>Ga0115004_10005070_pt1 | contig 10428 bp, 8 predicted proteins | sample ArcticOcean_MG_C_10_FD_88737 | JGI IMG/M metagenome (GOLD analysis project Ga0115004, IMG submission 88737) | Marine microbial communities from western Arctic Ocean - ArcticOcean_MG_CB11_90 | ecosystem: Environmental > Aquatic > Marine > Oceanic | place: Arctic Ocean: Canada Basin | collected... | reverse complement strand
TTCTTTAGACGGATGGTTGACTACTGGAAGATTTAATACTCTTTTTGAAAAAGGTCTTGCTGAGTTTTTAGGAGTAAAATATTGTTTATCTGTGAATTCGGGTTCTTCTGCCAATTTAGTTGCTTTTAACACATTAACTTCACACAAACTTGGAGAAAGAGCTATTAAAAAAGGAGATGAAGTCATAGGAGTTGCTGCTGGTTTTCCAACTACAGTAAATCCAATTATACAGTTCGGAGCTGTTCCAGTGTTTGTCGATTTAGATATTCAAACACACAATATTAATGTAGATTTAATAGAAGCTGCAATTACTTTTAAAACGAAGGCTATAATGTTAGCTCACGCTTTAGGGAATCCATTTAATGTAGGTAGAGTTAAAGAAATATGTGATAAGCACAATTTATGGTTAATTGAGGATACTTGTGATGCATTAGGAGCTGAATTTAATGGACAGAAATGTGGAACTTTTGGAGATATTGGAACCTTAAGTTTTTATCCTGCCCATCATATGACCATGGGAGAAGGTGGCGCGGTTTTTATGAACAATCCTGAATTGAAAGCTATCGCAGAATCTTTTAGAGATTGGGGAAGAGATTGTTATTGTCCGCCTGGTTGTGATAATACTTGTGGTTGTCGATTTGAACAAAAACACGGAGATTTACCTTATGGATATGATCACAAATATGTGTATTCTCATTCAGGTTATAATCTGAAAATTACGGATATGCAAGCAGCATGTGGTCTTGCTCAATTAGGGAAATTAGAATATTTCATAGAAAAAAGACGAAGTAATTACGCTTATTTGAGAAATAAATTAGAGTCTTTAACAGATTTTATTCATTTACCAATTCCAACTCCAAACAGTAACCCGTCTTGGTTTGGATTTCCAATCACTTTAAAAGATGATTGTGGAGTTTCAAGAGTTGATGTTACTAAATTTTTAGATAGCCACAAAATTGGCTCTCGATTACTTTTTGCAGGAAACTTATTAAAACAACCCTATTTTAAGGACGTTGATTATAGAGTTGTGGGTGACTTAACTCATACAGAAAAAACAATGAATGATACTTTTTGGATTGGGGTGCAACCAGCTCTTAACGAAGAGCATTTTGATTTTGTAGCTGAAAAAATGGAAGAGTTATTTGGATTAAATTTTTAGGATGATAATTAAAACAGTATTAGTGACGGGTATTAATGGATATTTAGGAAGTAAGCTTGCAAAAAGGTATGCTGAAAAGTATACCATTATTGGTTTAGAATATGCTCTAGATAATTTATTTCGTTTAGAAAAGGAAATGTTTGAAGTTTATGAATCTAAAAATGGCATTCCAGATGAATTATTTGAAAAACATCGAATTGATTGCATCATTCATACTGCAACATTTTATGGACGTAATAACGAGTCAAGTAGTGAAATGAGCTATACCAATATGTATTTACCTCAAATGTTACTGGAAAAAGCAATAGCTAATGGCTGCCAGTTATTTATAAATACAGATACAGTTTTAGATCGGTTTACAAGCAGTTATGCACTTACTAAAAAACAGTTTGGTGATTGGTTAACATATTATGCTAATAATAAAAGTATAAAAGTAATTAATTTACAATTAGAACATTTTTTTGGGCCTGGTACTGCAAGTACTAATTTTATTACTTTAATGGTTCAAAAAATGTTAAAAAATGATTCTGTAATACCCTTATCAAATGCTGAGCAGAATAGAGATTTTTTATATATCGATGATTTGCTAGTTGTATACGATTTAATGTTGGTAAAATCAACTGAATTTAATGACTATGAAAGTTTCAATGTTGGAGTTGGGAAAAATTATAATTTAAAAGAAATATTAGAATTTATAAAAAAAGAAACATCTTCAATATCTAAACTTGATTATGGTGCAATCCCTTATCGCAAAAATGAATTGATGGAATCTAATAATGATATAACTAAACTAAATAAATTAGGTTGGGAAGTAAAAAAGAATATTAAGGAAGGACTGTTAAATGTAATAGAATTCGAAAAAAATAAAGTTTAAATGAAGAGACCTTTAATATTAAATTCAATTAAAGAATAATGAAGCCAAATTATTTTAATGGTATATCAATTATTATCCCAACTTATAATAGAGAAAAGCAATTGTGTAGATTGTTAGATAGTATCTTCAAAGAAGATATTTCTGATTTATATGAAATTGTTGTTGTAGATAATAGTTCTGATTATGATACCCATGAAGTATTGAGTAAATATTCCTCGCAAAAATTTAGAGTTGTTAGGAATTCATTTAATATAAAGATGGCTACTAATATGGTGAATACTTTTTTACACTGTAAAACTAAATGGATGTGGTTAATTTCCGATGATGATGTTATTTGTGAAAATTCCATAAAAAAAATTAGTAACACTCTACCAAAAAATTCAAATGCGGCATATTTAAAGTTTTCAACAAAGGGTACCGGAGCTAATGGTATAGAAAAAAACAGAGAAGTAGAAGGTTTAGAGAAATTTATTGACTACTATTTAGAAGATAAAAATGTTAGACGTGGTAATTTGGTATTTGTATCAAATGGCGTATTTAATTTGGAAATTTTACATCCTCATTTGGGTAATGCTTTTGAATTTTCATACACTTATATTGGATATTTAACACCTGTCTTTTTTGCTCTTAACTCAGGTTCCTCAATTTTGTTTAGTAATGAGGAGATAATTAAATATTTATCCCCTGAGAATGAAAATTGGTCTTTTGCTACTGTTGGATTAGGTTTGTCGACCTTATCTCATTTGCCTTTAAAATTAGATCAGGACTATTTTAAGAAGTTTCTAAATATAACTATGGCTGTAACCTTTGAAAAGTTGTTTAAATATTTACTATTTAATAAAGTAAATATGCCTCGACAAACATATAAAAGAATTTATCTAAATAGTTATATGTTTTATTTAACTCCAATTGAAAAAATATTAAGTAAATTCTGCTATTTATTATTAAGTTTTCCAAGGATAGGTAGAGTTTTATATCCTTATTTACTAAGAATCATAAACATATTAAAATAATAATTTAGAATATTCATCTAGTTTTTTTACAAAATATATAAATATACCTGCTGAAGTATTGTTAAACTTTAAGTATATACCATATCTATAATCTCAATATTTATAAATGAACATCTTTCATTATGTCACAGAAAAAATAAATTCAGGATCAGCCAGATCATCGATTGTGAAAAATAATATACTTGGGTCGTTGTTTGTAAAAGGTATAGGAATGTCCACATCATTTATATTAGTACCAATAACTTTAAATATGTTGAGTGCTGAAAAATATGGTATTTGGATTACACTTTTTTCAATTGTAACATGGTTTAATATTATGGATATTGGCTTAGGAAATGGTTTTAGAAACAAATTTGCAGAAGCAATAGCGTTAGGAAAAGATAAAAGGGCACGACATTTAGTTGAAACTTTATATGGTTCTACAAGCCTTATTGCTATTGTTATTTTTGTGATTTATTTTATAATTCATCCATTTGTAAATTGGTTCAAAATATTGAATCTACCGACTACTTTCGATGAAGATATATCTTTTATAATTTTAATGGTTTTTGGGTTGTTTTTTATACAGTTAGTATTAAAAAATATTACCTCTATACTTCTTGCTGTTCAAAAAACTGCGTTAAGTAATTTGATTAATCTTTTAATTAATTTATTGTCGTTGACAATAATATTATTATTAGGAAGACATAATTTAGCTTCATTATATTCGATAGCATTAATTTTTATGTTGTCACCTATAATAATTTATAGTTTTGCGACTGTTATTTTACTAAAAAAACAACTATTTAAATATCAACCGCGTAGTTTTAAAATAAATAAAGAGCATTTTAAAAGTATGATGGGATTGGGTGTTAAGTTTTTTTTTATTCAAATAACAACAATAGTTATGTTTACATCTGGAAACTTTATAATTGCTCAACTTTTTGGTCCAAAAGAAGTAACTACCTATAATATTTCATACACTCTTTTTGCTTCTGCTATTGGTGTTTTTAATATTTTTATTATCCCTTTTTGGAGCGCATATACAGAGGCCTTTTCTAAAGGAGATTATTTATGGATTAATAACTCCTTGAAAAAATTAAGTAAGTTATGGCTCTTATTTTTGATAATTATTATCGCTTTATTAATTTCCTCGCCGTTAATATTTGAAATTTGGATTGGTGATGAAGTCAAAGTTCCATTTATTTTATCAGCAACATTTGCATTATACGCTGCACTTTTATCATGGACAGGAATGTTCTCTAAATTTTTAAATGGGGTTGGCAAAGTAAAAATACAATTGTATATAACAATTTTTCAGTGCTTAACCAACATACCATTGGCTATTTTTCTTGCTAAATATTTAGGATTGGGTTTAAGTGGAGTTGTATTAGCAACAAATCTAAATTTGCTGATAGCAGCTATAATTTTGCCATTACAGGTGTTTAAAATAGCTAACCAGAAAGCTAAAGGTATTTGGCTTAAATAAGGATATTATCACTTATTATAATATCCTATTCAATGCATTTAATCAAAACATAAAATTATGAGAGATTTTTTTAAATTGATGTATTTTTCTAGAAATATCCTTACTGGATTATCAAATAAAATAGTAAATAAAATTAATATCTACATAGAAAATGTTTCAATCAAAGACTATAGGATTAAGGGTAAAATAAAAATTTACAATCAAGGAAATATTTCAATTGGAAAAAAATTTAAAGCTAATTCTGGCGTAAATTTTAATCCAATTGGAGGAGATACAATATTACGTTTAATTTGCCACAAGAATGCTAAGTTAATCATAGGAAATAATGTTGGAATATCAAACTCAACCATCGTTTGCTCAACTGTTATTACAATTGAGGATAACGTGTTAATAGGTGGAGGGTGTAAAATATGGGATAACGACTTTCATTCTTTAGATTTTAAAATTAGAGGAACTAAAGGAGATGGAAATAATACTAAAAGAGAATCTATTACAATTAAAAAAAATGCATTTGTTGGAGCTGGAACAACTATTTTAAAAGGAGTTACTGTAGGAGAGAATTCTATAATTGCTGCTGGGAGTATAGTTACCAAAGTTATTCCTGATGGAGAGATTTGGGGTGGAAATCCAGCAAAATTTATTAAAAAACAAGTTTTATAATTTTATGGATTTAATTATACAATTTATTGGAGTTTTTTATCTTTTGTTGCAAATAAAGAATATTTGGAAATTAGCTCCATTATGGATATTAATATTAATTAATACATACTTTTTCGGTTTACTTACAAAAGAGTTTTTTTTTATAGGGCCATACAATTTGATTCCTCAAATTTCTGTAACACTTTTATTTATTCAAGCATTTTTACTTTACTTAAATAAAAATAAAAAAATTGGAAATTATCTAAAAAGTTTTTTGTTCATAAAGTATAGTTTAATTTTTTTATTTTTTATTCAAGTTTTATCTTTATTTAATACATTTTTTAATGGATATAATAAATTTGAAAGCTTTCTTTTCCCATTTTTAGAGTTTGTCACTTTTATATTTATTCCAATTCTTTATGTTTTATTTAGAAAAATTGAAATTAATTTGATGTATAAATTTTGGAGACTATTAATGAGATTTACAATTTTAAATGTAATCCTTTATATATTAAATAACTTAGGTATTTTAAACTTCTATGATAAAGAATTATATATTAAAGTTGTTGATTCAGATTTAACAAGAACACTTCAGGGGTTTCCTATTTTTTTATTTTTTTTATTTTTTGAAACTTATTTGCGACTTAGAAAAAAAATAACATTTAAACAAGCTTTAATTATGTTTTTGATTTTTGTTGCATTAATTCTCACATTGACCAGATCATTAATTCTTACATTTATCATTGTTTTCTTTATTGCAGAAATAATTAAATTAAAATTTACCAATATTATAAAATTTATAAAAAATAGTTTAATCCTTGCTGTTAGTGTATTTTTATTAAGTTTAGTGATTCCATCTTATTTTTTAGCATTTCAAAATAGACTAACTGAATCAGCCAACATTGCAGAAATTAATAATGTTTCTTCAAGAGTTAATGTATCAGCAAGTCGTTTTGATAAAACTAATGAATTAGGTCCTTTGTTAGGTATTGGTTTTGTACATAAAAATGACGCTCCACGATTAAATTTATCTTATGACCCTGATAGGTTAATCCACCCAGATATATTCTGGCCTAACCTTTATAGTACAGTTGGAATAATAGGTAGTTTTTCGTTTTTTATCTTTTTATTTTTATTAATTAAAATTTTCCTTAATAACATCAAGACTAGTAATATATCATTGATGTTATTTTGTTATGTAGTTTATTGTTTAATTTTATCTTTTAGTGGAAGTGGACTATGGTTTAGGTATTCATCAATATTTGTTATTTGTATTTCTTTAGGCTTATATTTTATTAATTATAATAAACGACAACATATTTATGAATATAATAATTTATCAAAGAAATGAATTTAAAAGTTGCAGTTTTAACTCCGGAACCTAACATAAACCATTTACCCTATTATAATGCATTATGTAATTCATTTATAGATTCGGAAATTACGTTCTTTACCTACCAAGAAGTAGCAGACTCTTTAACCGATAATAAAGTTAAATTTGAAGTCAGGAAAAAAAATCAATCATCATTATCTTATTTGTTTAGAATAATAAAATTACTTCAAAAACAGGACAAAATAATTATAGATGAACCTTTTGGTGGCACCTTTTTTATATTTCTTTTAAGCTTATTGTGTATAAATAAAAATATGATTTTAACTATTCACAACATTAATAAATGGTTTTCTCCAAAACATTTATTTCATCCTAAATACATATTTTATTTATTAATTAGAAAAATAATAAAAAATAATAGTTCTGCTTTCATTGTTATTAGTCCCAACTTAAAAAAATATATTTTAAAATCATCATTTACCAATAAGCAGGTCTATTTTATCCCATTTTCATTGCCTACAAAACTTGATAATATTTATACAAAAAGTGACGATATTTATAGAATATGCATAAACGGATCAGTCGACCTAATTCGAAGAGATTATATGACTGTTATTAGAGCTCTTGAGTCAATACTTAAGCTGGGAAATACAAAAATAGAACTATTTCTTCTTGGAAGAGCAAATATTAATAACTCTGAAGTTTTAAATCTTATAGAAAAATGTGATTCAATCAATAAAATTTATGGAAAAAAAATATATTATTGGACCAGTTATGTTTCAACATACGAATATGAAAAAATAATGCAAAACACAGATTCCTTTTTATTAAACATCAATGTTTTCTATCAAAGAACTACAGGGATTGAAATTTATGGTATAACTAAAGAAACTGGTATAATTTTTTCCGCTTTAAACTATCAAAAAAACCTTATTTGTGTTTATGATTATACTCCTCCTTATGAATTATCTAATAAGATTGAAAAATATGTAGGAACTGATGATTTAGTAAAGATATTAAATGGTCTAAAAAAAGATAATGATTCCATGATGAAGAAAAATAGCATGGATGCTTTTAATAAAACTTATAGAGAGGATATTAACCAATTAAAGTCCAATATTAATTAATCTAATGATATCATTTATAATTATAGGAAGAAATGAGGAGAAAACAATTAGATCGACTATAAAAAGTGTATTACATGCTATTGAACATTGTCTAATTAATGATTTCGAAATCTTATATGTCGATTCCAAATCTGGAGATAATACACTACAAATTGTGAATGAATATTCTCAGATTAAAACTTTTGTAATAACTGGGACATGTAATGCTGCAATCGCACGCAATATTGGTGCAAGAAACTCTATCGGCAACATATTATGTTTTTTAGACGGAGATATGGAATTAAATGCTGATTTTTTAAAGGTAGCTATAATTAATAACAGATTAATTCATCCATTCATTTCGGGTCAGTTAAAAAATTATTACTATTGCAGTTACAGCTTATGGAATATGATTAATACAGATTATCTACATAAGAACTTAAAAAATGATCGATATGAGGTAACAACCGGTGGTTATTTTATAATTGAAAAAGAAACTTGGTTCTCAGTTAATGGAATGAAAACTAAATTTAGAAGAAGTCAAGATTTAGATATTGGACTTAGATTAGCAAAAAAGGGAGTTAAATTATTGAGAAAAAAAGAATTAATGGTCAATCATCATACAATTCACTATGAAAATAATGACAGAAGATGGAAAATGTTATTTGATGGTGGGATATTTTTTACAAGTGTCTTAATAAGAGATCATCTTTCAAATAGAGAATATTACAGAGTTTTGTTTAGAAAAAATTATTCATTTCTATTATTAATTTTAAGTTTGATGCTTTTGCTTAAAACCTATTGGTTTATTTGTGTATATATTTTTATGCTATTTATAAGAATATTATTTAAAATGGATAAAATAACGCTAATTGAAATTTATAGGAAGTTTTCATATTTTCTTGTTGTTGATATCTTGTGCTTAGTAGGTTTGATTTTTTATTATCCTAAAAATATTAAAATAAAGTATAAACAACTATAAGATAAATGGGAGAAATTAAAATCAAAAATATTGAAACTAGTTCAGGGTTTATTTCTTTAGAAAAAGAATGGAGAATATTAGAGAAATCATTGAATCATTCAAATTTAACATCATCTTACGATTGGTTAAATACTTGGTGGAGTGTATTTAAAAACGTAAATAATTCTCTAATTGGGTTTAACAAAAAATTAATAATAATTTGTTTATATGAAAATCATAATTTAGTTGCAATTGCTCCTTTACTAAAAGTTAATAGAAAAAAATATGGAATAAATATTTCTTTTATTGAATTTTTAGGCCAGCAATGGGCAGGAAATTATCTTGATATTATTGCTGGAAAATCTCATATTAAATACAGAAATATAATTTTTAAGTGGTTATATAATAATGTAAAGTTTGATTCTATTTTTCTTAAATATATACCTAATGATACACAATGCTTTACTCTTGATCAACTATACTTATATTCAGCGTGTCCTGAGATAAATATTAGTGAATTTCGTAATTATGATGAATATGTCAAAAATAAATATTCTAAAAATTTAAAGCAAAATTTAAGAACTGCATATAACAAAGCAAAAAAAGCAGATGATATGATTGAAACTTCAATTGAGGCACTAGATCATAAAAACTTTAAAGAAACTGTTCGCCTTTCTGAATTTAAGCTATTAGACAGAAAGAATTCCATTTTTAATGATGAAAATAAATCACTCTTTATGCAAGAAGTAACAAAAATTATGACTTCTAATGTAGTATTTGTGCATCTTAATGGCAAAAATGTGGCTTATAGGACCAATGTGATTTTTAACAATAATAAATTTTGTCTTGATGCTTCATATGATAGAAATTTCAGAAAATATGAGTTGGGAAGTATTTCTGTTGATGCTAATCTTAATGATAGTTTTACAAATAAAATGTTTAGCCATTGTTTTGGTCCTGGTTTGGATTTTTATAAGAAAAAATTCACGAAAAAAAATATAAATATTTATATGTTTATACATAAAGGTAACACATTTTTTTCTCTTATAATATTTAATATAATCAAATACTTAGCTAAAAGAAAGGCTGCTTCATTTAATAAAGAATTGTTAAAATATCAGTAAAAATGAAAATATTAATATTAGGTAATTTTGAATATACAAACGATTTAATTTATAGGTTAAAAGATACACCTTTTCTAAAAGAGAATCAAATTGATTTAATGTATTCGGTTCCAAAACCTATAAGTAAAAGAAAAATATTTAAATATTTAAAGAAACTTAACTTTGAGAGATTTTTAATTCAAATAAACTTAAGGTTTTATTATAATTCATATCGTGACATAATTGATAAGTTATTTCCAAGCAGAGATACTTCATTTTTAAATTCTTATAGTAATATCAAAATATTAAAATACTTTGGAATAGAAAGAATAGAAAAATTACATGAGTATGATTTTATGATTATTTCAACATTCAGTGAGAAAATACCTGCACATATTTATAATAAACCTAAAAGGAGGACTTTAAATATTCATCCTTCATATTTACCAAGATTAAGAGGAGGTTATCCAACTTATGTAGAAGCTTATAAGAAATCTAATAAATCTGGAACTTCAATACATTTTATGGAAGATAAGTATGATAATGGAGCATTAATTTTTCAAGAAGAATATGATGTTGATCCTAGATTAAATAATAATCAGAGATACAAATTGAGTACAGTTGTTGCGGCAAATTTTTTGAATAAATTACATACTAATAATTTTGATATTTCTCAAAAAGAGCAAGATGGTGAATTAATAAGTTACTGTCATAAAATTATTAAGTTTAAGAGAGAAATTAATAGTATTCCATTAAAGGAGGAGTTTGGTGG
>Ga0115004_10005067_pt1 | contig 10431 bp, 14 predicted proteins | sample ArcticOcean_MG_C_10_FD_88737 | JGI IMG/M metagenome (GOLD analysis project Ga0115004, IMG submission 88737) | Marine microbial communities from western Arctic Ocean - ArcticOcean_MG_CB11_90 | ecosystem: Environmental > Aquatic > Marine > Oceanic | place: Arctic Ocean: Canada Basin | collected... | reverse complement strand
TCCAAATCTTTCTGCAGCTCTTGCTGATGCTTTATCTCCATCATGATGATAAAGTCTTTGCATTGCAGTAGGTGCTAAAAAAATTGGTAAATTTATTTTTTGTCCAAAAACAGTTGTGGAAAGATCTGGCTCTCCAACACTAGCTAATATATTTGGAACTAAATCACATTTTAAAAAAGACTCTGTATTTCTTTTAAGTGTAGTTTCATCATCTGAGCCGCCATCAATATAATGAAAAATTGGGGCTGGTAAATTCTGTTTAGCTAGTTTCCTAAAATCTTCAAAACTATAACAGTCATTTAGATTCATGATTGTTAGAAATTTTTAGAAAATGTTATTTGTTGATTATCTGTTCCTGGATTAGTTTTTCCCCAATCATTATTTGAAATATGGCTATAACTATAACCTAATTTAGTATTTTCAAAAATATCAAATCCCAATTTAACCTCACTCTTAAATTCTAAAGCACTTCCTAAATCTTTACCATCACCTTTTCCATAATAACCAGGTGAAAAACTTGGTAAAATTTTTAAAGGTCCAATATCGTATTGCCCCTCAACACCTGTATATAAATAAACTGCACTCTTTCCAGTCACAAAACCACCAGAGATTGGAGAAAACTTTCCTAAAAAAGTATTTCTATATAAATTTGGATTTTTGTGTTCTATTCCAAATAAACTTGTTTGATCGTCACCTTCTTTATCGATCAAATCGAATGTACCGGCGTAAAGTGAAAGGTTATTGTTAGAGGAAACTTTTAATTTTATAGGATCTTTATTTTCAACTCTTGTCTGGGCATTTTCAGAATAACAATCTTTGTCTAATTTTATATCTGATTTTGTTTGGACTTCTTTACCAAATAATTTGTCTAATCCGGCTTCCAATTTATCGAGCGAGCCTCTTTTTTTTTGCTTACAAGGCTGAGCTGCTACCTCATTTTTAGAAGTTTCATTTTTGAGTATTTTATTTTTAGAGTTCTTGTCTTTTTTTTTTAATTTTACATCAGTTTTTGTCTCTATTTCTTTGCCAAATATTTTGTCTAACCCACCTTCTATCTTATCCAATATCCCCCTCTTTTCAGCTGAAAATGCATTAACGTTTACAAGCAAAAGAAGACTGACTGAGTATATAAGTAACCTTTTCATAAACACAAAATACAACCTAAATAAGAAAAAGTATACATTCAATTATCTTTTATTCTGCTTACTTTTTCGAATAATCAAAAAAATTAAAAGACCCCCAAGAAAAAAAGACAAGTATGGAATAAACCAAAGCAGAAAATTTGTCTTATTTAAAGGAGGTTTGTAAACTATCCATTCACCATATTTTTCAACTAAAAAATTGTATATTTCTTTTTCTGATTTTCCAGCACTAACTTGATCTTTAACTACTAGTTTAATTGTTTGGGCAAAATCAGAATTTGAATCAGCAATTGACTGCCCCTGGCATACTAAGCATCGTAAATTTTTATAAATATTATTTTGATCTATTGGTTTTTCTACTCCATAAAGAAAGCTGCATTTAAAAAAGAAAATAAGTAAAATTAATTTAAATTTCATAATTAATTAATAATTTTTATGATATTACTAATATCCTCAAAAGATAAAGGGCCCACAAATTTTTTTAGAATTACAAGATCTTTATTTACCAGAATACTCTCTGGGATGCCATAAATACCAAAAATTACTGAATGTTTGCCTTGCTCATCTTTAGCCAAAAAATCATAGGGATTGCCAAGATCGTTTAAAAACTTATCTGCTTGGTTTTTTTTATCTTTAAAATTTATACCTAATATTTTTAAATTTTTCTCTTTAGAAAGCTGAATAAGTAATGGGTGTTCATCTCTACATGGTGCACACCATGATGCCCAGAAATTAATTAGCGTATAATTATTTTTTTTTAAATCATTATCTTTATAAAATGTATTATCCTCAAAATGTTCAAGGTTTATATTGGAAATTTTCTTACCAACTAAAGAAATTGTATTATAATTAGCATCCTTGTTTAAACCAATAAAGAATACTCCAATTATAAAAAAAAGTGTTATAAGGAATGATATTTTAATTATTCTTTGCATTTTGAAAAAATCTTAAGAATCCACCAAAAACAATCATAATAACTGAAATCCAGATCCAGATCATAAGTGGCTTCTTCTGAAATTTAATATTGTAATACTCAGATCGATCAATATTACTCATAGTTAGATAATAATCTTTTAAAATACTTGTTTTGATCGCAGCTTCATAAGTTAAAGTTTGAGGATTATCGTAAATTCTTATTTCGGGTCTTAGAATATTTTTTTTACTTGTTTTTGTGTTAATAATTTCTAACTCTCCAATAATAGCCTTATAGTTAGAGTATTCCTCCAATTCTAAATTTTGCAATTTTATAGAGTAATTACTAAAATTTTTTGTTTCCCCTAATTTAATATTATAATCTTTTTCTATTGAAAAAATATTATTTAAACCAATAAACAATACTAAAAATCCAAAAGAAGCGTGAGAAATTATTTGAGCAAAATCAATTTTCTTGTTTTTTAAAGATTTCACTGCATCGAGTAAAGACGAGATAATTAAAAAGAGTGCTGATATAATTATTAAATTCGATAAAACACTATAACTTTTAAATAAAAACACTATTAAAAAATTTATTAATATTGATCCCAATAAAATAAATAGATAATTTTTAAAATTTTCAAATCTTTCTTTTATCCATTTTACCTTTGGGCCAATTGTCATTACCAAAAGAAATATTGCTACAATGGGGAGTATAACCATGTTGTAAAAAGGTGGTCCAACTGAAATTTTGCTTCCTGTAATAACATCAGTAAATATAGGATATATTGTGCCCAAAAAAATAGTGATTAAATAAAAAATCATAAACCAGTTATTTACTAAAATGAATGTTTCCTTGCTATTTGGATTTAAATCATAGTTTTCTTTCTTATATTTTTTAAAGAATAAAAAAATAGAGGTAAAAATCATCAAAGTTAAAAATAATAAAATATAAATTCCCCTGGCTGGGTCGCTTGCAAAAGTATGCACTGAATTTAAAATTCCAGATCTTACAAGAAAAGTTCCTGTGACACTTAAAATAAAAGTAAGTAAACATAAAGTAATAACCCAAAAATAAAATAAGCCTCTTTTTTCAAAAACAATTAGAGAATGAAAAAGTGCTGTCATTGCAAACCAGGGTAAGAGAGAGACATTTTCTACTGGATCCCAAAACCAAAATCCCCCCCAACCTAGTTCATAATACGCCCATATAGAACCAACTAAAATTCCAAGTGACTGAAAACACCAAGATATTAAAACCCAATTTTTAATAGAGTGAGCAAATGAAGTATGTGAATAATTAGTTAGTAAAGAAGCCATCGCTGCCGAAAAATAAATAGAAGAACCAACAAAACCTATGTAGAGCAAAGGTGGGTGAATTGCTAATGCCGGATCTTGTAAAATAGGATTTAAACCCAATCCTTCAATAGGAATCGGTGATAGAACACTAAATGGATTTGAATTAAACAAGATAAAAAATAAAAAACCAACTATTAAAATATTCTGAATTATTAATGTAAATATCCTAAATTCTTTAGGATGTTTTTTAGTAAAAACTAAAAATAAAAAAGAAAAAATTGTAAGAATAATGACCCATAACAATAAACTTCCTTCATGGTTTCCCCATGTCCCCGCAATTTTATAAAATGTTGGTTTTAAGGTGTGTGAGTTTTGATAAACAGTTGTCAGAGAGAAGTCTGAGATAATAAATGCCGCGACTAAAGTAAAAAAACAAATAATTATTATAGTGCTTTGAAGAGTGCTTATTTGATAAATTGTTTTTGATATTAATTTTCCAGACGTTTTTAAACATTTTAAGGCACAGTAAATTATTACAAAACTTAAAAAGATATTTAAACTCAATAATAAATTTCCGAAGTTACTTATCATTTTGATTCATTATTTTTTTTAATTCAGGTGGCATATAATTTTCATCATGTTTAGCTAAAATTCTATCGGCTATAAAAAAATTTTTGTCTTGCAATATTCCCTCTGCAACAACTCCTTTTTCCTCAGAAAATAAATTAGGAACTGTACCGCTGTAGCTAATTTTTAATTCATTTTTATAATCTGTTATTATAAATTTAATTTCTTCTTCACTAATAATTACAGAATTTTTTTTAACCATACCGCCAACTCTTAATTTTTTAGTAAAATCTATATCTTGACTTGCTTTAATTTCAGTAGGTGATTTAAAGTATAAAATATTTTCATCTAAAACTTTCAATACTAAAAAAATAGCAATTACTGAAACTAATAAAAGTACTGTTAAGAGTGACGCTCTTTTTTTAGCTTTTTTTTGAAGCATTAACTGCTTTAGATTGTTTTACTGAAAGACGATAAAACTTGAGAAGCAATCTTTGAATTTTCCATAACAGATTTTCTTTTCTCAGCTGATAACTCATTAATTTCCTTTGCAAATTCTCTTTCATGCTTTTTAAGTGTCTTTTGAGTTTTATAAAAAACTAGTACACATGAAATTAAGGTAATTGAGAAAGCGGCCCATACATATAAACCGTAACCGTTCATAGATAAAAAATTTTGAATCATAGTCTTTTTAAGTTTTTTTTCTTCATTCTAATGATTTCTGTCTTATATTTCATTAGAAAAATTAACGCACAGTACAATAACATCACAAAAAACATAAGCAATAAAGGCGTCAACATAGACGAGTGAATAGTGTTTGTTCCTATCAGTTTTATACTCGCAGGCTGGTGAAGAGTGTTCCACCAGTCAACTGAAAATTTGATTATCGGTATGTTAATTAGACCTACTATAACAATTATACTTGATATTTTATTTGCTTTTTCATCTGGTAGTATAAATTTATGAGCAACTATATAGCCGATATAAAATAAAGCAAGTATGACCATAGATGTTAATCTTGCATCCCATGCCCACCAAGTTCCCCAGGTTGGTTGCCCCCACAACGAGCCTGTAATAATTGCTAAGCAAGTGAACATTAATCCAAGGGGCGCAATACTTTTAGTAATTATTATTAAGTTTTTAGTTTTAAAAATAAAGTTAGCTATAGATAATAAAGCTATGCAGGTAAAGGAAGCCAAACCAATCCAAGCTGACGGCACATGTACATACATTATTCTTACACTATCGCCTTGCAAATAATCAGGTGGTGAAAAAATTAATGCAAATGAAAGAGCGACTATTAATAAAATAAAAAAGATAGAATTGATAAAGGTAATTAATTTTCCTATCCAATAGAAAATATTGCTGGGGCTTAATAGACTAAACATTATCTTTAACTACTATAATATTATTTTATTGGGAAGTTCTATTATGAGCCCAATTGAGAAAGGGGGGGGTTAAACTAGAAAAATTAATTCTCAATTAGGCTAAAACATATAAAACATAAGTAATGTCTATGTCTTAGATTTGAGCAAAAAATGTTAAATTTTAGGCAGTATTAATTAGTTCGAGATTTTATGATAGCTAGCACCTTTTTTTCCTGAAAATATTTCTTCTATTAAAGGATGTCTAATTGGCTCTTTTGATCGGTCTAACAGTAAATTTTGTTCGGAAACATATGCTTCGTATGTTATGTCGTTACTCTCTGCTAATAAGTGATAAAATGGCTGATCTTTTCTAGGTCTAACTTCTCTTGGTATTGATTGATACCACTCCTCAGAATTATTAAATTCAAAATCAACGTCATATATAACACCTCTAAAATCAAAATGACGGTGTTTAACGACTTCTCCTATAGAAAATTTTGCATTGTTATTTTTAAGCATACTTAATAGTTAATAATTTTTATCTTAAAATCAATATCTAATTTATTAAAATATTATTATATGCTATTGTTTGATTGTGAATAAGTCATTTTTAAAATTCATTACTGATTTTGGACCGCTATTAATTTTTTTTACCATTTATTACAAAAATGGGAATAATCTAACAATCGCAATCCCTCCTCTTATCATCGCAACTATAATTGCTGTTGTAATTGTGTATTTTGTAGAAAAAAAAATTCCTTATGTTCCTTTAATTGGCGGAATTGTTATTTCGTTGTTTGGTGGCTTAACTCTTTATTTTGATAATCCTATTTTCTTATATATGAAGCCCACTATTGTTAATATCATTTTTGCAGGTATTTTAATTATAAGTAAAATATTTTTTGATAAAAATTTCTTGAAATTTTTTTTACAAACTGCATTTCAATTAAGTGAAACTGGCTGGGATAAATTAAATTTTAGATGGGCTTATTTTTTTATTTTTTTAGCAATTTTAAATGAATTTGTTTGGAGAACACAGCCGGAAACAACTTGGGTGAATTTTAAAGTTTGGGGCATGCTTCCAATTACTTTTATTTTTACAGCTTTACAGCTTCCTTTAATCAACAGGTATAAAATATGAAAAATATTAGATTAATAGTAAACAATGAGTTTCAAAAAAAGGAAAAAGAAAAATTTTTTATTAAAAAAGAACTTCAATGCATTTTAAATTTGTATGCCAAAATGGTCTCTAACGGCTCATGGAAGGATTATTCTTTTTCTTCAGGGATAAGAGAAGTTTCATTCGATGTTTATCAACGTGCTTCTGATAAACCTGTCTTAAGGATACTTAAAAATTTAAAGCCTAATTATTATAATGAAAAATATTTAATTAAAGATAGAAACGGAAATATTCTAAAAAAATCAGAAAACCTTGGTCAATTAATTGATAAAACAAGTTGGAATAAATTAAGATTAATTAAATAATTATCTTCTTTGACCAAAAAGTCTTAGCAACATTATAAATAGATTAATAAAATCTAAGTAAAGAGTTAAAGCACCCATTACAGCTTTCTTGCCCATTAACTCACCACTATCACTGGCCATGTACATATTTTTAATCTTTTGTGTATCGTAAGCTGTAAGGCCAACAAAAATTAAAACTCCTAGAATTGAAATCACAAAATACATCATTGTAGATTTCATAAAGATATTAACTACTGATGCAATTATAATTCCAAAAAGACCCATCATTAAGAAAGAGCCCAACTTAGTTAAATCTTTTTTTGTCGTGTACCCATAAATACTCATTGCTCCAAAAGTTCCAGCAGTGATAAAGAAAACTCTAGTAATACTTGCTCCTGTATACATTAAAAATATTGAAGATAGAGATGCACCCATAAGAGCTGCAAAAACCCAGAAGGTAGTTTGCGCTTTAGCTGCAGACATTTTTGCAATTCCAAAGCTCATGTAAAAAACTACTGCTAGTGGTGCTAACATTATCACCCACTTTAATCCTGAGTTATAAATCGAGTTTCCAAAATTTGTTAAACCAATAATTTCGCCGCCGTCCGAAGTAACTACTGCCATTTTAAAAAACATTAATGCAATAACTCCAGTTAGTAAGACGCCAGATCCCATATAGTTGTAAACTTTAAGCATGTAAGCTCTTAAGCCTTCGTCGATAATAGCTTTTGAAGCTGAAGAACGAGTTGTCGATGTCTGTTTATTAAATTCCATACGTTATATATAAGTTTTTTTAAAAACTTTTCAATAGGCAAAAATTGACCTAAAAAGCTTAAATTAATAATTAAATCTATGAAATATAAAAAATTAGGTACTACAGATTTAGATGTCAGTTTGATTTGTCTAGGCACTATGACCTGGGGAACTCAAAATTCTGAAAAGGATGCTTTTGAACAAATGGACTACTCCGTAAGCCAAGGCATTAATTTTTTTGATACAGCAGAACTTTATTCGGTTCCACCAAACGCAGAATCTTACGGTAAGACAGAAAAAATGATTGGCAACTGGTTTGAGGGAAGGAAAAATAGAGAAAAAATTATTTTAGCCACTAAAATTGCAGGACCTCGTTGTGACTGGATTAGAAATGGAAAAAATAGTTATAATGAAAAAAATCTTGGTGAAGCTATTGATGGAAGTTTAAAAAGACTAAAGACAGATTATATAGATTTATACCAATTGCATTGGCCTGAAAGATCTACAAATTGTTTCGGTGTAAGAGAATTTAATATTAATGAAGAAGAAAAAGAATGGAGCAGTTTCGAATCAGTTTTAAATGCATTAGATAAATATATTAAAAGTGGAAAAATTAGACACGTAGGATTATCCAATGAAACTCCTTATGGGCTATCAAAATATTTAGAGTTATCAAAAAGTAAGGGTTTACCTAGAATGATGTCTGTGCAAAATCCATATAGTCTTGTAAATAGAACTTATGAGATAGGAATGTCGGAAATTTCAATTAGAGATAAATGTGGTTTACTTGTTTATTACCCTTTAGCTGCTGGAGCGCTTTCGGGTAAATATAGAGACGGTCATTTGCCAAAAAACTCTAGACAAGCTTTATTTAAAGGATGGGAGAGGATGATAAATCCTTTGGCTATGAAAGCTTATGATAAATATTATAAACTTGCTAAAGAATACAATATTACAATGGCTCAACTTGCCCAAGCTTTTGTTAATTCAAGACCTTTTGTTACCAGTAATATAATTGGAGCAACTACAATGGAGCAACTAAAAGAAAATATTGCAAGTATTAATATTGAGTTAACGGATGAAATGATGGTTAAGATTAATTTAATACACAACAATAATCCTAATCCTGCACCTTAATTCAAAGCATTGAAATAGCTTATTTTTAGTATAAAAATAAATTCATGTTAATTAAAAAAATTTTAATAATTATTGTTTTCATTGTGTTTTCACTAAATGCATTTGCGAACACACCAAGATCAACTGGAAAATATAAAAACTGGGAAAGCTTTGTAACAGAAACAGATAAAGGTAAGATTTGTTTTGCACAAACTGTGCCAACTAAAAGAGCTCCAGCAGCAATTAAAAGAGACAAGTCAAAATTATTTGTTACCTTTAGACCAACAGAAGCTATTAAAGATGAGGTTAGCATAACTAGTGGACATGATTATAAATCCTCTACTGTTACAGCGAGCTCAGGAAAAAGAAAATACTCCTTCTTTTCACAAAAAAGTTTTGCTTGGCTGCTAGATGACCAAGAAGAAAAAAAATTTATTAAGCTTATGCAAAAAGCTACAGATGTAATTGTTAAGGCAAGAACTACAAATGGAGCGGAGACAACTGATCACTATTCAATGATGGGTTTTACTAAGGCTTATAATACAGCAAAAAAAACTTGCGGTTAAATGAAAAAAATTGTTTTAGCGTACTCAGGAGGATTAGACACCTCAATAATCTTAAGATGGCTTCAAGAAAATTATAAAGCAGAAATAATTGCTTATACCTCTGATATCGGCCAAGACATGGACGAGAAGAAAATAATTAAAAATGCAAAAAGATTAGGTGTTAAAAAGATTATTATAGAAAATTTAAAAAACACATTTGTTAAGGATTATGTGTTTCCAATGATTAGAGCTCATGCGGTTTACGAAGGTGTATACTTGTTGGGCACATCTATCGCCAGACCTCTAATAGCTAAAAGACAAATTGAAATTGCAAAGAAATATGGAGCTTACGCAGTTTCACATGGAGCAACTGGCAAAGGAAATGATCAGGTAAGATTTGAACTAGGTTACGCTTATTTTGGAAAAAAAATAAAAGTCATCGCTCCTTGGAGAGAATGGAAACTACAATCTAGAACAGATTTAATAAAATACGCAAAGAAAAATAATATTCCAATCCCTAGAGATAAAAAAGGGGCTCCACCCTTTTCAATTGATGATAATATTTTTCACACTTCTACAGAAGGAAAAGTTTTAGAAGATCCAAAAAATTCAGCACCAGAATTTATTTTTCAAAGAACCATCTCTCCAGAGAAAGCTCCAAATAAAACAACTAAGGTTACTATTACTTTTAAAAATGGCGATCCTACCGCTATTAATGGAAAAAAATTAAGTCCTGAAAAGTTGCTAGATAAATTAAATGATCTCGCTGGTAAAAATGGGATTGGAAGAATTGATCTAGTTGAAAATAGATTTATTGGAATAAAATCTAGAGGTGTGTATGAAACTCCAGGTGGAACTGTTTTATATTCTGCCCATAGAGCGATGGAGTCTGTAACACTTGATAAAGAAACAGCTCACGCTAAAGAAAGGGTTATGCCAGCATATGCTGAACTAGTTTATAATGGTTATTGGTTTTCTAAAAAGAGAATTAAACTTCAAAAAATTATTGATAAAAAAAGAAACCAGGTAGCGGGAGATGTTGTATTAGGATTGTATAAAGGTAATATTACAATTTTATCAAGAAGAACTAAAAATAAGGCTTATTCACTTAAAAAAGTTTCTTTTGAGGAAAACAAAACGTTTAATAAATCAAAGATTGAAGATTTTATTAAACATCATTCAAAACAGTTAAATAAATCCTAAATCTCTGTTATTGTATCGTCAATGAACGCAGCGATTCGAAACATTCAATTAGTAGCAGTGGTA
>Ga0115004_10005066_pt1 | contig 10437 bp, 8 predicted proteins | sample ArcticOcean_MG_C_10_FD_88737 | JGI IMG/M metagenome (GOLD analysis project Ga0115004, IMG submission 88737) | Marine microbial communities from western Arctic Ocean - ArcticOcean_MG_CB11_90 | ecosystem: Environmental > Aquatic > Marine > Oceanic | place: Arctic Ocean: Canada Basin | collected... | reverse complement strand
TATGCCTTCGAAAAAGATCTCATAACTATAATATTGGAAAAGCTCTTTATCAATGACATGGCTGTTTTACTGTTAAAAGGGTAATAAACCTCATCAACCACCAGCAGAATTTTTTTTCTCTTTAAATGAGCGGCTAATGTCTTAATAAATTCTACGCTAATATTTCCGTCTACGGGTATATTTGGAAAGATTAAAAAAACCACAGAAGTATTTTTATTAATTAACTTATATATATCCTTGATTTTTAAATTAAAGTTTTGATCATACTCGTAATACTTGGCATTTAAGCCATAAACTTTAGAATAAACTTCATATAAAGCAAAGCTTGGCCTAGGTAAGATGACTTCCGTTGTTCTGTCTATTTCAATGCTATCTAGAATATTCTTAATTGCACCCGAAACACCTTCTGTTAAAAGGACATTGCTAGAATCTATCTTTAAAAATTTGGAAAGTTTTTTATAAATATTTTTTAAATTTGGATATAGTTCATAATTATCTTTAGAAAGGTATTGTAAAAACTTTTTTTTATTATTCTTGCTCAGTGGAATGACCTTTTCATTTCTGTCTAAATTTAAGAAATTAAAAGATCTATCTGAATAATTTGAAAACCTTTTTACTGAAAGTAATTTTTTTTTAAATTTATACAATTTATTTAAAATAATTAAGTTTGAATTTTGTACGCATACTTTTTAACAACATGGAAATTAATTTTAAGTCAAAAATATCCTTAACTATCAATCCAGAAAATTTACTTACTGGATAATACCCTACCTTTCCATGTAGAATTCCAGTTTTATTTTTTTTATAGCTTTTAATAAAACTACTACTCTTCCACATCATTAAAGAATAAACCATAAGCTCAACTTCTTTTAAATCTTGAGTTTTTGCAAATTTAGAGTTTATTTTGAAGTTAAGTGGTTTTTTTTGGAACAGTGCATGGTATTTAAATTTATTGGTTGTAATTAAACTATTAAATTTATTTTTAATAAAATATTTTACAGCTCTCATAATCTCTTTTGAACTTTGCAAAGGAGCAATTGGGTTTACCCAGACAATATAGTCGCATTTGATATTTTGGATAAAATTATAAACCACATCATCTGACTTTGTCTGTGACAATCCCAGATTTTTTGATCTATTAAAAAATTTAATCTTATTTTTTTTTGCTATTTTCGAAAAAATGACGCTGTCAGAATTAATATAAATTTCGTCAAATATTTTTGCATTCTTTGCTGCTTCAATAGAGTATTGAATTAAAGGTTTTCTACCTATTAAAGCTAAATTTTTTTTTTTAAGTCTTTGACTGCCTATTCTGGCAGGTATCATTGCTATAATTTTAGTCACTATCTGATAACTCTCTATATTTTGAATCAACTAGTAAATCTTTTTGCTGACTCTTTTTTATTAGTATAAAATTTTCTAAAACTAGAATATCCATATTTGTATTCATAAAACATTTTAAAGCATCGTATGGTGTATTTACTATAGGCTCTCCTCTAATATTAAAAGATGTATTAATTATCATTGGAATTTTGGTTTTTTTATTAAATAAAGAAAGTATTCCATGTAATTTTTCTTTGTATTTTTGATCTAAAATTTGTGCCCTAGCACTATAATCTACATGGGTCACAGCTGGAACAGTCGAATATAATTTTTTAATTTTATCTAGTCCCTTAACTTTTGAATGAAATATTTTTTTTTCATTTTTTAAAAAATAAGTCATAAGCATATAATTATTTTTATTTTTTATATCAAACCACTCATTTGCATACTCCTCTAATACCAATGGGGCAAATGGTCTAAATGACTCTCTAAATTTAATTTTAAGGTTTAATTTTTTTTGCATTTCAGGATCTGTAGGATTTGCTATTATACTTCGAGATCCTAAAGCCCTTGGTCCGAATTCCATCCTTCCTTCAAAATAACCTATTACCTGACTATCAACTAAGTAATTGACTATAGATTCTGTCCAAATATCTTTGGAATTAAATTCTTTGTAATGGAAACCCAGTGAATCTAATAAGTCTTTAATCTCATTGTCCTTAAACGCGTGCCCAAGGTAAGAGCCTTGCTGCTTATCATTTGTATTATCTGCAATCCTTGCATAATCATATTTCTTATAAAGAGCCAAATATGCAGCACCAATTGATGATCCTGCATCGCCCGCAGCTGGCTGAATCCAAATTTTTTTAATATCTGTTTGTTGGTCGATCTTTCCGTTAGCGACACAATTTAACGCGACTCCTCCAGAAAGGCATAGGTTTTCTATTTGATAATTTTTGATTAATGAATTTACATTTTTAATTACAACTTCTTCAACTACTTGTTGAACTGAAGCAGCAATATCCAGATACTTTAAATTCATGTTTTCATTTTTTTGTCTTATTTTTAATTTAAAGAGATCTTCAAAATTTTTGTTAATCATTTTTTTATATTTATGAAATTCAAAATATTTCAAATTTAGCTTGATAGATCCGTCTTCATTTATACTAATCAAGTTATCTTTAATGACATTCGCATATTTTGGTTCGCCATATGGAGCTAACCCCATCAATTTATATTCACCTGACAAAACTTTAAAACCACAAAAATTCGTAAAAGAGCTATAGAATAATCCTAATGAATTTGGAAAATTCTCTTCTTTTACAATGCTTATTTTACTATCTTTTCCAATAGAATGGGTGCTGGTGTTCCACTCACCAACTCCATCCAAAGTTAATATACCTGCATTTTTAAAAGGAGACGGATAAAAAGCTGAGGCTGCATGACTTTCATGATGATTAAAAAAAATAAAATCATTTTTATAATCTAATTGATCTCTGATAATTTTTTCAATAAAAAACTTATTGGAGTACCATTCTACCAAATCTTTAGAATTCTTTAAGGCTAAGCTATCATATCTTAAAAAAGTTTTTATGATTCTATCAAGTTTAAGATCTGGATTTTCATAAAAAGCTATGCAATCTATTTGATTAATATTTAAACTTGCATAGCTTAGGCAGTTTTTTATAGAATTGTTTGGAAATGAACTATCAAATTTTTTACGAGTAAATCTTTCTTCTTGAAATGCACATAGAATTTTATCATCTTCAAGCAGACAGGCAGATGAATCATGATAAAAAGCAGATAGGCCGATTATGTATTTTTTCACTTATATATTTCTGTTATTCTTTTTTTTAAAATATCTGAAAATAATTCATTACCTTGCTTAGAAAAATGCATTTTATCTAAAAAATTAGTAGCATCTTTTTCAAGTAAATTGGTGATATCTTGGTAAGAAACATTTTCAAAATCTATGGATATCTCATTTTTAATTTTCGGGTATATTTTTTCATTTAAAAAATTTTTATACGGACCATCTAAAACAATTTCAGGTATGTAAAGAAGTTTGCAATTATAATATTTTGTCAGAGAAAAAATTTTCCAAATACGCAAGAAAATTGAATCTAAGTGGTACTGCTTAATTCTAGATAGCCCTTCAATATTTTGTTCAGGTTTTGGTTTGTAAATATTTAATAAACCAAAGTGAATGAAGTTTTTTTTGAAGAAAAAGAAGTAATACAACAATTTAAAAATAGGTAATAAAAGTAAAGATCTTGGAAATTTAAAGAAAAATGACTGCGCATACTGCACTACTGAATTTTGAGTATCCGGGTGTATATCCGGTATGGATTTATCAATATTTGCAAATGGGGTTAAGTCATTTTTGGCTTGATAAAAAATTATAAGATCTGGCTTAATAGTTGGTACCCAATAAATAATTCTTGCCAAGCTTTGTCCTGTACCCCATCCACCAACACCAAAGTTAAAAACTTGGAATTTATCATTATTTAACTTTTTATTTAAGAGTGAGGGCCAAGAATACTTATAACTTGTCATTTCTTGACACTGCGTAGTTGAACCGCCTATACAAATAATTTTTTTTTTATTTTTAGATTTTTTTATTGTTTCAAAAATACTACTATCATCATTTACTTTTCTAAAACCCTCATTGGTGTGAGAAACTTCATTCGAATGACTTTTGTGATGTGGGTTTAATGTCCAATTGGTGTATGGATGAGGTATAAATACGAGTTTTTTGCTTAAATTTTTTTTATCTAAAAAAAAATTTTTATCTTTTGTAAATTTAAGCAATTCATCCATTTCTTCTAAATTTTTTTTAAGAAAAAAGTTGTTTAATAGGTACGGGATGAGCACAACAATTAAAAATACAATAGGTAAAAAATATAACATCATTGCAATGGGTAAATATCTTCCATAATTTTAAATTTTTTATTAGCCTTGAAGTGATCTTTGTTGTTAAATAATATTTTGGTTATTTTTATGTAAAAAAAGCTTTCTAAGTTTTTGGAAAAGAATTTGGCAGTTAAAAAATTTGTAATACCGAATAACAAGAAAATTGAAGAAATTCTTAATTTAAGTGCAAATTTAATGAAAAAAAAATTCATTTTTTATTTCTTAATTAAACTTTTTAAAAGGGATGAAATTCTTTTATTAGCCTTTCCGTCTCTGTACGAATCAAACTGATCAATGATTGTAGACCAGTTTCCAAAATTAGAACCAGATATTCCGTTACTATCTTTCATAATTTGCTCCCATAATATATCCCAATCTTTATAAACAATATTTAATTTTTTATCTAAAAATAAACTTTTTGTAGAATGATAGTAATCAAAAAAAATAGACTTTTTTGAACAAAGGGCGGATTCTAGGCCTGCTGTACCCGCTAATAACGTATCATGTATTGTTAGATCACTAGCTAAAGCTATCTTTGCTGGAATATCTTTAAAATTTTTAACATGGTTAGGATGAAAATTTTCAAACACAATACATCGCTTGGTTGCCTGAGCTTCCAATAAAATATCATAAACTTTTCCTAATTTTTCTTTTAACAACTTTGGTTTTTTGGGCTTAATAATTAATCCAAATTCCGGATTTGATATTATTTTTTTTAGTAAAAATTCATATCCAGAACGTGATGGCTCATGTCCAATTGAAAAAAGAGTATCAGCAGTACTGCCCTGGTCAAAAAAACCAATGATATATTTTGCACCATTGTTAATTAAAGATTTTCTCAGGATAATACTTTTTTTTCTTGCATCTTTAAATTTGTAATCTCTAACATAACCAAAATTTAAAACTTTAATCAAATTAGAGTTAATGTTTTTTTTAAAAAGACAACTATTAAAAGACAAAAAATAATTAAATAAATCAATATTTTGATATGTAGTAAATCTTTCAACAAAAGACGTGAAGTATCCCACGCTAGTTCCCTTGTAGGAATGAATTGCAGCAACAGCAGGCACATTATGCAAGGCAGTAATTGAAGTTGATGCAAAAACTTTTACATTTTTTTTTTTGAATATGCTTGAAAATACTTCTTTTTCAAGAGTAAATCTTATTAAAAAAAAATTCATAAAAATATTTTTATAATAAAAAATATACTTAAAAACTGTTTTAAAAAAAAATGAATAAATACTAAAATTAATTAATCTATAAATATTAAAAATGTTTTTTTTATCATTATCTTTAACGTCAATAAATAAAATTTTATCTCTAAATTTCTTTTCACTAAAAAATTCATTGGGATTATTCATTTCGTAACTGTCTATAACGCATATAGGTTTAGAGCTTAACGGTAATTTTTTTACGAAAAAATTTTTAATAGGGTAATAAAGAATTTTTAAAAAACCTAGATAGCGTGTAAATAAAAAAATATTTAAAAATTGGTAATAAAAAATAAATTTTATTTTTTTATTTTGATAATTATTTTTAATATATTTTTCAAATATGTTTTTTTCAAAAAAAAAATTAATTTTTTTATTTGAATAATGATTTTTTTTAACAAAATATGAAATTAAAAATTTTTGCACAGAAAAAGAACCAATAATATTTTGGTCAAAGGATATAAAGTTTATTAAATAATGATAAAAATCTTTATCTAAAATTTTTTTATTACTTGTTCTAAAAAAAAAAGCCAAATACTCTCTCACAAATCTTCCAACTTCCTGATTTTCAATTATAGAAGTTATTATTTTATTTTTACCCACCCCCTGTTCTAGCAAATTCCATTTTATTTGACTTAGATGGTCCTTAAAAAAAAAAGTTAGTATTTTAGAAGTTAAGTTTTCTTTTAAAAAAAAAAACTGTTTTTTTTTAATATTTTTTAAATTTATAATAAAACTAAATAAGTTGATATTATCAAAGAATAAAATTTCTTTTTTTTGCAACATTATTTTCTAAACTTTCAGATATTTTTTAATTAAAGCTTTGGTAAAATTCTTCCCTTAGCTTTTCCAGTTGATTTTTTTTTTAAATATTTTAAAAATTGTTTATTTTCAATGAGAAATTCTTTAGTGGCAATATCTTTCATTTTCCACATCTGCCCTTCATACCAACTACCAGCAAAATGAAGAAAATAATTATCAGCCAAGGTTGCCTCTATGCTTTTTTTGATAGTTAAATTCTTTTTATTCTTATAACAATACAAGTATGGATACTTAATTGCCATTTCATAAATCCATAATGCCTGAAATTTATAGTCTAGTATTTTAGTTTTTTTTAATTGAAAAACTTCATAATTAAAGACTGGCTGATCTCCACCTCCAGTAAGATTTTTTATATTTTTTTTATATTTAAAAAACCACTTTTTCATTATTTCAGAAAAAATTTTTACATTAAATATAAAGAAACCAGCACAAACTGAATCTTTTTGAGTCTTGAAATTATGAAATTTATACATCTGATCAAGGGTCATAAAAATAGAGGAATCTAAAGGATACTTGCGTGAATAGTATTTGTTTCTATAAAAAGATATTTTTTTTCTAATTAAATTTAAATCGTACGGTAATTTATTAATCATTGAAACTACTGATATTTTTTTACTATCGTGAAAATCAAAAACATTTGGTGCTAATGGATTAATTAAAATATCTGTATCTAAATAGCATACATTTGATATCTTTGAATTGAGCGCTTCTCTTAAATAAGATCCTAAAAGAAATTTTTGCCAAGTAGGTTTTTTCCAAAAAATGTTGTTCTTATCTATAAGATTCTTTGTAATAACAATTAAACCAAGTGAATTTTTTTTGCAATAAATAATCCAAGTTTTTTTCGAATATAAACTCCATTCTCTAAAAACTTTTTTTCCAATTGCAATTGTAACAATATAATTTCCAGTTTTGGATTTGATTATTTCTTCGTGTTTTTGTAACATGGTAAATTAGTTGGATCCTGAATAAAATAATTTTAAAACTTAATTCCTGTCGACCTTAACCACTCTATAGAAAGGGTGTCTCCCTTTCTTGCTTTTTTCTTTAGTTCTGGGATAGATTTCGTAGGTATATATAGTTTTTCAGGAGGATATTCACTATTTAAGAAAGTAACTAGATAAAGTGATTGATTGTTATTTAGTCCATATTGATAATGATAACTAAATTCTTTGTTTGAATTCTTTTTAAAAACATAAGAAATATCAATGCCTTTAACTTTGCTCAAATCAATCGCGTTAAATAAATTCTTATTACACGGTATTACAATTTGATCATAATTTGATAGTTTCACTAAATAGCACGCATGCACTATAGAGAGATTATTTGCTGCCGCATAACCTTCAAAAAAACTTGCATCAAAATTAAAAAAACCATTTCCACCATAAACAGACTGAAAAATCCAAATGAAACCATTTTTTTTAGCTAGGTTGTACATAGTTTTATATGCCTCACCAACATTAAATACATGCTCGTTGTTTCCAAAATCACAAACTAAATCGAATTTGTTTAAATATTTTTTATTTGAAAATGGCTGGTTTAAATCTATAAAAATACTATCATGACTATCATTAATATCTGAACATTTGTAGTCTTTGATGCCTACTTCTGACCAAAAGTTTTTTGTAGAAATTCTTTTTCCCTTGGGAAAAATTTTTAATTTCTCAAATTTTTTTTTATTAAATTTGAAATTAACTTGCTTAAATGCGTAATCAAGCTGATCATAAGAAACTCTCAATTCTTTTGATCCCATATCAAGCATATTTGATACGGTTTTTAATTTTTTGTTTGCGAACAACTCTAAAGCAATATTAATCAATCCAATTTTCATTTATTCCTTTTTATTTAAAGACTCCAACTATCATCTACTACAATATTTTGTCCATTGGTATGTTTTGCAGCATCTGACAATAAATGAATTATTGTTCCCGTGATGTCCTCTCCATTTAAAAGACCTTTATTTCCACATTCATTTAAATATTTTGCTATAAATTTTTTTGGTTGTCCATCGAAAATACCGCCAGGGCTTACACAATTAACTGCGATTCCATTTTTTTTATAACATTTAGCAAAATACTTTGTCATAGAGATTATCCCAGACTTGATGGCTGTGTATTCTACTGGGGAATGCATATTGAGTCCTTTATAATGATTAAACTTTGGAGATCTCACTCCTTGAATTGATGAGATTAAAATTAACTTTCCTTTAATCTTATCCTTTAAAAAATAATTAATAACTAGTTGCGCAGTTAATATTGTAACTCCAAGCTGTTTAAATAAATTCTCTTTAAGACTTTTTGCGTTTAAGGATGCAGCTGGCGTACCCCAATCTTTTGTTTTAGGATATAAGCAGTGAATTACGCCATCTATAGATCCATATTTTTTTTTACCTTCAGCTAATAATTTTTTTATATTCTTTTCCTTGGTCAGATCGGATTTGAAAATTAAATGCTCTTTTGGGTAATTTGTTTTATTGAATTTAAAATTTTGATCAGCCATTATAACTTTTGCACTATTTTTAATTAAATGATCAGTCAACGCAGAGCCTAATCTTCCGTTGGCTCCTGTAACTATATAAACTTTATTTTTAAGCATTTTATGTAATGTTTAGTTTTAATATTTTTTGATTCTTGTAAATGATTTCAGCTAATTTGAAATCATCATAACTATCTATATCTATAGACCGAATTGGGGGTATTTCAATATATTTGACATTACCCTCCCAAAAAAAGGAATTGATATTTCTTATAAAATCTACAGACGCCGCATAAATAATTGTAGTTAAATCAAATGTTTTAGGCAGCGATTGTCTATTATGAAAAAGATTTTTAGATAAAGGCTCTACTGTATTTTTTTTCTTTTTTACCATATTAAATTCTGGGTACTTTTTTCTTTTGCACACTCCTACTACAATATCTTTTTTTTTTTTTTTTAAACTAATAGCTTGAGAAATATCCTTGGAAATTCTTAATGGAGAAGTGCATGGAATATTTACAAAATTATCAAATACATCTTTTTTTTTTGTGAGGTAATTTACAGCATGTTTCCACGAATTAATCTCAGATGATCTATCTGTGGAAATATTTTTGGGCCTTTTAATTGTTTCGGCCCCATACTTTTTAGATATTCTTAAAATAGCCAAGCTGTCCGAAGAAACAAAAACTTTTTTTATATGTCTATTTTTTTTAGCAATTTTTATTGAATAATATATTAGTGGTTTTCCATTAAAAAGTTTTATATTTTTGTTTTTGAGCTCCTTTGAACCTCCACGAGCAAAAATAAAAGCATAATTTTTTGTCATTTAATATTTTCTACTTTTTTGCTTTTGCTTGATTTGTATATAAATTTTATAACTTTAGAAACATTCAATCCATTACTCAAATTATTAATATATTTTTTTTGTTCGATTGACTTAAAAAACGTGTTCATTTGCCTAAGCAAATTAGTCTCATTATTACCCTTTGATCTAAATAAAATTTTTTCTTTACTAGTTTTTAAATATTTTATTTTAATTCTTTTTTTTAACAAGTCTAAGTATAAGCTTCCTTTACTACCACTCACTAGACAGTAACGTTTTTCATAAGCGGAATTAAAACTCAAATTCATGTAAATATTAATATTTTTTTTGGAAATAAAAAACACTCCTACATTTTCCTCAACTTTTTTTGTTAATATTTTATTTAAGGTGAATGAAGCAAATGTTGCTCTTGGCAATCCGAAAAACCAAATCATATAGTCAATTTCGTGACTTAATTCATGTAAAACACCCCCACCCCTAGGTTTGGATACAGAGACAGATTTTCGATAATCTTTTTTTCTCCATTTTGGAAGGTATGAGTTGCAGTAAATTTTTACATCATCAATGATACCTATTCTATTTTCTTCTAATATTTTCTTAAATTTAACTAAAATTTCATCATACCTAAATTGATATCCAAGCATACTTGTTGTTTTTTTTTTTAAATTTTTAATTATTTTTTCTAAAATTTTAATTTGATGATGTACGCATATTGGCTTTTCAACAATGAAAGGGATTTTTTCCTTATTTAAAATTTCAATATATCTTAAATGACTATCTGCAGGTGAACAAATTATGACTCCATCTAATCCTAATAAAATTGCACTAGATATGGTAAAATAGTTTTGTTGTTTTTTTTTTTGAAATTTT
>Ga0115004_10005065_pt1 | contig 10439 bp, 6 predicted proteins | sample ArcticOcean_MG_C_10_FD_88737 | JGI IMG/M metagenome (GOLD analysis project Ga0115004, IMG submission 88737) | Marine microbial communities from western Arctic Ocean - ArcticOcean_MG_CB11_90 | ecosystem: Environmental > Aquatic > Marine > Oceanic | place: Arctic Ocean: Canada Basin | collected... | reverse complement strand
TTTATTTAAGTAGTTTCTTGTACTCTGTAAAGGTTGTTTGGCACATTTGATCAACATTATATTTTTTTTCTACATTTCTTCTTCCGAGTTCTCCCATTAAACTTCTTGATTGTTTATCCATTTTCATGATTTTGTTTATAGCTTTAGCTAATTCTTTTGGATCGTTGTATTTGTACAATAAACCAGATTTACCATTTAATACCGTTTCTCTAGAACCCCCGATATCACTTGCAACAATAGGTCTGTTCATGGCTTGAGCTTCGACCGCTACTCTTCCAAAAGCCTCGGGTTCAATTGAACTTGATACGACAAGATCGCTTAATTTGTAAGCTAAAGGCATTTCTTGACAGTTTTCTATAAAAGTTATTTTTTTTCCGATCCTATACCGTTCAACTAAAAGTAATAGTTTTTTATAATAAACCTCTCTACCTTGATCAGAACCTAATACAATAGCGTGAAAATTTTCATTACTGTGCACCTCTAAAAGTAAATTTAAAGCCTCAATAAATATTTCTTGCCCTTTCCACTTTGTTAGGCGTCCAGGGAGAAGAATAATAAAATTTTTTTTATTTATTTTCCAGTTTGACATAAGAGTATTTAATTTTTTATCAGATATATTTTTTTCACTAAAAAACTCTAAATTAATTCCCCTAAAAATAACCATTAATTTTTGTTTTTTTAGGTTCAAATATTTTTGATAATTTTTGTTTATGTGACTAAAAATAAAATTTGAACCGCCAATAATTAATTTTGACCTCACCATGACACTATTATAAAATTGTTTGATATTACTTGAAAAATTATAAGTGCCATGAAAAGTAGTAACAAATTTTTTTCGTGAGAAAAAACAAGCCCATAGACATGACCAGGCAGGTGCGCGGCTTCGAGCATGTACTATATCAATTTTATATACCCATAAAATAAAAAAAATAATTATAAAATTTAAAAAAATGATTATTGGATTTTTTGAATGAACTGGTAAACGTATTATTTTTACTTTTTCTTTTCTGACATATTTTAAAAGCTGACCACCACTAGTTATCAAAAATGATTTGCAGTTTTGCTCAGCTAAATAGTGTGCAAGATCATAACAGCCAGTTTCAGCTCCACCAAATCCTAGCTTGGGAATCACTTGAAGAACATTTATTTTAGTCGACATAATTAATGTTATATATTAACAAATTAAATTTATAACCTGACATGAAAAAAATGAAAAAATTTAAATATATTAAAATCTCTAAGACCAAAAAACTCAGATATTTAGAGAATTATTATAAAAATAAACTATATATTATTTTTCTGCCAGGTTTTATGTCTGATATCGATGGAGAAAAACCCCAGATTTTCAAAAAATATGCTGTTAAAAATAAATTAGGATTTTTAGCAATTGAATACTCTGGTCATGGTAAATCATCAGGAGAATTTACTAGAGGAAATATAAGTGAGTGGTCTAATGATGCTCAGAATTCAATAAAAAAAATTGTTAAAAAAAATAAATTTATACTTATAGGTTCGAGTATGGGTGCTTGGATTGCTTTAAATCAATTTAAATATTTTAAAAAACAGATTGAAGGTTTTGTGGGCATTGGTTCTGCACCTGAATTTCTTGAACGACTAATGTGGAAACAATTTACAAAAAAAATAAAAAGAGAGATTAAACAAAAAGGTTTGAGTATCATCAAACATGGAGATTCAAAATTTAGACAAAAACAATATGAGTATCCTGTTACATACCAGCTAATAAAGGATGGAAGAAAAAATAAAGTTTTATCAAAAAAAATTAATACTAAAATTCATGTTACTATGGTTCACGGAAAAAAAGATGAACTAGTTCCAGTATCATTTTCTAGAAAAGTTCTATCAATATTCGTCAATGCTAAAAAAAAACTAGTAATAATTAAAAATGGAGATCACAGTTTATCTAATAAAAGTCCTCTAAAAAGAATAATTCAAGAATTAAATAATATTGTTATGAATGTAGTTTAGTCCCTCAATATAAGTAGGGAATTTTAATTTAAAATTAAAAATATCTTTCATTTTTTTATTATTAACTTTTTTAGAGTCTTTATAAAAATTTCTAGTCATTTCACTTTCTATTGATCTTAACTCGATTATTGCAGGAGGTTCTATTTTTAATAATTTAGATCCATATAAAATAACTTCTTCCGATGAAGCAGGTCTATCGTCTGAAATATTATAAATTTCTTTAGCTTTAAATTGATCTAAAGATTTAAATAATAATTCAGCAATATCTTCTACGTGTATTCTAGAAAAAAATTGATTGTCTTTTTTTATAATTTTAGCACTACCAGACTTAAGTCTTTTTAAAACATTGCTCTCATGAGAATAAATACCGGACAGTCTAAAAATTTGCATGGGTAAGTTTTGATTTTTAGCTAATTCCATCCATGATTGTTCTGCTTTCAACCTTTGTATTCCAGTTGATGAGGTTGGGGTAGTCTTACTTTTTTCATCAACCCATTCTCCTTTATGATCTCCATAAACGCTTGTTGCAGATAAATAAGTAAGCCACTTAACTTTTTTTCCTTCAAGAATATTTTGAAAATTTTTTATAACAATATCTTTACCGTTAATAGGGGCAATGGATACTAAAATATAATCTGAAGACTCAAGATTTTTAATTAAGCTTTTGTCAAATGAGTCTTCTGAAAATTGAAAACTATCATATGCGACTCCATCAAAAACTTTTTTACTTGAGCTTTCTCTAGAAGTTACAGTTAGGGTAATATCTAGATTCTTAGAGTTAATTTTTTTAATAAAATTTTTCGCGACTTGACCAAAGCCAAAACAAAAAATATTAATTTTGTTCATTTAACTTACTTTCTCAGCTTTGTTTTTCAAAGTAATAGGATTGTCTAATTTATCAAGCATTTCGATTGGGCAAATCTGCTTAAAATTTAAAATTTCCTCCTCATAATTGTCCAGTACTTTTTTAGCAATTTGTGAACCTGTTTCTTTCAAAAAATCTTTAAGATTATTTTGCAAAAAGTTTTTCCAGTAGCTTGTTTCTACATCTTGCCAAATAATTGAAGTGGGATTAACAAAATTTTCAAAATTATTTTCAACATCATAAACAAAAGACATTCCACCTGTCATGCCTGCACCAAAATTATCTCCGACAGCACCAATTATTATCGTGGTGCCTCCTGTCATGTATTCACATCCATGTGCTCCACATCCCTCAACTATAGCTAAACTTCCAGAATTTCTAACTGCAAATCTTTCACCTGCTTGTCCTGATGCGAATAGCTTACCTGATGTTGCGCCATATAAAACTGTATTTCCTATAATTATATTTTCATCAGAAACTAAACTGCTTTTACTTGAAGGACGTATAATTATTGTTCCGCCTGAAAGACCTTTTCCAACATAATCATTGGAGTCACCTTCAACTATTATCTTCAATCCTTTAATTAAAAAAGCACCTAATGACTGTCCAGCAGATCCATTAAGTGTAATTGATATTGAGTCAATATTTAACTTATTGTTACCAAATGTTTTGTATAAGTGATGAGAAAGTCTTGTTCCAACTGATCTATGTGTATTTTCAATATTATATTTAAAACTAAATTTATCTTCATTATTAACTTTATCTTTAATCTCTGACCAAATCGTTTCGTCTAAAGTGTCTGGCACAGAATTAATTGAATTATCTTTGCAGTAACGAGGGTTTTCTCCTGGATCTGCCTGAACGAGCAGAGGATTCAAATCTAAATCATCTAAATTTGCTGAGCCTTTATTTACTTGCGTTAAAAGATCAGTTCTTCCAATTATTTCATTTATAGATCTGTAACCCAGTGATGCTAAAATTTCTCTAACTTCAGTTGCAACAAAAGTAAAAAAATTTACTATTTTTTCAGGAGTTCCATTAAATTTTTCTCTTAATAATTTATCTTGACTACACACTCCAACAGGACAAGTATTGGAATGACACTGTCTAACCATAATACATCCCATCGCAATCAAAGAGGAAGTTCCCATGCCATACTCTTCTGCTCCCATCATGGCAGCCATAATAATATCTCTACCTGTTTTAAGCCCTCCATCTGTTCTTAAAGTCACTTTATGTCTTAGTTTACTTAAAGTTAAGATTTGATTTGCTTCGGTTAGTCCCATCTCCCATGGAATACCCGCATATTTAATACTAGTCTGAGGACTTGCTCCTGTCCCTCCAGAGTGACCAGAAATTAAAATAACGTCTGCTTTTGCTTTTGCCACTCCAGCTGCTATGGTTCCAATACCTGTTGATGCTACTAGTTTAACACCTACTCTTGCCTTTGGATTAATTTGTTTTAAATCATAAATTAGCTGAGCTAAATCCTCAATGGAATAAATATCATGATGGGGTGGTGGAGAAATTAAAGTAACACCTGGTGTTGAGTGTCTCAATTTTGCAATTTCATTATTAACTTTAAATCCTGGTAACTGTCCACCCTCTCCTGGTTTTGCACCTTGAGCAATCTTTATTTCAATTTCATTGCAGTTATTTAAATAATCAATAGTTACTCCAAACCTTGCAGAAGCCACTTGCTTTATTCTAGAATTTGCTGTGTCTCCATTTGGAAGTTTCACAAACCGTTTTTTGTCTTCTCCTCCTTCTCCGCTACAAGACGCACCTTTAATTCTATTCATGCCCATTGCTAAAGTTTCATGCGCCTCAGCTGACAACGCCCCATGGGACATGCTACCACTACCGAATCTTTTTAATATTTTATCTAACGGTTCTACTTCATCAATATTTATAGGTTCATTTTTATGTTTAAAGTCTAATAAATCTCTAAGACTAATTGGTGGAAGATTATGAATACCTTTTGAATATTTTTTATAATGGTCATAAGAGGCAATGCCTACAGCGTGTTGTAAAATATGAATTAAATTTCCTTGAAACTGGTGGTCTTCTCCTGTTTTCCTATATCGATATATGCCTCCTATAGGGAGAGCAACAACATTATTAGAGATAAATTTTTTATGATGTTCTTTAATTTTTTTTTCAATACCAGCAATACCTATTCCTGAAATACGTGAGCTCATTCCTGGAAAGTAATCAGCTACAATAGCCCGACTTAAACCTACGGCTTCAAAATTGCACCCTCCTCTATAAGAACTAACTACCGATATTCCCATCTTCGACATAATTTTTAATAAACCATTATTAATGGACTTTTTGAACTTAGCAACGCACGTATCAAAGTCTACATTGCTAAATAGTTTTTTCTGAAATCTCTCAAAGATACTTTCTATGGCTAAATAGGGATTTATAGTTGTGGCTCCGACACCAATCAAAACTGCAAAAGAATGTGTGTCTAAAATATCTGAGCTCTCTACGTTAATTGAACAATATCCTCTTATTCCCAGCTTAACTAAATGTGAGTGAATAGCACCGACAGCTAAAACTGACGGTATGCTAGCGCGAGAAGTGTCTATTTTTTTATCAGATAAGATTAAATTATTACTACCTTCACGTACCGCTGTCTCTGCTTCGTCTCTAATCTTCTCTATTCTATCTTTTAATGAAGAGTTAATATCAAATGTACAATCAATAACTCTAATTTTACTTTTAAAAATGCTTTTAAATTTTTTAAACTGAGAATTAGTTAAAATCGGACTCTCTAATACATAAATATTTTCTTCAGTTAAGTTATCAAAGTCTAGAATATTTCCTAAATTTCCAAATCTTGTTTTTAGACTCATCACTTTATTTTCTCTTAAAGAGTCAATCGGAGGGTTGGTGACTTGACTAAAGTTTTGTCTGAAATAATGGGAGATAGGCCTATAATAACTGGATAAAACAGCAGCTGGAGTATCGTCTCCCATGGAGCCTGTAGCCTCTTTGCCCTCTTCAGCCATAGGATGTAAGATTAGTTCTAAATCTTCAATACTTAAACCAGCTAAGTATTGTCTTCTTTTTAATTCATCTATTGAAAACTCAGGCTTTTCTTTTTCTGCAGAGACTTTCTTGTCTAAATCAATTATTTGTTTATTATACTTTTTATAATCTTTAGCAATATAATCTTTTATCTCTTTATCGTTAAAAAGTTTCCCTAACTTTAAATCGATTGCAATAATTTGACCAGGCCCTAATTTTCCTTTTTTTATAATTTTTTCCTCAGGAAGTTTGATCATTCCAGACTCTGAACCCGCAAAAAATAAATTATCTGAAGTAATTGCATATCTTAAAGGTCTTAAACCATTTCTATCAGTTGCTGCTAAAATCCATTTAGAATCAGTTGCACATATGGCAGCCGGTCCGTCCCAAGGCTCAATGGAACTATTTAAAAAATTAAATAAATCTTGATGATTTTTTGGAACAGTCTTGCTTCTTTTAGACCAAGCATCGGGTATCATCATAAGTTTAATAAGTGGTGCTAGTTTTCCAGAGTGAGTTAACAACTCAAATACATTATCTAGTGCTCCGGAGTCTGAAATTCCGGGTATGACTACGGGCTTTAAATCTTCAATACTCTTAAATAATGGACTCGACATGTCTTGTTCGTGAATTTTCATCCAGTTAGAATTTCCCCGAACAGTATTTATCTCACCGTTATGTGCTAAAGCTCGAAATGGTTGAGCGAGATCCCAACTAGGAAATGTGTTTGTAGAATATCTCTGGTGAAAAATAGCAAATCTAGATGTAAAATTTTTATCTTTTAGATCTGGATAAAAATCATCAATTGCTTCTGCTAAAAACATCCCTTTATAAACAATGGATCGTGAACTAAATGAACAAATATAAAAATCTTTTAATTGATTTTTTCTTGCTTGATTTTCAATTTTTTTTCGTGAAACAAACAACTCTCTCTCTAGGTCGTTAGTCTCTAATTCTGCATTTTTTTTAAAAAGTACTTGAGAAATTTCCGGTCTGTTTTGATCTGCAGTTTTTCCCAAGACCTTAGGATTAACCGGTACTTGTCTCCATCCATAAATATAAAAATTTTCTTGAAGTAAAACCGATTCTATTATCTCTCTACATTTTTCTTGATCTGCGTAATTTGTTTTGGGCAGAAATACCATTCCCACACATATTCTACTATACGCATCATGTGTATGACCAGTAGCTAGAATTTTTTCTTTAAAAAAATCAGGTGAAATTTCAAGTTGAATTCCAGCCCCGTCTCCAGATTTACCATCAGCATCTACCGCACCTCTATGCCAAATAGCTTTTAGTGCCTCAACTCCATATTCAACTATTTTTCGAGATTTTTTACCATCTGTTGTAGCTACCAAACCAACACCACAAGCATCATGCTCAAAGCTTGGATCATATGCTAGGTTATCTTGTAAAAATTTTTTATTCTTTAAATACTTTTCATAACTCTTCATTTTATTTAGGCCGCTTTTACTTTGCTTTTTTCTAAAGCTTTTTGCTTAAGAAATTTATTAATATTTTCTGCAGCATCTCTGCCGTCTTTAATGGCCCAAACGACTAAAGAAGCTCCTCTTACAATATCACCCGCAGCAAAAACACTATCAATATTAGTTTGCATGGTGTCTAAATCTATTTTTATCGTTCCCCACCTAGAAACTATTAACTCAGGTGTGGAAAATAACTTGGGTAAATTTTCTGGATCAAAACCTAAAGACTTAATCACAATATCCGCTTCAATATTGTATTCAGAATTTTCTTCAATCTCAGGTTTTTTTCTGCCAGATGCGTCTGCTAACCCAAGTTTCATTTTATTCACTTGCACCTCTTTTATGACTTCATCACCAATAAATTTTTTTGGGGCAGTTTGCCAAATAAATTCAACACCTTCTTCTATTGCATTTGAAACCTCTCTCGCAGAGCCAGGCATGTTTTCTCTATCTCTTCTATAAAGACACTTAACTGATTTAGCATTTTGACGAATTGCTGTTCTTACACAATCCATTGCTGTATCGCCACCACCAATCACAACAACATTTTTATCTTGTGCATTTAAAGTACCATTATCAAAAAGTTCAACTTTGTCTCCTAAGCCCTTTCTATTTGAGGCAGTCAAAAATTCCATTGCAGGAAAAATATTTTTTAAATCATTTCCTGGAACTTCTATTTCTCTAGGTTTATAAACACCAGTTGCAATTAGAAGAGCGTCGTGGTTGTTTTTTAATTCATTTAAGTCTTTATCTCTACCAACTTCAAAATTTTGAATGAATTTTATACCGCTTTCTTTTAAAAGCTTAGTGCGTCTTTCGACAACAAATTTTTCTAGTTTAAAGTTTGGTATTCCATAAATTAATAAGCCGCCTGGCCTATCATATTTATCGTATATAGTAATTTGATAACCATATTTTCTTAGTTCTTCTGCACATGCCAATCCAGCTGGCCCAGCACCTATAATTCCTATTGATTGATTAATTTCTTTTTTTACTTTTATTGGTTTGACCCAATTTTTTTCCCAGGCAGTATCTGTAATGTGCTTTTCAATAGAACCAATTGTAACTGTACCGTGTCCAGATTGTTCTATAACACAATTTCCCTCACACAATCTATCCTGTGGACATATTCTCCCACAAATCTCTGGCATGTTATTTGTGCTTTGTGAAATTTCATAAGCTTCTTTTAATCTTCCTTCTGCAGTAAGTTTCAGCCAATCTGGAATATTGTTATGGAGTGGACAGTGAATTTGACAAAATGGGACTCCACACTGGGAACATCTGCTTGATTGTTCCTCTGCTTTATCCTTTATAAATTCTTTATAAATTTCATGGAAGTCACCCTTCCTTTCTCCAGTTTTTCTTTTATCCGGCGTAGCATGTTCAAGACTAACAAATTGAAGCATTTTTTTTTTCATAAAGATTTACAACTTACCTCATAATACCAGCCTTACGAATTTTTAAAGGTAAATAATATTGACATAAAACTAGATTAAATAAGGTTTGTTCTATGTTTTTTTTGCATATCAAATATGCATATCAATAAAATTTAAAAAGATTATAAAACTTGGATGATTGAAGTTATAATTCTATCAGTAGTTCAAGGAATTACTGAATTTATTCCAGTTAGTTCCTCAGCACACCTAATTTTAATTTCAAAATATTTTAATTTCAATAATTCAAGTTTAACTTTGGATGTAAGTCTACACATAGGTTCTTTGCTGGCAATTATAGTTTATTTTAAAAAAGATATAATCAACTTCACAAAAAATAAAAATATATTTTTAAAAATAATTATCAGTTCTATGCCAACAATGATTGTTGGCTATTTGCTGATTCATTTTTCTATAATCGACTACTTAAGAGATTATAAATTAATAGGATGGATGACTATTATCTTTGGTGTTTTACTTTACTTTAGTGATTTAAAAAAAAAAACAAGATCAATTCAAAAAAATTATGATTTTAAAACTGCTATATATATTGGTTTATTCCAAATTTTATCATTGGCACCAGGTGTAAGTAGAGCAGGTATAGTTTTAACGGGTGCTAGATTTTTTAATTTTAGTAGAGTTGATTCGGTAAAAATTTCTTTTTTAATGTCTATTCCTATTTTATTGGTGGTTAGTATTTTTAATTTAAAAAGTCTAATGATAGAAAATAATTTTGAATTTTCTTTTATAAATTTTTTAGGTATGGGTTTTTCTTTTATTTTTTCTTATTTAACTATTAAATTGTTTTTAAATTTTTTACAGAAATTCAGTTCAACTCTTTTTGTAGTTTATAGAATTATTTTAGGTTCAATTATTTTATTTTTTTCTTATTTATAATATTAAAGATAATAATAATAAAATAAATAAAACAAAAAAAATAAAAATAATTGCACTTTGTTGAAGAGATGGTTTCATGCTTATTTTTTTTTGTTTAATAAAATTTTTTCAATAAAACAGTAAATCAAAGTAAATAAATATTTTGACCTTAATTCTTTGATCTTAAATTTTGCCTCACCTTTTTTTCTTTTTCTCCAATTAATTGGTATCGTTGTAAATTTATATTTTCTTGAAATTACTTTAAGTGGCAATTCTAAAAATACATTAAAGCTCTCGGAGATTAAAGGCAGAAAGTTTTTTATCATTGAAGTTTTATATATTTTGAATGCATTTGTATAATCATTATATTTATTTAAAAAAATTAAACTAACAAAAAAATTAAATATCCTATTTAATATTAATTTTTTTATTGGGTATCCATCTACTATTGAATCTCTTACAAACCTTGAGCCAAATACAGCGTCGTAATTATTTTCTTTCATTAAATTATAGTATTTTTTTAGATCGTTAATATCATCAGATAGGTCTGCCATCATTATACAAATAAACATACCATTTGATTCTTCTATGCCAAGGTTGATTGCCCCTCCAAGACCCTTTTTTTGATTGTTAAATACAACAAAATTTTTATTTTTTTCTGCAATTTCTTTAGCTTTGTCTAAGGTGTTATCAGTACTATAATCATTAACTAAGATAACTTCGTATTCAATTTGATAAAAATTATCTTTAAAAATT
>Ga0115004_10005057_pt1 | contig 10447 bp, 9 predicted proteins | sample ArcticOcean_MG_C_10_FD_88737 | JGI IMG/M metagenome (GOLD analysis project Ga0115004, IMG submission 88737) | Marine microbial communities from western Arctic Ocean - ArcticOcean_MG_CB11_90 | ecosystem: Environmental > Aquatic > Marine > Oceanic | place: Arctic Ocean: Canada Basin | collected... | reverse complement strand
CGCTTTGGCCAGGCCTTCGTCGATCGAGGTCGCGCTGAATTTCGGCGACATCGATTGCTAGGCGAGGCGGACAACCCTCGAGGACGACCCCGACGCCGCCGCCGTGGGATTCACCGAAAGTGGAGAGTCTGAAGAGATGACCGAAAACGCTGCCCATGTGGATCCGAGTGTTTCGCTAAGCGCGAGGGAGAGGAGAAGGCCGAGAGAGGCTCGGCGACCCATGATCGGCAGTGCCCCGGTTCCTTTCGGAAACGGGCGGCTGCGACTTCACGGGACGGGCGAGAGAGTACCGCTTGTCGAAGGAGAACGCCGAGATCGGGAGAAAGCCTGAATCCGGCTCCGGTCGAGCCCCCGGACAGTCCGGTCAATCCGGTTCCCATGACAGTGCAAAGCTGCGGCAGCACTAAAGCCTCGGCACGGAGCCGACGACATCCTTTCACATGGGACGGCTCAATATTCGGAGTCGACGGAGCCGGGAATCATGCAGACACAGTGGATCGAGGACGCCGCGGATCGCAGTGCGCCAGTGGCCCCGGAAGCCAATGTGCAACTTTGGGCCGAGCGGCGCGCATCCCTCCGCCTGAGCGCCGCCGATCGCGGAATCACCGAGCTGTCCGCCCAACTCGTCCGCGCAGATGGCGAGCGACTAGGTCTCGGCCTCGAGGCCAGTCTCGAAATTTTGGGCCGAGTTTTCCCGGCGGACCGGGTAATTTTCTACCGCACTGATGATTCGGGCATCGATTTCGCGGCGCCTAGCATGATAGACGGATTCGCGGATGTTGAAGAGAGCGGCGCATTGTTCAGAGTCAGCAAGCTCTGGTTCGCGGAAGCGGGGGCCCGACCGGCTGGCTACAGCCGACGGACGCTCTCGCTCGCAGATTTTCCCGACCATGGAAAGGCGTTGCTTGAAGGCCAAATCAGTGGTGGGCCGCCGAGCCTTGGTGCCGGAGTTGCTAGAGGCTGGCAGGTTGCGCGTTCGACGCTGTTCATTCCATGTCCCGGTGAGGACGGCCTTTTCGGTTTCTTCGAAGTGCACGCGGCGGCCTCGGGGCCGATCGAGTCTGAGGCTGCGATCGATCGAGCGGCGCTCGCGGCCCGGGTGCTTGGGGCCGCCTTCGACCGCGCAAATCTACGCGCCGAGCTTACGAGTCTTCATCAGGACCAGAAGCGCGGCACGCGACTCGAGACGCTTGGACGCGTCGCGAGCTCTGTGGCCCACGACTTCAATAACGTGCTCACGGCGATTCTCGGTTATGCGGATCTGCTCGAGATGGAAATCGAGGACACCGGGAACGGTCAATCGGAGCTTGTTGAGATTCGTCAGGCCGCGACTCGCGCTGCCAAACTCGTTGACCAGGTCCTGACCTTCGGCCGTACTCGAACTGCGGGCGACGAATCGGTCGATCTCGCCGAGACGATCGAATGTCTCGGGGGCATGCTCCGGCAGGTTCTCGGCGAGGGTATTGCGCTCGATTTTGACTGGCTCGAGAGGGCTCCGAAGGTCGAACTCGACCGGGCGCGATTCGGCCCCGCATTGATGAATTTGGCGTCTAATGCCCGGGGTGCTCTTGCGTCGCAAGACGTCGCGGCGCGATTCGCTTTGACGACGCACCTCGCAGAGATCGATGAGCGAGGCTTCGATACCGATTCGCGTCAATCCGTTCTCGGCGCCGCGGCTGGCTCCTATCTAGTTCTGACCGCTCGCGACAACGGATGCGGCATTGATCCCGAAATTGCAGACCGCATCTTCGAGCCCTTCTTCACGACCAAAGACCCTGGGGCTGGAACCGGTCTCGGCTTGGCTTCGCTCACTGAGTTCGTTGACGAGTCTGGCGGCTGGCTGAGAATGGAAAGCGCACCTGGCCAGGGCACGGCCTTCCACCTGTATTTCCCCGTCGAGACTCGCGAGTCCGCCTGACGCCGCCCGCCCCCCGGACGGCGCGCAAAGAGCCCCCGCCGCGATTGCCACGACTTCGTGGCCGGCGCGCCTCGTCCCGATTGATTCGACTCCCGGACGCTCCGTCCGCACCGACTCGCGCCGCAATCGGTTACGTTTCGGTCCCGATCAGCCCGAGGAGTTTCCATGCGCGAGTGGTTGTACGACGTCTTTCGTGAACGTCCCTGGTGGATGAGTGCGACAATGGTGTTTTGCGGGTTCATGGCGTTCATCTACATGCCGTGGGACATCTTCTGGAAGCCCGTCGCAGAAGACCAGGAAGTCTGGTTCGGCATTTTGTTCACCGGCTTCTGGGCGAAAATTCTCGCGCTACCGCATTGGTTCGTTTACTGCGCCGCCGTTTACGGCTTCCGCCGGCGACGTCCGTGGATGGCCTTTTGGGCAGCCGCATATACCGCGCAAGTTGCCTTCGGAATCTATCTCTGGACCGCAATCGAAACCGGCGGGTTCTCGGGGATCATAGTCGGGCTCTTTCCCGCGATTCCGTTCATAGGCCTAACATATGCCTTCTGGAATAGCCGCGACTACTTCAGTCCGAAGCCCCTCTCGCTCACGGCGCGCTACGGCGGCTGGGCGCTCGTCACGGGAGCTTCTTCCGGAATCGGGGCCTCCCTCGCGCGACAGATCGCCGCGGACGGAATGAACGTCGTACTCAGTGCGCGTCGAGAAGATCGGCTCGAAGCGCTCTCGACGGAGATCGAACGAGATTTCGAAGTCAAGACTCAGATCGCGGTGGCGGATTTGGCAGAACCCGACGGAGCGGCGAAGCTCCTCGCCGCGGTGTCGAATGTGGAAATCGGCCTCCTCGTGAACAACGCGGGGCTCGGCTACGCGGGCCGGTTCGATTTGCTCGATGGCGAACGCTTGCGTCAGCTCGTGACTGTTAATTGCGAAGCGCCTTTGGTGCTGACCCACGCACTGGTTCGCGGCATGCGTGAGCGCGGCCGGGGTGGCGTGATCTTTACGGGATCGGTGGCGGGTCGACAGCCGCTGCCCCTTCATGCGGTCTATTCAGCGACGAAGGCCTTCGACAACTTTTTGGCGGAAGCCCTTTGGGCGGAGCTTCGCGCGAGCAATATCGACGTGCTCTCTCTGGAGCCGGGATCGACGGAAACCGAGTTTCAGGAAGTGGCCGGCGAAATCGCACACTCGGGGCAGAGTGCAGATGAAGTGGCTGCATTAGGTTTACGATCCCTTGGTCAGCAACCCTCGGTCATAGCCGGTTGGCGCAATTGGATCCGTGCGAATCTGGTTTCCCGCGGACTGACACGACCGATCGCCGTGCTCGGTGCGAACGCGTATATGTCCAAGCAGACCCGGGAACACCTTCGTTAGATTTGCGTTAGACCTTCGTTAGGTCAGATGATGAGTCGGCGCCGGATTCCGCGCCCGAAACAGACGCCGCGAGCGTCCCCTTCTCGAGAGGAAAACTCTTTGGCCCGCGCATATTGGCTGATGAAATCCGAACCCTTTAAGTACGCCTGGGACGAACTCGTCAAAGACGGCAAGACCTATTGGGATGGCATCCGGAATTACGAAGCGCGCAACAATCTTGCCGCCATGAAAAAAGGCGATCTTGCTTTCTACTACCACTCGAACGAAGGCAAAGAAATCGTGGGCATCGCAGAAGTCGTCGGTGAAGCCTATCCCGATCCGACGACGGAAGACCCGCGATGGGTCGTCGTCGATATCGCACCCGTGGTTCCCTTTACGATCCCTGTGACGCTTACCCAGGTCAAGGAAGATCCGAACTTGGCCGAGATGGGGCTCGTGCGGCGGGGTCGGCTTTCGGTGGAGCCGGTGACGGCTGAGGAATTTCGTTATGTCGCGAAGCTCGGTAAAACGAAAATCCCTGCGGCGAGTAAGTCTGCAGCAAAGAAGGTGGGCTCAGAATGATCGTGAGGGCGAAAAGCCGGTTGTGTGATGCGTTTTCGGGCGGGCGGCTGGTACGACTCGCAGGCGTAACCCTGCTTGCTGCCGTGCTAAGCACGAGCGCTGGTTGCGCGAATTTCGGAAGTGTTTTCGGCGGGAGCGAGTCGGGGTCCGCCGAAGGGCTTATGACCCAAGCGCCTATGACCCAAGCACGGATGGAACAGATCTTCGGCGACCAAGTGGACGCGATCGAAGGTCCGTCGGGAGCGATTCGCACGATCGTCGATGAAGTCGAGATCTATTTGATCAGCGATCCGACAAGCGACCGCATGCGGCTTCTTGCGTGGGTCGCCGATGTGAACCGCGTTGATCCGCGGATCGTGAATGTGCTCCTGCAGGCAAATTTCTATCGCACCCTCGACGCGCGTTATGCAGTTTCTGAAGGCATCGTATTCTCCGCGTATCTCCACCCCATCTCTACGCTGTCACGGGAAGAGCTTATTTCCGGATTCGATCAGGTGCTGGCTTTGGCCAAGAACTTCGGCACGACGTATTCGAGCGGGAAGCTCGATTTCGGAATTCCCGGCGCGGGCGCGCGTTAGGAGAGCCGTAGGAGATGGCGAATTCTTACGGTGCCGATGGCCGGAGCGATTCCGATTTGACCGGAGATTCGGGGCCCGCGTCCGGCTACGGCGTGCTCTTCCTGTGCACTGGCAACTCCGCGCGGAGTATCCTCGCGGAGGCCGCTCTCGCCCGTCGAGGTAGCGACCGCTTTCGGAGCTACAGCGCAGGGTCGGAACCCAAGTCGGCGCCCCATCCGCGAACTCTCGAAGTTCTTGAACGGCGGGGCTACCGAACGGCGGGGCTAACAAGCAAGAGCTGGGAGGTGTTCTCCGGACCGGATGCGCCGCGAATCGATTTCGTGATCACGGTCTGCGGAAACGCGGCCGGCGAAGTTTGTCCCCTATGGCCTGGGGATCCGGTCACGGTTCATTGGGGCGTCGAAGATCCGGCCGCCTTCACTGGAAGTGCAGCCGAGGAGCGGGCGCGCTTCGAAGCGATCCACGATCAGCTGGCGGCGAAGATCGATGGCCTCGTCGCGCTCGATCTCGACCGACTGGATGCGTCCGAGAGGCTCGCGCAGCTTAGGGAGCTCGCCGCTCGGGGATAGCTTCGGCTCTCGCTTTCCCCAAGAATGGGAGATGCTATGCGTCGAGTGCCGCGAGTGCGTCCGCGTATTCGTTCCACCGCGTGCCTTCATGCGCACGAATCCAGCGGAGTTCGATCATGGGCTTTTCTTGGGCAAGCGCGTAGAGCTCCTGCACGAGTTCGAGATTCTTGATCGGGCCGCCCTTACGCTTCCAGCCGCGCTTTTCCCAGCCGGGCGCCCATTCGTTGATCGTGTTCACGCAGAGCTGGCTGTCGGAGTAGGCGACCAGTTCACGTTCGCCGGGCATCTTCTTGAACGCCTCGACCAAGGCCTTGAGCTCCATGCGGTTGTTCGTGGTGTCGGGATCGCGACCATTGCCTCGATCGAGAATCTTGCCGTCCTCCACCCATACCCATCCCCAACCACCGCGGCCGGGATTCGGATCGCAGGACCCGTCGGTGAAGATTCCCGTGTCCGGTCCACCGAACTGGGTCTCGAGTACTTCTTCGGGCGTCATCTGTCGGGTCTGTCGCTTGGCCATGGCGCGCGACTGTATCGCAGAAGGTGCGCGGGTCTCGCACGCGGATGAACGTCGCGCAAGAAAGTTCTCGGTTAGCGATCGGCGCGGCGAATCGCGACGACAGCAACGTCCGCATTCAGGTTCGGATCGTCAGATACTTCGATGCCCTTTGCGGAGTCGAGGTAGATCGCATCGTCGATCTGAATGCCGATCTTTCCGCAGAGTTCTTGGAAGTCGAGGATCGAGGGAAAGCGGCGGTTTGGGGTGTCGTACCAGTCGTAGGCGTAGAGCCCTTCTTCTTTAGGGAGCCGTCCTTCGCGCACGAACATCTCGCGCAGTGGTGCATGGGCGAAGTTCGGGAAGCTGACTATGCCGCGGCCGGCGATGCGCACGATTTCTTGGAGGACGCCGACGACATCGACGACAGATTGCAGGGTTTGCGAAAGCAGTGCGACGTCGAAGGATTGGTCGGGGATTGCGGCGAGGCCCTGGTCGACGTCTGCGTGGATCGTATCGAGGCCGCGGCCGACCGACTGCGCGACTTCCGTCGCGTCACGCTCGATGCCAAGCAGAGGTGCGTGATTTCTGTCTCGAAGAATCGAAAGGAGTTCGCCGTTGCCGCAGCCGAGGTCGACGATGCTCGCACGTTCGGGCATCAATCGTAGGATCAGCCCGTAGTCGAGGCGATTCGTGAAAAATATGTTAGTCGGCTCGTCAGGGCGAGATTCTTCAGGCACCCTAATCGGGCCGGTATACCCAGGCTGGGCTGCGAGCACGCTCGCAATCATCCGGGTTCCGAGGACCATGGAGTCTTCGAGCAGGAACGAATCGTGGCCGGCGGGGCTTTCAATGACGCAGCTACTGACCGAACGACCCTGGGCAACGAGAGCGTCGACTAATCGCTGTGAAGCGGCCGCGGGATAGAGCCAGTCGCTTGAGAAGCTGAGGAAGAGCCAGCGGCATTGTGCTGGGGCAAGCGATTTTGTGATCGCTTCGGGAGTGTCGCCGAGATCGAAGAGATCCATGGCGGTCGTAAGCGTCACATAGCTATTTGCATCAAAGCGTTCGACGAAGCGGTCGCCCTGATGCGCGAGATACGTGCCGACCGAGAACACACTCTCGAATCCGGTCTCAATCGCGCGGGGTTGGAGTCGCGTCGGATCGAACTTCGCACGCATCGATTCGTCGGAGAGATACGTGATATGCGCGAGCATTCGAGCGAGCGCGAGACCGGCTTCAGGCTCTTCGTCGTTGTAATACTGCCCGCCCTGAAAGTGCGCATCGTGTCGGATCGCATTCCGCCCGACCACATCGAAGGCAATCCCTTGGCTGCTCAGTCGCGGTGAAGCCGCGAGTACGATTGCGGCGCCGAGTCTATTCGGCTGGTCGATGGCCCAGGTGAGGGCTTGAAGGCCGCCGAGTGAACCACCAACGACCGCTGCAAGTTTTTCGATGCCGAGGGAATAGACGAGCCGCTTTTGGACTTCGACCATGTCGCCAACGGTTACGACCGGAAAGTCTGCGCCGTAGGGCTGATCGCCTTCGGGTCGAGTGAAGTTCGGCCCCGTCGTGCCGCGGCAGCCGCCTAATACATTCGAGCAAATGACGAAATAGCGACTCGTATCAATCGCTTTGCCCGGACCGATGAGAAGATCCCACCAGCCGGCTTCATCTTCGTCGTCGTGCTGCGCCGCATGAGAGTCGCCACTCAGTGCGTGACAAACCAAGACCCCGTTCGAAGCGTCTTCGTTGAGCTCGCCCCAGGTTTCATAGGCGACGACTACAGAGGGCAGCGAACCCCCGCTCTCAAGCGTGAGCGGGGCGTCGCCTTCCCATTGCTGCGCATGCCGTGGCGGGCGAAGGCCACGCTCGGTCGAACCGGGCGGGTTCGATTGCGTCATGATGGGGTCGTCGTCATAGGCATGAGGCCGTGGTCAGCCGCGTTAGGCGCTGGCGCGCAGGGCCTGATCGAGATCCGCGATGATGTCTTTCGCGTCTTCTATCCCAACCGACACACGAATATATTCCGCTGTCACGCCCGTGGTGACCTGCTCCTCGGGGGTAAGTTGCGAGTGAGTTGTAGAGGCGGGGTGGATCACAAGGGTCTTCGCGTCGCCAATGTTCGCGAGATGACTGGCGAGCTTCACGCCCTCAATGAAGCGCTTGCCCGCTTCTTCGCCGCCGCGAATGCCAAAGCCCAGGATGGCGCCCGTTCCGTCAGGCAGAAGCTCCTTCGCAGCCTCGTGATGCGGATGGCTCGGAAGTCCTGGATAGTTGACCCACTCGACGAGCTCATGCGCTTCCAGGAATTGCGCGACTGCTAAGGCGTTCTCGCAATGTCGCGGCATGCGCAGATGGAGCGTCTCAAGACCTTGGAGCGTGAGGAATCCGGCGAAGGGACTCATGGCCGCTCCGGTGTCTCGCAGCCAATGCGTTCGGATGTGCATGATGTACGCGATGTTGCCCATGGGTCGAAGCGCTTCTTCGAAGACCGCGCCGTGATAGGAGGGCGAGGGTGCGCAGAACTCAGGCCACTTCTCGGGATTGTCGGCCCAGGGGAAGTTCGCGCTGTCGATGATCGCGCCGCCGATATGCACGCCGTGGCCGCCGATGAACTTGGTGGTGGAGTAGATCACGATGTCGACGCCGTGTTCGATCGGCCGAAGCAGGACAGGCGTCATGACCGTGTTGTCGCATAACGTCGGAAGTCCGTGCTCGTGAGCGATTTCCGTAATTTTCTTGAAGTCGGGGACATCGTTCTTCGGATTGCCAATGCTTTCGAAATAGACGCATCGCGTGTTCTCGTCGACGAGGTCGTGAATTTCTTCGGGATGATTCGGGTCGAAGAAACGAACCTCGACGCCCATATTCTTGAAGGTCTGGGTGAAGAGGGTCCAGGTTCCGCCGTACAGACTCGTCGCCGAGACGAAGTTCTGGCCCACGTGACAGATCGTCTGAAGGGCCGCTGTGATCGCCGCTTGTCCAGAGGCGAAGGAGAGTCCGGCTGCGCCGCCGTCCATCGCAGCCAGGCGCTTTTCGAGAACATCGTTCGTCGGGTTCATCAGCCGGCTATAAATGTTGCCGAACTCGGAGAGGCCGAAGAGATTGGCGGCATGTTCCGTGCTGTCGAAAACATACGAGGTCGTCGCGTAGATCGGGACGGCACGCGCGTTCGTGGTCGGGTCGGGCACTTGACCCGCGTGGACAGCAAGGGTTCCGAGGCCGTGATTCGTTTCGTCACTCATCGTTTCGATCTCCTGAGGTTAAGCCGTGTGGGATGAAGACTATCTCCCGTTTAGCCAGGGAGCACGAGACCGAGACTGACGGGCATTCGCAGTCGTGTAGTTGCGCGCAGGGTGCGCGAAGAAAGCGCGAAGGGAGCGAGTAAGGGAGCGCGAAGCGAGGCGGATCGGAAAAACGAGCTACGCGCTCGTCCGGAAGAAGATCACATCGCCGTCGGAGACGATGTATTCCTTGCCCTCGACCTGCATGACGCCCTTGGCCTTCGCCCCGGCCTCACCTTTGCACTCCACGTACGTCGCGTAGGGGATCACTTCGGCGCGAATGAAATGTTTCTCGAAGTCCGAGTGAATTTCCGCAGCGGCTTGAGGTGCCGCGGTTCCCTCACGAATGGTCCACGCCCGGATCTCTTGCGGCCCAGCCGTAAAGAATGTGACGAGCTTGAGCAGGTTGTAGGCCGCACGAATCAATCGATTCAGGCCAGGTTCTTCCGCACCGAGATCCGCCAAGAACTCGCGCTTGTCTGCGTCATCGAGCTCCGAGAGTTCAGCCTCGACCTTGCCGCAGATGCGGACGACTTCGGCGCCCGCTGCGTTTGCGTGGGCCTCGAGCGTCGCGCTGTAGTCGTTGCCTGTGGCGAGTCCATCTTCGTCGACGTTCGCGACGTAGAGCACCGGCTTTGCCGTCAACAGGCAGATTTCCTTAAAGGGGCCGGCGAGTGCGTCGGGGACGTCGAAGGTGCGAGCGGGCTGATCCGCCGAAATGTGATCGCGCAGAGATTCGAAGAAGGCGAGTTCGATCTTGGCCTGCTTGTCGCCGGACTTGGTGACCTTGCGGACACGGTCGATACGCTTCTCGATCGTGTCGAGATCGGCGAGGCCGAGTTCGATATCGATTGTCTCGACGTCGCGGATGGGATCCGTGCTGCCGTCGACGTGCACGACGTTCTCGTCGTCGAAGCAGCGCACGACGTGAATGATCGCGCTCGTCTCGCGGATATTGCCGAGGAACTGGTTGCCCAGGCCTTCGCCCTGCGAAGCGCCTTTGACGAGGCCGGCGATGTCCACGAATTCGACCGTGGTGGGGACGACGGATTTCGATTGGATCAGTCCATCGAGCTCGCCGAGCCGTATATCAGGCACCGTCACGATCCCCGTATTGGGTTCGATGGTGCAAAAAGGGTAGTTCTCGGCCTGAATGCCAGCGGCGGTCAGAGCATTGAAGATCGTGCTCTTACCGACGTTGGGGAGGCCGACTATTCCGCAGGTGAGTCCCATAAGCGGCGCATGTTCCCGAATCCACTGGGCTCTGTCATGCCTTCATGTGTTGTATCGGGCGTTCATTTTGATGCAGATGAGATCGCGGTTACGCAAAGCGACGGGCCGGTATCCGCGGGCGTGCATCGCGAGAATAATCTGACATCGCAAGCGGACCCGTAGCTCGAATCACGCCATGCCCATCGGAAATCAAAAAAACCCTTATTTAACGGGACACTAGTTTAAGTGCCTGCGTCTTTTTCCTGGCTTTCACACGTGCCTATGTGAGAAGGCCAATCCTCAGCGGGCACCGATCATCGAAGCGCGATCTGAGCGCTCCGTAGAGAACAATTCAGAGTAAGCGATTTCTGATCTCTCTCGGCGGGTCCCAAGCATTTTATCGGATGCTTGCGGCCCGCCGAGCTGCTTTATGGCGCCGGCTAGTTCGCCTG
>Ga0115004_10005039_pt1 | contig 10481 bp, 3 predicted proteins | sample ArcticOcean_MG_C_10_FD_88737 | JGI IMG/M metagenome (GOLD analysis project Ga0115004, IMG submission 88737) | Marine microbial communities from western Arctic Ocean - ArcticOcean_MG_CB11_90 | ecosystem: Environmental > Aquatic > Marine > Oceanic | place: Arctic Ocean: Canada Basin | collected... | reverse complement strand
GGATCGGGCCGCCCCGGGTTCCCTTTGGGAAACCAAAACCCGGCTTTTTCGCAAAGCGACCATCTCCGCCGGGGGTGCAAAAAAAATTCGCCTTTGTTATTGTTATGGTTCCCCATTGGGCCTTTTTTTTTTTTTTTTTTTAACCCAAACCCGCCCACGTGCTCTAGCAAATATCGCAAACAGTCCAGATGACCTTCCTGCGCGACCACGCAAAGCTCACGATCGTAATCGTTGACTTTTTCTATATCGACTTTTTTATTGCTCGATATATATAGAGCGAAATTTTTCACGCAGTATTCCAACATCTGCACGTTTCCTTGCTCAGCCGCGACGAGCGTGACTCTAGCGTTCCACTTTAAGTGCTTCCTTTCTGTCGCCCACCTCAATAACGAAATCTCGTTCGTTTTCACCACGTTTTCAACAAAGTACTCCTCGTTCATGCGCCCGTCTTTAACGATTTCCTTCATCTCTTCCGGCGGCTTCAGCACGCAGAATTCCAACGCCATTTCCAACTGCCCCGTCCCTCGACACTCTTTAATCGTAAACTTATCCGGAACAGTACTCGCATCCTTCAAAAGTCTCAACCATGGCGAGTACGTCTTCCAATCCACCATCTTTGGATTTATTCTCGCGAGTCCGCTGCGCTCAAACTTCACTGCGTCCGAATCCAACTGTTTAATCTGCGCGATCGTTCTGTGTCTCTTCACGCCAACGAGACCCATTCTTAATTTCTCGCGCATGACCTGTCTCGTCTCCATCGAAACATGAGTCACGAATTTTCGTTCTGTCGCGTTTAGGAACGAAAGGACGTGCGCGAACACGTCCGGGTTTTGGATCACGTGTTCCCACAACGGAAACCGTTCTTCTTCTCGAGCTCGCTCGGTCTCTGACGTCTTCGTCGTTCTCGGTTTTGGGTACGTTTTCATCTTCTTCCTCCTCCTCCTGCTCCGTCTTCTTCTTCTTCTTCCAATGAATGATGGAACGCTTCTTTTATTAGGCGAAAGCGTTGACTTTTTATCTTTTGGAACTTTTAATAATTAAGGGCGGGGGGTGATTTTATATTTTATGACCTCGTGAAGGAAACTGATCAGTTCTTGATGAACTTAAATCAATGAGTATCAAAGAGCTTAAATGAAACGTACGCTCGATCGAATAGAAATCCTGCTCCGTCTTCTTCTTCTTCTTCCAATGAATAATTGAACGCTTCTTTTATTAGGCGAAAGCGTTGACTTTTTCTTTTGATGGAACTTTTAATAAGGGCGGGTGATTTTATATTTTATGACCTCGTGCTGGAAACTGATCAGTTCTTGATGAACTTAAATCAATGAGTATCAAAGAGCTTAAATGAAACGTACGCTCGATCGAATAGAAAAACAACAACCGCGGTGGCCGCCACGAATGTAAAACTGATAGTTCTTATTGAACTTAAATCAATGAGTATCAAAGAGCTTAAATAAAATGTATACAATACTTGATCAAATGAAAAAATTAAAGATTAATCTAATAATGATCTAAAACGAATATTTCAGATTTCCCCGCCCACAAAAAACTAACCTGGCGGAGTAGACTCTTATACCATTTTTTCTCACAAATATGGAGCGCGACGACACCCGATGCGACGACGACGACGACTGCGATAAAGAGCGGAGGAGGAGGAGGACGTTCGTAGAGGAACGAAAAGACGATTTAATCGCACGCAATGTCTCTCAAAGGGAAGGGAAAAAGAGTTTTTGGGTGCACGTATTCTAAAAAAAGGTGCTTAGAAAAATTTCTCAACAACGGAGAGTATTTTAGCTTTTAGCGCGACTTTTAGGGGAAGAGCGCGCTCCTCGACTAGCTTTCGTTGGTTTCGCTACTTCCTCGACGATTTGGTTGACATGACCTGCATTTTCGTCATTTTCTTCTTCGTCGTCGCTATAAAAGTCTTCCTCCTCCTCTTCCTCGACTTCGTCGTCCTCGTCCGAAACGTCGTCTTCGTCTTGTTCGACGACAACGTTCTTATTTTTCTTCTTCTCGGCGAGAGGTTTTTCCTCCTCCTCGGCTTGTTCCTCTTCTTCCACTACTTGTTCGACTTTTATAACTTTCTCTGCCTCGTCTGCCTCTCCTTCTTCTCCCTCTTCGTTCTCGGTCGCGATTATTTCAACTTCGTCTTTGCCTTCGGCGCGAGCTGAAACGTTGTACGCCGCCGCTTTCTCGGCGTGCGCTTCCGACATCTTCGCATCAAAATCATCAATGAACTGCTTAAACTCAGCCGATTTAACATTTCTCTTCATCTTAGCAAACATAGACTGGAAGTTTTGAGTCGTTTTCGCATCGTACAAGCAATCTTCGTACATTTTCCAAGCCTCGGTGAACTTCTTAAACGCCTTTTCGGAAATTTTAAGCTGACAGATGCAGAACGAAATGTCTCTCAACGGTTTCGCAGACGTTTGTCTCAAAGCTTCGGGGAAGCGCTGCACTAATTTATCGACCAAGGAATCAGCTTGTTTTTCTTTATCGATAAATGAGCACAATCTTCGCATGATGCGCTCAAACGCTTCTTCAGAAATCTCGGCATCGCTCGAAAGTCTCGAGAGCAGATCGGGCAACAAGTTGTATATTGGATTGCCATGCTTCTTCGCGAGTTCGGTAAAGAATAAGCGCGACACGGATGATACGCGCGGGTCTTCATCTTCAAGGCATCTCGCCATTGCCGAAATATGCCCTTTGACTTTCATCATATCGTTCAATACGAGGTGCGCGAGCACCGTGACAGAGTGTTGACGAACCTTCGAAGACGGATCTCTCAACGCGTTCCCCCACTCTTTCGTACCATACAAGTGCTCAGTCCACGGTTCAAGAGCATTCGGGAAACGGAACGCCAAATCGCCGAGTGCAACGGTGATTGCCGCTCGTGCGTGCACATCGCGTTCATCTTTGACTCGCGTGAATAATAACGGCAAGTACATCTCGCAAAACTCCATGTCCAACGCCATCAATCGAGAAAGAGCGGCGACTGCAGCACCTCGGACAACAGAAGCACCTTTGACAACTTTCTCGTTCGAGCAGAGTTGGACGACAATCGGTGCGTACGCTGCAATGACACCTCCAAAGACAGAAGACTTTTTGCCCTTCTTCGTGAAACCGAGTAGTTCTTTCTCGGCGTACTCTCTCGCGGTGTCCAAAGCGGCATCTTCAGCCACCGCTCCTTGACCGAGTGCTGCTGCCAACGCAGCTTCTTCACCTTTTCCTGAGTCGTCTTTCTGCGACGCAGATTCAGCCGCCGCGTGTGCGACTCGGTCTCTTGCAATTCTCGATCTGCGCACCGTACGCGCAAGTCGTTCGCAGTAGACCAAGTGACGAACGGCAGATTCACCGAGTATCCAGAGGAACCTGCTTAAAGCAGTTCCAGAAACGTTCGAGAAATCGTTAACACTCGGTTCAGCACCTTCGTAATCTCCTTCTTCCTGGTTATCTTCCGTTGACTTCGTGTTACCTCCAAACGTCTGCGCCGCGTGCGACTTGATCAACTTTGCTGACCAAGATTCAGGATCTGGATGCAACGAATATACAGCCAACAAAGCTTGCTCGGCACACGGAAACCATGCTTTGCCGCTCAGTGGTGATTTCGGGTGTAAAACTCTCGCGAGACCGACGAAAACATCAGAGTCCACTGGAAACGGTTTCGCTTCAGCTGCGCGGCACAAAGCCAAAGCTGCACACGCAGAACGCGCCAAAATTGCCGCACCTCGACCACTATGAACCTTCTCGGTCCCAGCAGTAAGCATTGCTTCTGATAGGCACTGTGCAATGACATCGGAGCGCTTGGAAAGAATTTGTGCCGACAAATCATTCGAGTCGTCTTTGCACATTCGTAAAGCGTCCAAAGCGGCTGCTCTTCGCGTAAAACTCTTCTCCGTATCGGCGGCATCGACCCATAATGCCTGGACGATAGCGCCATCGGGCGATAGACGTCCATCTCTTGCGAGTTCACGCAAGCAAACTTCGAGTGAAGCCAATTCACCGAGATTTGAGGTTCCGGCCAAGTTTGCCAACTTCGCGGCGGCAAATCTTGGTCCGCTGCCATTACCGTCTGATGCGAGATAGAGCTGATCGCAGGCATCGATCGCCGCTTGCTTCACTTGCGGTTCTTGCGAAAATACGAGTTTCAAAACAGATCTTGCTGCAGCCGTTGAGTTATCGACGCCAAACTGCTTGAGCTTTACCAAGACGTGCGTGGCTTCGACGCAATCCGACGCAGTCGTTGAAGATAACAACGCGACGAAAATCGGCACGGACTGCGCGAGCTGCATGGAAAACCCAAGCGCCGTCTTCAAGGCAGCAACCATCGTACGCACGGCTTCGACGCCACCGGCGAGATGATGATCTTCTTCTTCACCCTTCGAAGCGGCGTTTTCTTTCACCGTTGACTTTGCCGGTGCGGCATCCACTTCCGCGTCGTCGTCATCATTATCCGCTTCTTCACCAACTACAGTTTGATTTTCAGAATCACCGGCATCAATTTCTTCACCTTCTTCTTCGGCAATACCCTCGAGAGTTTTTGGCTTTTCTTCGTCAGCTTCTTCTTCTTCTTCTTCGACGACTGGCGGTTCCATCTCTTTGAGCTTGGCCTCGTATTCGCGCAAACTTTCCGCAAACGCTGCCGTTGGCAACTCTGGCGCAAACGGGTTGAATCCCAACATTGTTCCAATAAGATTCATTGCCGCTTTTCTGACCAACCCACCTTTATCGTTTAATCTTCCGATGGCCAAATCGCAAACGATTAACCAGTGCGATAACGGTATAGCTTTTTGTTCAGCCATTTGCGCCCACGTGTTTAGAACTCTCGCACGCGTAAACGCAGAAACATCGTGAACTCTTTCCACGAGCGCATCAAGAAACCCTTGTTTCGCGCGTAAAAGCGGTGCAGATTGGTCGACGACCGTTGTTTCGTTGACGGCGCCCACATCTTTATGCGCGATGAGTAACCTGCCAAGAACCGAAACGACCGCCGAGCGCAACGAATACGCGTCGCCGTCGAGATGCGCGATTAACAAGGAGATATTTCTCATCGTTGTCTTTGGCATACGATTTGCGATCTCCTCGAGAAATAGTCCAACATTTCTTACACCTGCGGCATCGGTTAATTGCCTCTTTTTATATTCTCTCGGATCGACGCCTCCGACTTCTCTTAAAATCGCCGCCGCGAGTCTTGCGTCGTCATACCTGTCTGCAGCATCGCCGCACAAATCTGCAATAGCGCAAGCCAAATGATCGTGTTTGTTCAGAATGTGTAGCAAAGAAGTCACGCAATCATCCAAAGCGCCCCACTTCGATGCAATGGATCCAATCATCTGAAAAGTAGCGCGTTTCGTCACCTTCGACTTCAAACTCTGCGCGTTCTCTAAGGACGTAATCGCGACGTTAATGAACAACCTGCAAAACCCCATATCAACTGGTTTCGGTCTAAACACTCGATATAAATCAACATCGAGCGCTCCATTCATGACGTGCGTCGCGCGTTCGCGTTGTTCGTCCCACTTCCATTCAACGAGCGCGCCCTTCTTCCCAACCTGCGTCTTCTTCTTCTTATTAGCAGTAGCGTTATGATGTTGATTCATTTGCTTATCAACGGCGCAGTTCATTTGCTGATCTCTTTGCTCGCTCTCACTCGTACTCATGACTTCGCTCAAGAAAAAGGCGTACGCTTTCAAGGCAGACCTTAATTGAACCATCTGCTCCTCCTCGTCCTCTTTGGCCTCTCCAACGCAGAGACCGGTGACCGACGCACTCAGGACCGACAGGTTCGCGCATAGACAGTCCAAAACATGCACTCTCGACATCGTCGAAAGCTCCAAAAAATGCTTCGTTAACGCGTATACGTTCGCGAATTTCTGTTTTCGTAAGATCTCGATCGGATCGTTCTCGGTCAGGTCTTGACAAACCTCTGATACGAACTCGCTCTCGATAGCGCGTTCCTTGGAAATCTCGTTTCGTGATTTATAGAAATGTCGCATCGTGCTTTCATCGTCGTCGTCGTCGCATTCGTTGAAATCGAGTTCTTGGAAGTTCCGTGGGAGCTCGAACTCGGCTTCTGCTCTGTCTTCTTCTTCCTCTTCTCGCGCGCGATTTCGCATTTATTTCGATTTTAATTGATTGGCGATTACGTTATAATAAAGTCGTTAACGAATGTTTTTTTGAACAACTTTTCTGCGAAATTGGTTTTTCTTTCTTTCTTTCCCCTTCTTTTTTGAGAAAATCCGCGATTGATGGGTACAAAAAATCCAAAACTAACCGCAATTGGGTACACTATTTTTAGTTTCGCGTTCCGATTTAATTGATTGGCGATTACGTTATGATAAAGTCGTTGATGAATGTTTTTCTGAACAAATTTTCTGCGAAATTGGTTTTTCTTTCTTTCCCCTTCTTTTTACTTTTTTTGAATTTGGTCGGCTTGGTCATGAAACCCTAAACCCTACCCCCGAAAAAGCACGACCCCGAAAACGTCCAATTCGCATCGAAGCCGCACTACTGTTTTTGATGAGCGCTACTGTTTTAGTGTAATAATAGGAATAATTGATTTCCTAATCTATAAATTTAAGAGAGAAGAAGAGAGAGGAATACTTTAGAGGAAGAGTGTACGGGCACTGTTTCGTCATATTTTAAATCGAGAGAGAGAGAGAGAGAGAGAGAGAGTTTTGTGACCTCGTGCGTGCGCGTGCTTTAAGTCGTTTTGATTCGATTCGAACGTTTTGAAGTTTACTATATATATCTATACTAATACTAATTAGTACTACTGAATAAGATGACGGCGAAGAAGAAGAGTGTAAATTATAAGGAAGCGTCGTCGGAGGATGATGACTCGGAAGATGATATTCCTTTAGCGAATATTGGTACTAAGAATAAGAAGAGTACTTCTGCTGCCGCTTCTGCTAAGAAGACTCCAGCGAAGGCCTCCCCTGCGAAGAAAGAGGCTCCGGCTGCGAAGAAGAAAGCGCCGGCGAAGAAAGCACCGGCGAAAAAGAAATCCGCTGCTAACGATGCTACGACCGAAAAAGCCGCTTCGAAGAAGTTCGAATTAGAAGGACAGAAACGAGAACCGCCGGACGAGGAGGATTCTTTGAGAAAGTTTTACGTCTCGTTGAGAGTGCAACGACCGAGTTCGGTCATGGCAGAAGTATGGTTAATGGAACACGGGTTATTAGAAGACAAGAAAGCGCAGAAAAAGGCGTACGACGCTTTCATGAAACGGAAACAAGCTCCGGATACGAAAAGTTCCATAGCCTCGCAAACGCCGAGAAGATATTTGGAGGAAATAAGTGGAGAAGTAAAAAAGGTTGCCGTAGCAGTTAAGAAAGAAGAAAAGAAACAACAACAGGACGCTCCTTCATCGGCGAAGAAAGGCAAAGAGGTAAAACCGCCGGAGACTATTAAAGAAGAAGAAGAAGAAGACAATTCGTCCGACGACGACATCCCGTTAGCTAAACTCGGCGCAGCTAAACAACAGAAAGCGTAACTCAAATAAAATAGATAGTTTTAATATAATATCCATCATCACATACGTAAAAGATTCAGCATATTTATATATTCTTTCTTCGCGCGTTGTTCGATTTTATGATCACTCTATCCAAGTTTCTAACAAGTATCCAATACGCCAAGCACTTCCGAACTTCCCAAGAAATTCTAAGTGGTACGGTACCATTTTTTCATTTCAAATATTCAAAAGCGTTATCAGACGTCATTGATATTCTTGGAGAGAGAGTTCGTACTATATCTGCGCGGGACGTGCGCGAATAATATATAACAATAATAATAAAGCATAAAAAACATAATGGTCAAACAAGCGACGTATGTGACAGAATTTCCATGTTCATCTACTGAATACTTCGACTTAATGCTCGACGTAACTCTCCAAAAAGAAATCCACTTAGACGGACTTGGAATGGAAACGTGGGAAGCTCAAGATTTCCCATTGATTGGCATCAGAAACGGGATATCGCGAACGGTGTTCTCTGAACCATCACTAAAAGTCCCACAAATGCTAAAGAGATTCATACAGAAAGCGCAATCGTATCACGAGTACTCTGATTTCTATCCCCCAATGTCAAGGGATGATTTAAGTGAGACTATGAGTGAGAGAAGATGTACTGTAGTGCCTTTGGTTGGCGGGAAAAGGATGACGTTTACGTTCACGGAGTTCTATTCAGAACACCCGGAGAGTACGAAAGAACGACCGAGTTGTTTAGTGAGGAGTGAAGTGTTCGTGGAAGTTCGAGCTGGGCTCGGGATTGGGAACTTGATCGAGAATTGGATAGTAGAAACGAGTAGGGAGAAGGTGAGCGAGCGCGATTCGTATGTCAGGAATTTGTTAGAGAAGACGCAGAAGAGTAGGAACATGAGTAGGAACGTTACGGACTCGAAGACTGGAAGTGTGTGGAGGAGAACGTTCTATACATCGAGGTGGTTCGCCTACGACGATGAAGAAGAAGACACGAACAGTGAAAATTCGACGACAATGAACGTTGCTAACAATTTTGTTTCCCTCAAAACTTTAGCAAACGAACAACCAAAACAACAAATACAAAAAGTAGCACCAATAGAATTGGAAAAGGGAAATAGAAAAAGCAGTAGTAGTACTAACAGTGAAGAAGGAATTCATAGTTTAGAATCTTTTCCATCTCCAATAAATTGGGGCAGAAGTAGTAGCAGATTGTTTTCACATTAAAAAGAGAGATATTTGCGCTTTCGCAAAATAATTGTTGCGCAGCAAGTGAAATGATAACCTTTTACTCGTATTATTATTACTAATTTAGCGGTAAATTCATCATCCAAGCCTCGTATTTTGATTCAATCACGTTTACGAGCACGTTTGTTCGTTCTACTATATTATCCTCGCAACCGTTAGCTCCGCCTAAAATGGGTAACTCTCCGAACCATTGAGCGACCGATAAACCGGACAAACAATAGCACGTGTGGTAAAAATCGGGCGATTTTCCAGGTTTGTCTCTTAAACCACCTTTTGCACATTGGCAACATCCTAAAATCCATCCCTGCAACGCTCTCGCGTTGAACGACAAACGCTTTCGGTCGAAATGGAGCGGTATCTTCACATCTTTGCTCGCCTCTTTCAAATCCTCTCTCGGCACTCTTGGGATTTTAGAACAGGTGATCGAGGACGAGTTTAAGGCCATCATCTCATGATGATGATGATCCGTACGCGCATCATATATCTCGCCTAATATATCAAAATCAACAGTTTCTTCGACTAAATTACAAATATCTGCCGCGGTATCTAGTAAGTTGGCGCTGCTGCGAAACACTGGGACTTCATTTTGCATACTCGCGCCTCGCGAGAATTGTAAACGTTCGTTTGCAAAATTTTGCGTCAAATCCTTCCTAGTTCGCGTTTTGAACAGTAAAGGTGAATTTTCTCCATCGCGTAATACTTCCAAGAGAGGGAAACTCGCACCTATCCAAAACGAATAACATCCGTCGCAAAGTTTATTCGTACGTCCGTTGAAACCGCCTTCGACGCCGCATTGTCTACTCACCAACCATTCCTCGAATTTGTTTAAATCAGCACCACCGTGTCTATCTTTTTTTGAACTGCTATTACTACTATTATTAGTATTATTGTTTCTTTCTTCGACCATTTTACATAGTACGAGCGTTGCAATACCGCAATACGCATAGCCGCCATGCGCTTCCGCCCCAGGTTCTCCAGCGAATCCACCTTCGTGCGTTTGACAAATCCTAACATAATTCTCAACGCCCCTCGTTAACTGGTCATCTAAAACCCCGCACAAATGCGCACAAGCGAGCGCACAATAACTCCCCCTAACATCGCTCTCTCCATCGACGTGCATTGCAAAACTCCCAACCAAACTCCCATCTTTCGCTCGAACCTCTTCAGTTTTCAACTTCAACAGCCATCTCTTCAATTTCCTAACGTCCACGACTTCCATCGCTTTCTTAGTACCAACTGACACGAGCGTCGCAATCGCGGCATACGTCGCGGCTAAATGCGCTAAATGCCCAGGCCCTCCCCCGAATCCCCCATCCTCGCTTTGACAACTCTCAACGAAATCAACTACATCCGATTCCAACTCCCTCAAATCATCGTCATCATCACGGTCAAAATCAAATCCGAGCAAGTTCAAAGAATGCGTTAACCAATACACGATCCAACACCTGCTCGCATCTAAACTCTGGTAAGTCTCGTGTAATTCTCTGATATGCTTAATAATATATTTTATATGCCTCTCTCGTTCGAGCTTAAACGTGTACTCTGAATTTATGTTTATGTTTATGTTCGTTTTTAGGTGATTTTCTTCGTAAATATCTCTCACCGTTCGTTCGAGTTCTCGTTGTGTTATTGAGGTCTCCGAGTCTTTATATTTAAAGGAGTTCGTATTGTATTTATTATTATTACTATTATTATTATTATTATTATTATTATTATTATTATTATTATTATTATTATTATTATTATTATTATTATT
>Ga0115004_10005034_pt1 | contig 10490 bp, 5 predicted proteins | sample ArcticOcean_MG_C_10_FD_88737 | JGI IMG/M metagenome (GOLD analysis project Ga0115004, IMG submission 88737) | Marine microbial communities from western Arctic Ocean - ArcticOcean_MG_CB11_90 | ecosystem: Environmental > Aquatic > Marine > Oceanic | place: Arctic Ocean: Canada Basin | collected... | reverse complement strand
CTTTAACCAATTCTTGTTCTTGTCTGAGAATGATTTATTATTATTATTATTATTATTATTATTATTATTATTATTATTATTAGTCTTCTTCTCCTTCTTCTTCTCTTTAACTGCTTCATCATTCGTCCTCTTCTTCGTCGATAATAAATCATCATCGATTTCGATTTCTTTCCTCAAGCGCTTCAACGAAGTCGGCGGCAAATCGAAATCATCTTTGGAGTTCTTCTTCGTCTTCGTTTTGATTCGCTTCTCACCGGATCTCATTTTATTAATTAATTAATTAATTAATTAATATAGATATATACCTTAGTTCGTTCGTTCGTGTGTTTTTAATTTAATTTAAACCAAAGCGTGCGATTACGTATCGTTAAAGCGCGTTTAAAGGTTGAAATTTGTGTGGCGGCTACGATTTTTACGCTCGTTTTTGTTTTCGTTCATGCAGGGAAGAAATATTTCCATGTTTTTAATAAGTGTGTGTGTTTATTACAAACGAACATATATATACTACTGAATAACTGATCCGATTCTACAATCTATTGAGAGCTTTTCCTTCTTCTTCTTCTTCTTCTTCTTCTATTTTCTTCAACTTTCAACGACGACGACGACGCGCGAATGGAGTGCGTAACGACGAGATAAATTTTCACTTCTTCTCTCAAAATTCAAATCATATTCTTCTCTTGTTTCTTTTTCTACTATTTTTATTAATTGTGCGAATATATTATTCCGATCTAGCGGCATAGCTCGTAAAGTGCATTTCCTTGCAATCGATGCCGACCATGGCTTCACCTAACCCGCACGAAACTTCGGCGATGATTTTCGGATCGTTATAATGCGTCACGGCTTGCACGATCGCTCTCGCTCTTTTAGCCGGATCGCCGGACTTGAAGATCCCAGAACCGACGAAAACACCATCCATACCGAGTTGCATCATCAAAGCTGCATCGGCAGGTGTTGCTATGCCACCGGCGGCGAAGTTTACCGTTGGTAATCTGCCCAATTTTTTCGTTTGCGCGACGAGCTCATAAGGCGCCCTGATTTCCTTTGCGTATAAAAAGACTTCGTCTTCGTCCATGGCTTGTAGTCTTCTGATATCACCCATAACGGCGCGGCAGTGTCTCACTGCCTCAACTACGTTTCCAGTCCCGGCTTCACCTTTTGTTCTGATCATCGAGCATCCTTCCGCGATTCTTCTCAACGCTTCGCCGAGATCTCTGCATCCGCATAAAACTGGCACCTTGAACTTGTGCTTATTGATGTGGTTAATCTCATCCGCCGGCGTCAAGACCTCGGACTCGTCGATGTAATCGATCCCAATCGCTTCCAAAATTTGCGCTTCAACGAAATGCCCAATGCGTGCTTTCGCCATCACTGGAATCGTAACCGCTTCTTTAATCATTCTGATCATCGTCGGATCCGACATCCTCGCCACTCCGCCATCTTTTCTGATATCCGCCGGTACGCGCTCCAACGCCATCACGGCTACCGCGCCAGCCTCTTCGGCAATCCTAGCCTGTTCGACGTTCACGACGTCCATGATTACCCCTCCCTTTAACATCTGTTTTTTTTTTTCAGTAAATAAAACGAAAAGAAAGCGCGCGAGAGAATATCAGTACTAAATCATTTTCTCTATGAAACCGTTTAGAGATTTCGTGAACTTGCTTTGTTGGCCTCTTCTGATTCTTTCTTTTGTTTTCTCTGAACTTTCTGAGAAAATGGAAAAAAAGAAAAAGGTGACGACTACTGGCTCAAAAAGGCCTTTGCGTGAACTGATGACTCACGAACAGAACACGATAGAATAGAAAACCATACAATCAAACTCGAGCTCGCGGATTCAGATGGCTATTGATGCGAGCGCGCGATGATGATGATAACGAGAATGACTGCATAGGAAATCATAGAATTGATTCGATTCCGGTGGGGAAAAAAGGGACGTCATTTCCTAAAAGTGGGTAACACTTTTTGCGCGCTTAATCTTCTCAGTCAAAAAGGGGAACAGGCGCGAATTACTTACCTGCGCTAAACCGGCTTTAACGGCAAAATTGCCTTTTTCGATGTCTGAATTTCCACTCATTGCGTTCGTTTCGTACTATCGCGTCCGTGTATTATAGATATATTCAATGGAGTACTATTTATGAGCTTTTAGGCGGCAGAGGAAAATTGGAGCCAAAAAAGAGGCTACTGATGAGAATTTTATGGGCACACAATGCACAGAGGAAATGTTCAAGGAACAGAAAAACGCGGTAGATAAACGTGGCAAACCTGGTGTTTCGCTCGTTTGATTTAGCGGCCTTTTTTGGGCACATAATGCACGTAGCAGACTTTCCAAAGAGGAAATGTTCAAGGAACGGAATAGCGGTAGATGAAGTCTTCACGGGGGAGTCAGTGATCTCCAGCGTACTACTGATTTCTATTTTCATATTTATGTAACTAATCTCTATCGTCTATGAACTACTCGCTACTCTGCGCGCTGTTATCATTCTGCTTCGCGCTCGTGATTGTTGTCTTCTTCTTTTTCTTACGATCGTCGACGACGGCGACGGGACTTTGTAACTTTAACGACGTCGATAATTCATCTTCTCGATCAAAGCGTAGACGCCATTTGATTGAATTTATTAATAAAGGGACAAAGACGAATAAGAACGCGTATGCGTTCAACTCATCGAAATGTGATTGATGATGAGGATCGTATTCGTTGTTATTGATGGCAAACTCTGGAGCGAATACGAGAGACGCTCCGCGAACGGCTGCGGCGATCGCGATGGAAACGATTGCGATTTTGAACGTAAACGTGAAATCGTCGTCTTTTTCGAGCAGAACGCCAAGTCGTTCGACGTCCCATATTTCAACATCATTATTATTGTTATCATTATTAACGCTTTTGTTGTCGATTTGATTTTCTTCTTCGTCGTCATACGCTTTTTGGCCTCCCCCAGCAGCAGTAGAAGAAGAAGTTATTATAAAATCAGCTTCTTCGTTCATCAAAACGCGAGCGGCTAAGAATAAACCAAAATTTCCAATCATAGTGAATAATCCTTGTAAGGCAATTAACCATTCTAAGGAAATATCGTTGTTGAAAAAATGCTGCGTTACCGCGCAAATTCCCGACGCGTGTAAGGGCAACATCGCTATTGTTAAGTACTTCCACCCGATATGTTTTGTTTTCGTGCCGTAATCCCATACGAAACCCATCGCAACGAGCCATTCGACTAAAGAGAAAATATGAACACCCCAAGTCGGCACCGATAACGCGTTCTCTGGCGGTTTCGTGATGTCGTTTCCTAGTAAGCTTATAAATTTTTCATCGAATTCTTCCGCGTACGCGCGCGCGCTTTGAATGACTTCGGTGACGTGAACCAATCCATTATTAATATTAATATTATTATTATTACTATCATTTACGAAGTCGATCGTTGAAATCAAACGGTCATCTAGAGCCATCAAAACGCCAGTGCATAGGAGAATTAAACCTGCGACTGCTTCAACAGCGGCGCCCGGTCTAAAATCACTACTACTATTATTACTACTTTCTTTATAATCAGTCGTAGTAGTCGTAGTGGTACTAATAATAGTACTATTATCTGATGATGACATGATAATATGACTGTTATTAAGCTCCTCTCCTCCTTCTTTTCTTCTTTCTCCTCTGAACGCTAATAATATGCGCAAATTCGTTAAAGAAATCGCAGATTGAATCAAAAAATGTAACGAATCAATGTTCGATAACTGCGTGTGATACCTATCTTTTGTATATACTTCGGCCGGGATCGATATTAACACGAAAACTAACAAAGTCGCGAATGCATATTTTTGCTCCTCCGTAGCCGTCTTTACTTTAAATAACTGTTTTAAGAACAATAAATACGGTACGACCGATAAAGCAAATAAAGGCGACGCGATTGCAATCGCCTGCGAGCGTTCATCCATGATTGCGTTCGTTAACAATTCGCGCGAATTTTCAATCGCGTTGAATATGTTATCTATGTCATTGTTCTCATGAGCACGCGTTATTACTGTCGTCCTTAGTACTGTCCGTTTATTATTACCATTAGTTCTTAGTTTTCTCCTTCTTCTTCTTCTTCTACTACTACTACTATATCCGTTCTTATTGTTAAAACCGTCCTCCTCAGCATCATAATCGTCGCCGCGAATATGACAACGACAGTAACAACAATCGCGATTTGGAGCAGCAGCAGCAGCAGCAGCTCCAACAATACGTGTCATCGTCCTAAATCTTCTTCCCCTTCTTCTATTGTCATTGTTATTGTTTATTACTATTTCCTTAAAACGATCGTGTTTCAGCATCATCATCATTATCTTATTATTCATCAACATCATCTCGAGGCTTATTTTTTATATCACACTGTTTTAAATTAATAAATTAATTCATTGAGAGTATACACAGACACAGACAGACACAAAGACACACAGAGACACTAATTAAATACTATTATCACACGCGTTTCATTGTCATGTCTCTCATGCGATCATCATCATCATCGTAACCATTAAACAGTAAACGAGAAGAGCGCATCTTCACTCAAAGAATATCTACACACTCGTGAATAAAAAACAGATATATATCCAAAAATGCCCTTGACAGGAAAGCTCTCTCGCAAACAACGGAGCTCTGGATCCAGAAATAAATATTTAAAACTCTGCACGGCGTCGACAGAGGCTTGAACTCTGTGTATCAATAGTACTAACTAGTATATACATAGCTTATATATATATATACATACAGTACGTAAATAATGATGTTGTCTTTACTGATTCGTTCACATTTTCTGCATCGACAAAAAGTTAAAACAAAAAAAAAGGAAATTCGAATTCGTTCAAAAACAAAAAATCTCTTCCTATTTTGATTGAAACATTCCCGCGTAACCTCGTTCGCCAGCGATCGATATCGATATCGATATCGATTCGTTTTCGTTTCGTTCGATGATCTCGGACTCTCTTCATTGTAAGTGCGCGCGAGGACTGTAGACAGAGTCAAACCAGATCTGTTCAAATTAAAAAATATATGCGTTTCTGCATGATGTTGCAAACAAAAAGGAATAATAATTCTAAACTTCTCTTGAACGTTACTAGTAGAGAGAGAGAGAGATAAATAATCAAAATCAAAATAGAAAAGGGATAACGAATAAGAAGAGGAATAATAAGAAGAGAATAAAATGTTAGATTTTCTGCACCCGTACGTGCAAGCGATCATAAACATGATCGATACGTCGGACGAGTTCTTATCAAGAAACGGCAGCGAATTCAATTCCTACGTTCTCTCAATAATCCTGCTCGTGATCGGATTCGCAAAGTTCAAGCAAAAGGCGAAGAAAACGCAAGGGTTGAAACAAAAATTACACGGGAAGTTAGAGATCTTCGCCGGTTTGAATTTCTTAATGCCTTCGCAGACGAACACCGAGATCGCTTGTTTAATAGTCTTTTTCTGTTTCGGCATGCAAATATTCGTGATGTTGAAAGAGGCGAAGGCCGAGCTCTTGATGTCGTTGTTCGCGAGGCAGATTTTCAGGGAAGTGTTTTATAAAAAGTTAGAGAAGAACGAAGTGCAGTTAGTGTTTTTACCACCGAAGATCGTGCAGGAGTACGGGCCTTTGAACGTGATGTATTTCGCCGTGTTTGTTGGCATGACGTTTGGGGCGTATTGTTTATATAAAGCGCCCGCGACCGCCGAGCAGAGCTTAATGGCCGAACGAATGAAGTTGAACTTGAAAGAAAAAGAAGAGAAAAAGGAGAATTAATTAATTAATATAAGAATTATATGAAACATGAATACTATTATTTATTTATTTATTGAAATTCTTCGTCTCGCTTCTAATCAAAGCTTGTTCACTCGCTATTCGTTGCAAATTTTTCGCTTGATTTTTACCAGACTTTTCGACCAATTTCGAGAAATAGCCATTTTTATTCATTAACAAGGTTTGAGGATCGTCAAACTCGGATACCTTACCTTGATCTAAGAACAAAATCTTGTCCGAATCCATTATAGTGTTTAATCTATGCGCAATCGTTAACGTCGTACACGAAGAAAACGCTTCGCGAACGGTTTTTTGAATCAAAGCGTCCGAATCCATATCGACCGAGGCAGTCGCTTCGTCCATCATTAAAACTTTCGAGTTTCTCAATAAAGCTCTGCCCATGCATAATAATTGCCTTTGGCCTAGCGAAAAATTCGCACCGTTATCGATGACTTCCATATCGAGTTTCTTCAGCGATTGATCGATCGTTTGTTTTAAACCGACTTTTTCAATTACGGACCAAACCTCTTCGTCCTTGTGCTCTTCGAAAGGGTCCAAGTTCGTTCGAATCGTACCGGCAAACATGAACGGATCTTGCGGGATCATTGCCATTTTCGATCGTAAATCTCTTAATCCTAACTTGGAAATATCAATGCCGTCCAAAATAACTCTCGTTCCTTGTTCGGGCTCAACGATTCTGAATAAAGCGACAAACATTGACGATTTGCCCGATCCAGTTCGGCCGCATATACCGATCTTCTCGCCAGGTAAAACCGTGAATGAGATTTTGTTCAGGACTAACGGTAAGTTCTCTCTATATCTCATGGACAAATCGATAATTTCCAACTTGCCTTCAGCGGGCCATTGTTGTTTTTGATCGCTATCGACGTCGTTTGAAAATATTTGTTTCCGCGTTTCTTCATCAGTCGTCTCGTGCGATTTCTCCAAAGGCAAATCTAAATATTGAACGATGCGTTCGACGGCGTTCATTTGCGTCTCTAACTGCGACGCCATATTTGTCCCGTGTTCCATATATTTAGTCACATCTAAAGCGTATACTAACGTTAAACCAGCAATGCCGGCTTCGACTTTGCCTTGAATCACTAAGAAAGATGCCAATAACACGATACCGGTCCCGATAAAACGCAATCGCATGTTTAACCAACACGCGGCCATTCTTTGCGAAATAAACGCGTCGGCGTTCTTTTGCGCTCTCATATCGGCTTCAAAAATGAAATATTTTTGAGCGCGATATGCGCGAATGGTTTCGACGCCCAAAACGGCTTCGCCTAATCCAGAATAAATTGGCGACCTTGTAATCGATTCTATTCGTTGTAATTCTCTACATGCTGGGATATAAAAACGCTGCACTGAAATGTAAATCAAAAACACTGGCGGCAAAGCAATGGTGAACCAAACAGTCGCGGCACATATAATTGCCAGCGTAGTGATGATGTTTGATATGCATCCGAGAAATTGTACGACAATACCAGGTAATACAGAGTCAATGGTTTCCGTATCTCTCGAAAATCTGTTTATGATTCTCCCACTCGGCGTCGTATCGAAGAAACTCATCGGCATTTTCAAAACTTGCGATAGTAATTTATTGTGTAAATTCTTTGCCGCACGTACGCAAAAATAGTAGAAAACAATCGATCTGAAAAATATAGAAATGCCGTTTACTAAGAAAATTGTAAAGTAAATGCCCAAGTATTGCTTCGAGTCCCATCCGAATTTGTTCTCGGCCCACCACGAGAGCCAAAAATCGAGAAACGCTTTTGTACCGTATTCGCACGCAAAGAGCAAGAACACGAATAAGGCAGAAAATTTAGTCCCAGTGGCTTTGAAGAATTCCATGTATACTTTCAATGACACGTTACCGGTTGACCTTTCTTCTTCTTTGCCCATCATATCATCCGTGATGATTTTCTTCTTCGGTATCGCCTGCGCGGCGGGAGCTTCGCTATTGACAGCCACTTTCTTCTCGTCGTCGTCGTCGTTCTTCGCGCCTTCTATGCTTTTTGCCGCTGCTGCTGCGCCGTCAATTGATTTTCGTTTATCGTTCGAATCATCTTCACCATCTAAACCATGGTTTTTCATCAACTTTGAAAAATCTAAACCTTTCGCCATCAACGATTTGTACGTCCCAATTTCGTGAACTTTACCGTCTTCCAGGACGACAATTTGATCAGCTTTCGGTAAATATTGTAAAGCGTTTGTGACCAACACGCGAGTTTTCTTTGCTAACGAGCCTTGAATGACTTCTTGAAACAATGCCGCACCTACGTGGTTATCCACTGCCGAAAGAGGATCATCGAATAGGTAAACGTCTGATTCTGCGTATAAAGCTCGAGCGATTGAAACTCTTTGTTTTTGACCTCCCGACAAAGTAACCCCTCTCTCTCCAATCATCGTCATATCTCCAGCAGGTAACAGATCTAAATCATCTTCTAATTGCGCTTTCTTTAACGTATCGTCGTATAAAGTTTGTGAAAATTCTTTCCCGAACAAAATATTGTCTCTCACGGATGTGTTCAATATCCAAGCCTGTTGCGCGCAAAATGAGGACGTTCCGGAGAGTTTGATTTCCCCAGATTTCAACGTAATAAATTTATTCAACGCAGATAGAAGAGTTGATTTGCCCGATCCGACTGGACCGATGATCATCGTTAAAGTTCCCGGTGCGATATTCACGGAAACGTTAGACATCCCAAATGGTTCTTGCTGCGGCTCGTTCGCTTGCGCTTCGTTCTCTTTTGCGAGTTTTTCATCGTCGATGCGTTTCTGTTCTTTTTTTCCAATTCTTTTTGATTTGGTTTTTATAGGCCCCGAATCATCTTTCGTTTCCGTCGCCGCTTTTGGTTGTTGTTGTTGTTGTTGTGCAACCCCACCTTTCGCATCTTCAACGAGGAGATTCTTTTTAGGCAACGTCGGCCAACAAAACGAAGCGTCTGTTAGAACAACCCTTCCTGGATCTCCTTGATCCATTTCTAAATCAATTGTTTCGTCTTGATCTAAGAACGCACCTAAACGCTGAATTGCATTCAAGGCATTCAAAAGAGTTGTCAGCAAAAATGGAACTAAAATGAGAGGAAATCTCAAAGTATTGAATAGAGCTAAAGCCGTGTATGCGGTAGGCGCCGTGATTGCATTTCCGGCCAACGAAAACGACCCGAATGAACATACGGCGATAAAAATCGGCGTCGAGAACAAAGCAACACCGAACAATGCCGATATTTTTTGTGCTCTCCATACCAATTTCACTTCCTCGTCACGAATCACTTCGGTCTTCTCTTTGAACGTTTTTTCCCACGCGTAATACTTAATAACTTTCATGCCAGAAACGACTTCGGACAAGATGTTCACTCTTCGATCGGCGCATTGAACGACTAACCTTCTCAAAGCGAATAATTTTTTCGCAACGGTGAACGTAAACGGTGCGGCGATAAAAATACAAGCGAATCCAACGAAAGCGGACCATTCGATGACGTCGTATAAAAGCGTAAACGAGGCGACGATGAAAATCGGTGCGGCCCATAAGTTATGAATCATTGCGAATAAATCTTGTAATTTGTTCACATCGTTCGACATTAAAGTAACGATTTTCCCAGTCGATTCAGCCTGTAACCCTTTCGGCGATAACCTTAAAACTTTTCTGTATAAGGCGACCATTAAAGTATTCCTCACTTGCACGCCGACTTTTTGCAAAGCAAACTCTTGATGCGCTGAACAAAAGTTCGATATAACAGAAGCTACGGTTAATAATCCGCAGAAAAAGTACAAATCGTTCACTGAAGTCTCGCACGTATCCGGGAACAAAGTCCTACACTGTATACCTTTCACGATTTCTCGTAATAACAACGGTCCGGCGAACACGGCCGCTTGCGAAATGCCAAACAAAACCCCGGTCCATGCAAACGTAAAATGATGTTCTCTCAATAAACATTTGATCAAATTCGCTTTATTGTTCTTCTTATTCTCCGAGCTCATTAAACTGGCTCTTTTTTTCTCCGACTCCCAATTCCTCTCGAACTTCTCCCATAAAAGTTCGGAACCCATTTGCTCTAAGTGGCACAAGTCCTCGATCTCTAGGCGCCTTATTGCGCCAGTGGAGATCAGTTTCGTGACTTGCGCGAAGAATATCTTATACACGATGCCATTCTGTCTCTGCCAATCTATTTTTAATCCAACTTTTTCTTCGTTTCTGTTCCTAATCGGTCGACCATCGACGACGATCTGTTTGTCCTCGTCTCTATCCATTCCTAGTCTTTGCCGCAGCTATCGATGGTCCTATCCTAAAAGCTCTCTTAACCTCTTACTCTCTTGCCTCGTAAATCTTTCCCTCTCTCTGTTCACTCGCGATAGTGCTCGTTGAGTTTAGTGCGCGTGAGATCACTGAAACCGTTTCTCTGGACTGTTTCGATGATAACGAGTAAGAAAAAAGGCGTTTAAAAGTGACGTCTTCTTCTTCCCTGTTGTTTTCGTGGCTGAAAACTCTTCCCCAAATTTTTGCCTGTTTTTGCCTATTTTTGCCTATTTTTGCCTGTTTTTGCCAAATTTTTGCCTGTTTTTGCCTATTTTTGCCTGTTTTTGCCTATTTTTGCCTGTTTTTGCCTGTTTTTGCCAAATTTTTGCCTATTTTTGCCTATTTTTTTTTTTTTGCCTGTTTTTTAGCAGCAACAATAAGCAAAGAAATTTATTGAAAAGGAAAATTATGAGGAAACTATGATATAGTATTTT
>Ga0115004_10005019_pt1 | contig 10508 bp, 10 predicted proteins | sample ArcticOcean_MG_C_10_FD_88737 | JGI IMG/M metagenome (GOLD analysis project Ga0115004, IMG submission 88737) | Marine microbial communities from western Arctic Ocean - ArcticOcean_MG_CB11_90 | ecosystem: Environmental > Aquatic > Marine > Oceanic | place: Arctic Ocean: Canada Basin | collected... | reverse complement strand
CACGCGCTGAAATAAAACAATCGTTGTCAGAGGCTAATAACTATCCTAATGGTTGTCTGGCTAGTAAACAGCTAGACCCAGCCTTGTAGCCATTTATCTTTTTCATTAAGTAGTTGCCATTTGAGTGTTTGTTTGCGCTTTGTCATGATGGCCTCTAGCTCAATGATTTCAATTGGTTGATTCTCATCTTCTGGCAACACTAGTTTTGTCACCATAAAATGTTTTTCTTTATTGCTGGGGGTGACAGCAGTCCATTTACTGTTCAATAGCTTTTTGGGATTCACAATATGTTTAGCTGATTTCATCTAGAGCGACTTAATAAGATTTTGCTTAACTTTATTCAGCATTTGGATATTTGTACCTAGCTAATTTCAGCATTGTTGGACCAATCGTTTTAGATATTTGATGTCTGAATTTTGCAAAAAAACGGTAAAACAGTGCGTAAAATTGTTGAAATAGTGTAAACGAAAATAGCCATTTCATTGCCGTTAAATCGGAACGTTTATAAGCTTCTGCGAATACCACCGGTCCTTTAATTACTTGTCCAGTTGCTAATTTGGCATGGATTACTTTTAAGGCAAGATCACAGTTAATGCCCTCCTCTACGCCGACACCTTCTTGGACATTGATAAATTTTAGTAGCTCGCGACGGTTATTATTTTGTAATACATGGATTTCTGCTAAGCAGAGCGGGCAGTTGCCATCGTAAAAAATGCTTAGCTGTTCTAACGCAATATCTGTCATGGCTTTGAGACTTCATATGGTAAAGATAGTTGCGCACTAACCACGGTGTCTAATCATTTTCTTCTTGTTTGAAGCCCCAATGAAATCATATGATGCTACTTTCCAAAACTTTGAAAAGCTTGTGATTTGTTCTGACGTAAATGTGTTGGTGCATACTTTTTGTTCTGGCTGCCAAGTGACTGGATACTCGGCTACTAATTGTTTAAGTTGTTGGTTTGGCGTGTCTTGCGTGATGATATGTTGTGTTTTTAAATGCTTAAAAACGGCACTTGTTTGTCCTATCCAAACTGTTACATTTGGCATTTCGATTAAGCAGTCGGCGATAAAGTGTAAGCGATTGATTGACCAGTCTTGATAAAAATATGGGTCAAAAATAAAGACTTTTTCATGCGTTAGTTGTAATAAATCGTGTTCATTATTGAGCATTTCATCATGGATCCAAACCAATATCTTGTCACCTAATTCACTGCTAGCATGCGGCTGTTCAATAGGAATGTGTTCTCGAGCAAGTTGTTGGCTTGGTTTAAATAATTGTTGTTCAAGGTTGGTGTAACTGTCTCTAAAGGGGCATTTCGCTTCACATGAATCGCAGTGTTTATTTTTCGTATATTTGGCTAAATTTTCTTGATTAAAAAAATAGGGTTTGCGGCTAAAGGTTGAGCTGACCCACTGCCAAGAAAGATGATTGCTGGCATAATCACCATCCAATAGTTGGTCATGCATCCATTGCGCCCCCTGTTGCCAATCAGTATGTCGCCAATGCACTGTGTAAGCAGCTAACCACATACGCGCGTGATTATGTAGGTAACCTTCTTCCAAAAGCTGGGAAGCAAAATGGTCAATACAAGGCAGTCCTGTAGATGCGGTTTGCAGGTCAGTTGGTAAATCACCATAGGCTAAGACAACTTGAGGGGGCTGCATGTCGACCATGATGGCGTCGCCATGGGCATACCACACGGTTCGCCAGTATTCACGCCAGGCAAATTCATTTAGTAGTTTTTCAGCAGATTGACCAAATTGCGTACGTACCTTTTCGACTGCTTCAGGAAGACTAATACAACCATGTCTAAAATAAGGAGATAGATGCGTCACCGCACCATCAGTAAAGTTTCTGGTTTTGCCATAAGCTTCGCCATTCACGGCATTGAGCTTCTCGAGGCCTCGCGTTCTACCACCTTGAAAATCTGCTGATAGTGATTGCTTTTCGCTTTTATCATCTTGCGCAAACCAGTAATTGATTGCTTTAACGCGCGCTTGGCGGTCATTCGGGATATCCCATTGCGTGATGTTCATCTGGTTTATTTAGTTGTTTATCTATTAATTAAAGCTTACTTAAAAAAGTGAAGTTTGCTTAGATGATATTGAGACTTTCTTTTTTGCTTTTTGTTTGTTTTTTTTATGTGATCTGGAGCCATGTTTTAGTAATACCTTTTCCGTTTCATTTTGATTGCTATTCGGTTGGCTTTTATTATTTTTTCTAGCGATTGATATGTTAGCTTTAGCCTGCTTTGTTGCTTGTTGAATATCAACTAATGGCAATGGATAGTCTTTATCTAAAATACAGCCATACTGTCGTTGTAGTGAAGTTGGCATGAGATGCGGTTCAAATATCCAGCTGTCTGGCACACCTTTCAGCGCTGGTATCCAATGTCTTACAAAGGTACCTTTAGGGTCTTGATCACGTGCTTGTTTAATAGGGTTATAAATACGTAAAGTATTAATGCCTGTAGAGCCGGATTGCATTTGAACCTGAGACCAATGGATGCCTGGTTCGTAATCTATAAATTCTCTGGCTAGATGTAGGCCTGTTTCACGCCAATGTAGCCATAGTAAGTAGGAAGCTGAACTCATTAGCATGGCGCGCATTCTAAAATTAACCCAACCTGTTTGTCGCAGCATAGCAAGGCAAGCGTCTACCAGAGGCCATCCAGTTTCACCTTTGCACCATGCAGCCAGACGTTGCCTAGACTCCTCATCTGTATAGCCTTCATCTCGTAAGTCATTGTGCGCACTATGCATGTGCTGGTGTTCAAGTGTTGGTTCACTTTCTAGCTTTTGCATAAAATGGCAATGCCAGTGCAACCGACTTTCGAAACTTCTAAGACCTAAGATGAGTGGGTGTTTAGCAATGAAGCCTTCTGCTCGGTTGTTTAAAACCGTGTTGCGACATGCTTGCACGACCTCTCTGACTGAAATGCATCCCCATGCGAGATAAGGAGATAAGCGAGAGCTAGCCTCGCTGGCTTTGATTGGGCTAGAAATGCCACCACGATAACGACTTGAACGATGCGTTAGAAAGCTATTTAACAATGAAAGCGCCTCCTCCCTGCCACCAATTTGACGCTGTGGTTTATCCTCACCACGTGCTTTACTGATGAGTTGTTTTGGTAGAGCAATGACTGGATGCTGATGGTTGGTTGTCGATAAGTTTTGCTGCGCAGCACGCATATGCAGTTCCCAATTTGCATGCCATTCATTACGGTTTTTTAAACGCCGTACCACACCATTTTGAGCATATTCATGCCATGGTATGCGATGCTTTTCACACCATTTTTTGACAGACTTATCGATGCTATAACTGATTAAGTTACCTGTTTCCTCATGGCTATGTATGGTTGCGATGGATTGTTGTTTTGATATGGCAATAAGTGTGTCAATAATACCCATTGAAGAAATATCTAAACGAATACCTATTTTTTCTAAAGCGTGTCTGAGAGACCTAAGACACTCTCCAACAAAGGCTTGTTGGGAGAGAGAGGCATCATCAGCATGCCACATGCCAGGTTCCCAGCAATATAACGCTATTATGGGGCCTTGTTTGATTGCGCTTGAGAGCGCCGCCTGATCATGAATACGTAAATCACGTTTAAACCAAACAATACTAATCGGAAGCATCAGTCAGAACAGCCATTAAATAAATAGGAGGGTCCTTAGTAGGACATGGTTCCCAATAAAATTGGTTTTGCATTATTATTGTTGTCTTAACATTTTTTTAATGCTCTATTATCACCTTAACTTTATAGCCTGTTCTAAGACTTTCATTTTTTAAATGCAATGAGGGTTAAGTTATTAGTAAGTTAATTTAATAATATTAAGAGGCTTTCGGAAGGCTGACAGCGATGTTGGCTTTTTCCATTTATACCTCTGGCTAGCACCGGGCTAGCACTAGCCGTTAAACTTCATATAACTTCAACACTCAAACATATTCAGTATTTATGTGGCTTCCGAACCATTTCTCATCCAAAGATACTGATGTGGGCAATTAATCTAAGAAGACTGAATAAAGGTGTCGTGTTTCATTCTGATCGTGGCTCCCAATACACCAGTCGGCGCTTTCGTAAGCTGCTGGACAAGAAGGGGTTGCGATCCTCAATGGGAGCTGTTAGCGCGTGTTGGGATGCTGCCGTCATTGAACGGTTCTTCGGTAGCCTGATACGCGATTGGATATTGAAAGCACCCCAACGAGAAAGCATATGAAAAATGACGTGGCCGCGTATATGCGCTACTACAACGTCGATAGATTGCATTCAGCCAATGACGACCTATCGAAGATGAGGTTTGAATTGTTCTAATTGAATGTGTCCACTACGACTTGACCAGAACAAGTTTGTAAGTAATGCTTTGTCGCTACGACTGATTAAGCATACAATTAAATCATAGGCTGAGGAGGTTCTTGGTGGGACATTTATCATCATTCGTATTTAATACTATAGAGATACTGGTCTATCTGTTTATTTTTGTCGCGGGCCTGGCATTTGTCACCCTTGTCACTTTTTACATTATTGACCGCTTCCAAACTAAAAGCACACTCAGACGTAACTATCCCGTCATCGCCAGATTTCGCTACTTGTTTGAACACATGGGTGAGTTTTTTAGGCAATACTTTTTTGCGCAAGATCGTGAAGAAATGCCGTTTAATCGCGCCGAGCGTTCATGGGTTTATCGCGCTGCGAAAAATGTGGATAGCACAGTCGCCTTTGGTTCGTCTCGCGTCTTAACCGACCCAGGCACTGTCTTCTTTGTGAACTGCCCGTTCCCTACTTTAGCAGAGCATAATGTAGCGCCAGAACCCGTGACCATTGGCCCTTATTGCAAGTACCCATACACCACAGCATCCTTATTCAACATCTCAGGCATGAGCTATGGCGCTCTGTCTATCCCAGCTGTACGTGCGCTATCCAAAGGGGCAAAAATGGCTGGCATTTGGATGAATACTGGTGAAGGTGGTTTATCGCCTTATCACTTAGATGGCGGTGCAGATATCGTTTTCCAAATTGGTACCGCAAAATTTGGTGTGCGAAAAAAAGAAGGTGGCTTTGATGAAGAAAAACTCAAAGCAGTCGCACAACACCCAGGAGTAAAAATGTTTGAAATTAAACTCAGTCAAGGTGCTAAGCCTGGTAAAGGCGGTATTTTACCTGGTGCGAAGGTGTGCAAAGAAATTGCTGAAATTCGCGGCTTAACCGTTGGGCAAGATGCCATCAGCCCTAATCGCCACCCAGAAATTAATCATGTTGATGATCTGCTAGACATGATTAATTACATTCGGACAACAACGGGTAAGCCTGTCGGCTTTAAAGCGGTTGTCGGGGCAACCAGTTTTTTCGACAATTTGTTTGCAGCGATTAATGAACGTGGCCGAGAAAGTGCACCAGATTTCATGACGATTGATAGTGCGGATGGTGGCTCTGGCGCCGCACCAATGAGCTTAATCGACAACATGGGTCTCCCGCTAAAAGAAAGCTTACCTTTGGTTGTCGACAAGCTCATTGAGTATGACTTACGTGACCGCATTAAAGTCTGTGCCAGCGGCAAGCTCATTACCCCAGCAGAGGCGACTTGGGCGTTCTGTGCAGGGGCAGATTTCGTTAACTCAGCCCGTGGCTTTATGTTTGCATTAGGTTGTATTCAAGCCTTGCAATGCAATAAAAACACCTGTCCTACAGGTATTACCACCCACAATAAAAAACTGCAATATGGTTTAAACCCTGAAGATAAAGCCGTACGCGTTATGCAATATGCACAAAACATGCAAAAAGAAATTTGCGTGCTCGCACATGCTTGCGGCGTATCTACACCGCGCCAGCTTAAACGTAAACATGCACGAATTGTGCAGGCCAACGGAAAGTCTGTCAGTATGATGGAGCTGAATCCAGAACCAATCTCTAATAGCATGAAGCCGAAAAAAAATTAGAGGATATTATTAACCTACAAAGTCGTACGAATGTTTAAATTAGCGAGAAAGAACTCATCATGACTCAACCAACATCAGCATCCCAAATGAATGCCTCTGATTTATTTATTAAAGCCTTAGAAAATGAAGGTGTCGAAAGAATTTACGGCGTTCCCGGCGAAGAGAATATAGATTTTCTAGAGGCCATGCGTAAATCGAGTATTGAATTGATTTTGACACGCCATGAACAAGGGGCCGCATTTATGGCTGCGACTTATGGCCGACTGACAGGCAAACCAGGTGTTTGTATGGCGACCTTAGGTCCCGGTGCAACCAACTTAGTCACAGGTGGTGCTTATGCCCAGTTGGGTGGTTTTCCGCTCGTGATGATTACTGGGCAAAAACCAATTAAGCACAGCAAACAAGGTCAGTTTCAAATTATTGATATTGTCAGCATGATGAAACCGATTACCAAGTATGCCAAACAAATTGTGAATGTTGATATGATTCCCTCTATGGTACGCGAAGCCTTTCGCCTTGCGGTTGAAGAGCGCCCTGGTGCGGTATTTTTAGAGCTGCCAGAAGACGTTGCAGCTGAAGCCGTCAATGATAAGACCACCCCAATATTTACGGCAAGTAAACGTCGTTACGCCCATGCGGATCGCGATATTCTAGAGATTGCCACCCAAATGATCAAGAAGGCCAAGCACCCTTTACTCATGGTGGGCGCAGGTGCCAATCGTGCACGTATTTGGCAAGCATTATCAGACTTTGTCACACGTACAGGCATCCCCTATGTGAACACCCAAATGGGTAAAGGCGTAATTTATGGCCATGCAGATACTTTCCTTGGCACCGCAGCTTTATCTGATGGTGACTACGTGCATTGTGCGATTGATCGTGCTGATTTAATCATTAATGTCGGACATGATGTCGTAGAAAAACCACCGTTCTTTATGGTGCATGGTGGCGCACAAGTCATTCATGTGAACTTTAAATCTGCGCAAGTCGACAATGTTTACTTTCCGCAATTAGAAGTGGTCGGCGACATTGCCACCTCTATCCAGCGCATTGCTAATCGCGTAGAAAAAACGGAAAGCCATGACTTCTCTTACTTCATGAAAGTACGCGAACATGTGCAAGCGCATATTCAAGAAGGCAAAGACGATACTAGCTTTCCGATGAAGCCACAACGGTTTGTTGCTGATGTGAGAAAGGCTATGCCAGACGATGGCATTATCGCGCTGGATAATGGCGTTTATAAAGTATGGTTTGCACGCAACTACCATACCTGCAGACCCAATACCGTGCTACTTGATAATGCACTGGCCACCATGGGGGCGGGATTACCATCAGCGATGGAGGCAGCTCGCTTAAATCCTGATCGTAAAGTTATGGCGATTTGTGGCGATGGTGGTTTTATGATGAATAGTCAGGAAATGGAAACAGCCGTCCGTTTGAAATTAAATTTAGTCGTCCTCATTCTAAACGACAACTCATTTGGCATGATTCGCTGGAAACAATACGCCGCAGGCTATGAAGATTTTGGGCTAGAATTTAATAATCCTGATTTTGTGATGTATGCCAATAGTTATGGTGCAACCGGTCATCGGGTTGAAAGTGTTGACAGTTTTATTCCGCTGATTGATCGCTGTTATGAGCAGGGGGGTGTCCATCTCATCGAATTGCCTGTCGATTATTCAGAAAACAATAAAGTATTAATTGATGAGCTAAAAGAAAGAGTTTGCATCATATGACCAATACAAAGCAACGCGAACAATTAGCCGTTACCTCCCCTTTTAATGGTGACGTCATCAACACCATCCCAATGCAGAACCTGGATGATGCCAATGCCATGCTTGCATCAGCAAACGCATTATTTAGAAATAAAACAGCTTGGTTAGCCCACCATGAACGCGCGGCTATCTTGAAAAAGTTAGCTGGCTTAGTCGAAGCTGAAGGTGAACAGTTCGCGCTACTCATTGCGCAAGAAGGCGGCAAGCCGATTATGGATGCACGTGTTGAAGTGGCACGTGCGATAGGCGGTATTTTATTAGCCGTTAAAGAATTGAGTCATGTCATGCGAGGTGAAGAAGTGCCCATGGGGCATACTGCAGCTTCTATTGGTAGAACTGCACACACAAGCTATGAACCGATTGGCGTGGTCGTCGCCATCAGCGCGTTTAATCATCCATTGAACCTCATTGTGCATCAAGTCGTACCCGCGATTGCAGTCGGCTGCCCTGTGATTGTAAAACCATCACACATCACGCCGCTGAACTGCAAACGCTTTATTGAGCTAGTTCACTCAGCGGGTCTACCAGAAGCATGGTGCCAAATATGTGTCTGTGATAACGAAGTGGCTGAAGTGTTAGTCACCAGTCCTGATATTGGCTTCTTTAGCTTTATTGGTTCAGCTAAAGTCGGTTGGTGGCTAAAAAGCAAACTCGCACCTGGTGTGCGTTGCGCATTAGAACATGGCGGTGTTGCACCAGTCATTGTCGACCAAACAGCTGATTTAACGAAAACCATTCCTTCGCTACTCAAAGGTGGCTTTTATCATGCAGGGCAAGTCTGTGTTTCCGTACAGCGGATTTTTGTTCATGCCTCACTCATCGAGTCAGTGGCAAAACAACTCGCAGACGGTGCAGAAAAACTCATTGTCGGCGACCCAACAAACGACAATACCGAGGTTGGCCCACTCATTCTAACTAAAGAAGTTGACCGCGTTGAAGCCTGGGTCAATGAAGCCGTCAACACAGGTGCAAGCTTACTCATGGGCGGTAAAAGACTAACCGATACGACCTATGCTCCTACCGTGTTATTGAATCCTCCAGCGGAGGCAAAAGTATCGTCCATGGAAGTGTTTGGTCCTGTTATTTGTCTTTACGCATATACCGACATATCGGATGCCATTGCAGCAGCGAACAGTTTAGATTTTTCTTTCCAAGCAGCGGTTTATACCAGTGATTTACGGATAGCAAACTACTGTATCAAACAGCTAGATGCAACCGCTGTGATGGTGAATGACCACACGGCATTTCGTGTCGATTGGATGCCATTCGCAGGCCGTAAACATTCAGGTTATGGCATTGGCGGCATTGGTTACACCATGCATGACATGGTGCAATTGAAGATGGCCATTGTGAATGATTTAGGCTAAGCGCCTAAAGCTAGGTTGCTGGATATAATCACCTCATTCGAAGTGAGTAATATCTCACGTAAGAAACATAATAGCGCCACAATAATCGCACCCATTGAAGAGATAAAGCTCCAGAACACCATATACGGCATACTAAAACCTGACTCAACCGAAGCAAATAAACTCGCAATCGACACACAAACCAGCAATGCCTCTAATGTGGCAAAGCCAATCGTGACACGCAACCAAGTAATGCGTTTCACGATCAATTCACACTTGTGCTCCTAGCGTTTTTCTGGCGCTAAGGCATTAACGATTCTTGCACGCACAATAGCACGACCTAAGCGCCCCATCATTACATTTAAAATTGAGCCAATCCCTGTGAGTAAAAAAACAGGCGCAACAGCATCGAGAATGGCTTCTGAAACGAGGCTAATGTCAGTAATGGGTGTCATGGTCGTATGTAAAAAATCTAGAGACTAAAAATAGCCCACGAATACAGTAATTCAAAAAATAAGAAATACTTACCCAGCCACCCAATACGAACCTTATAAAACACTACAGAATACGGTACTATTTCCTTACAAGACAAATGTTCTGTATTAATATAGACAGTTGGCATGATTAATTAATAAAACAGAATGTTTTTATGGCTAAATTGAATTTTAATCACTTGTATTATTTTTGGATGATTGCCAAAGAAGGCAATTTGAGTCGTGCTGCTAAAAAGCTTTTTATTTCACAATCAGCATTATCTACGCAGCTTAAAAAGCTAGAAGATCAAGTCAAAAAGCCGTTATTCCACCGTGAAGGGCGAGTGCTTAAACTGACCGAAGCAGGGCAGCTCACGTTAACGTATGCAGATAAAATGTTTACCTTGGGTCATGAACTTAATAGCTTGCTAAAAGGCAACCTACCGGCAAGCCGCACCAGCTTAAAGATAGGGGTTAATGCCTCTTTATCTAGAAATTTTGTTGAAAATTTCATTCGGCCCATACTCACCAAAGAAGATATTGAGCTAGTAATCGACTCTGGTAATCAAGAAGAATTGCTCAATCGATTAAATACCCATCAAATTGACTTAGTCCTGAGTAACTTCAGGCCAAACCCCAATATTCAATTCGCCATCAAATCCAAATTAATTGCGAAACAACAAATGAGTATTGTGGGTAAACCATTAAAAGAAAACCAAACATTTGACTTCACCAAAGACCTCAAGAACTATCAATTGCTGTTACCTGGGAACGGCACTGAAATTAGAGCTGGATTCGACCAAGTGTGTGATGCAGAAAACGTTGATTACAACATCATGGCTGAAATTAACGATATGCCGACGTTGAGGCTATTAGCGAGAGACTCAAACTGCCTTGCTTTACTGCCTATCGTTGTTGTACAAGATGAAATTAAAAATAATGTCCTTGCCGAATATTGCAAGATTCCAAGCCTTTT
>Ga0115004_10005017_pt1 | contig 10510 bp, 8 predicted proteins | sample ArcticOcean_MG_C_10_FD_88737 | JGI IMG/M metagenome (GOLD analysis project Ga0115004, IMG submission 88737) | Marine microbial communities from western Arctic Ocean - ArcticOcean_MG_CB11_90 | ecosystem: Environmental > Aquatic > Marine > Oceanic | place: Arctic Ocean: Canada Basin | collected... | reverse complement strand
CGTAGTGCGCGTACGCCGAAAGATACCAAACATCAACGACACCGTCTCGTTCTTCAAGTAACTCTTCGAGAATTTCAATCGCGAGTTCGGTCGACGTATCGATTTCCAATAAAAGCTTCGCCGTCTCGAAACGAAACTCAAAGCTCACTTCGTAATCTTGGAATCTCCAATTCTTGTTCTCTTCTTCTTCTGCTTCTTCTTCTTCATCGTCTTCGGACATGTAATCATCCGCACCAGGTGCTGGTCTCTTTCGTTCGTAGATTTCTTTTTCTTTCTTCGTCTGTATCACGAGCGGCATCGCTTTTCTCCACTTTTTGATCGATAGTTTCAAAAACTTTAAAGCTTCGTCTTTCTTCCCTTGCTCGTTTCTTAAGCACGCCATGACCTGTAATGGCTCGGCGGATTCTGCGTCTGACTTAATCGCTCGTTCCAACAATAACTCAACCGCTTTCGCGGTCTCATCGTTCACTGAATTGAATCCTTCAGCCTTCAAATCTTCCTCCGAAAACAGATCCAAATCTCTGCACCCCAAAATTTGCTCCGCTAGAGCGCAACATGCCGCGCAGTGCCTATCCGCAACACTCGCATCACCGCCTTTAATTTGCTCTTCCAACAACTCGAGACCTTTCTTCGTACACGCAGTCGCAGCGGTTCCATCGTCCAACAACTGCCCGAGATACATGAACTTCTCGTACCCTTTCTCTGGGTTCAATTTCGCGGCGTCTCTTAAATAATCCAACGCTTCCTCTTGATCGCCATATTCGGCCATCGCGTACGCGCACGTCTCCACTACATCGACGTTCGTCTCATTCTTCTGACATAATTCTTTCAAAATTCCCAACCCTTTCTCGATGCGGTCGTACGATATATCCATCAAAGCCTCGTCGATCTTTTCCTGTATATCCGTTTGAGCCGTTTTCGTCGCCTGCGTACTTTTTGAGCCCGATTTCTTTCCTCGCACCATCATTTGCTCGTCATCATTCGATCCATTACCACCATCATTACCGTTCTTCTTCTTCTTCTCATTTTTCTCATCTCGCGGTGACTTCTTTTTCTTCGCATTCGCGCCACCCATTCCTCTCAACTCGTGCTCGTAAACTCGTTCTCTTCTGCGCTGTGTCGTTTTCCAATTTCGAGAAATAATTAAATTCGCCGCCGGATTCGATTTTTCGTTCGTTAAAACTCTCTCTCTCTATCTCGAGGACTATCTGAACGAGTGCGTGTGTATAATTATGTATTGATCTCAATAAAGTCTCTGACTGAACAAAAACGCAGGTCCAAGCGACGAACGAGAGTTTAATGAGTGACCACTCAAATATTTCCGCGCAAAGGGAAGATGTGTGTTATTTCTGTCGTAGTCGAATTATTCTCGAATGCACAAACTTCCCAACTTTTCAGCTATTCAGCAGAAAGCTTTTGTTAGTTGTTAGTATCACAGGCACAAAAAAAAAATTCATACAAGTTGTTGTCATGATGATCATGGGGGTGTGTTGCTACCGCTTTGGGCATCACGAAAAACAAGCATAGGCGGCAGGCATCGCAGCACACAGAATTGGGCAACTTTTCGTTATCGTTCTTCTTCTCTCGCACGTGATTTTCTAAGATTTTGTGCCGCTGATGATGATGGACACTTTTTCCCCACAACAAAAATAATTAATACGGTTAAAAACTAATAACGCTTCTTCGCTTTGTTCAGTTCTCGAAACTGACGGTACTACTGTCCAGGGGGCTGTTTTGACCGCTTTTTGAATTGAGAAAGAACATGCTCGTCTGTTTCAGTCGTTCTCTGCGACCGATGACGATGATTAGTCGTAGTCGTAGTCGTAGTAGTAGTCGTACGACTACGACTACTAAACTATGGAAAGATGATGATGATGATGATGCGAAAAGTAAGAACAAACGCTATGTTTTTAATAAGAGAAGAAGCGTGCTCTTATTATTATCGACTGTAACGGTACTGGTACCAGTTATCGCGACGACTGAAGCAGCGTTGGCAATAGAAGAAGAAGAAGAAGAAGAAGAAGAAGAAGAAGAATTAAAGGTAGAGGATATAAAAATCGGTCGTGAAAGAGAAGTTCAAGAAGGGGACGTTGTCTCGGTGAACTATAGAATAGAGCTCGCGAAGGATTTGAGTTTAGTCGATAGCGCGAAATTTTTCGTGTTCGGCGTAGGTACTGGAGAAGTCATTAAAGGGTTCGATTTAGCAGTCATGGGAATGCGAGTTGGCGGCGTGAGGGAGGTTGTTATACCTGCTTCGTTAGGGTATGGGTATAAAGACGTCGGTAAAGGAAAAATTCCAAGCGGTTCGGCGTTGAAGATTCGCGTTGAGTTAATACAGATCAAATAGCAAAGTACTTTTAAATTATCGCTTTAACGGCTTTATCAGCGGCGTCGTCGAGATCTTTTGCGGTGACGATGTTCACTCCAGATTGTTCCATTATTCTTCTTCCCTCTTCTACATTTGTGCCTTCTAATCGAACGACTAACGGAATGTTTAAGCCGACGACTTTCACTGCATTTACGATCCCGCTCGCAATAACGTCACATTTCATGATTCCACCGAATATGTTTACTAAAATCGCTTTTACTTTTGGATCCTTGTTTAAGATTTTGAAAGCTTCGACGACTTGCTCTTCAGAGGCGTTGCCGCCGACGTCTAAGAAATTTGCGGGCGATCCACCTTTGCCTTGGATGATATCCATCGTAGCCATTGCTAAGCCGGCACCGTTGACCATGCACCCAATATTCCCGTCTAAACCGATGTAATTCAAATCATATTTCTGCGCTTCGACTTCTCTCGCGTCTTCTTGCGTCGAATCGCGTTTGGAGAAGATTTCTTTTTGGCGATATTCTGCGTTTTCGTCGAAATTTAATTTCGCGTCTGCGGCGTATAATTCGCCATCAGTGGTTTCCGCCATCGGGTTCACTTCAATCATCGTACAATCGGTCTTTCGAAACGTTTCGTATAAACACTGAAATTGTTTTGCTGCATCTTCCACGTTTGAACATCCAAGTTTAATAGCCAAATCAGTCGCGTCTTCTTTTGGAATCTCCTTAGAGTTTATGTCGATATACTTTTTAATAATCTTCTCTGGATGAGACTCGGCCAAATCCTCGATCGAAGTTCCGCCCTCGGCCGAGGCAATGATCATCGGTTTCGCCGATTTCCTATCTAACAAAATCGCGAAATACATCTCCTTTGCAAATTTCATTTTCTTCGCGACTAACAAAGCGTTCACCGGCTTCCCTTGTTCGCCAGATTGTTTCGTCACTAAGACGTTCCCTAACATCTTCTCAGCAGTTTCTTTCGCCTTCGAAATTGGAACGATGTGTACGCCGCCTTTGAATCCGTTCTTAAACTGCCCTAACCCTCTCCCGCCAGCTAAGATCTGCGACTTTATGACAACCTCGTCATCTCTCGAATTCCTCATCTTCTCCGAGGCCGAAACGACTTCATCGATTGTAAAACAGGCCACGGAGTCTGGAACTCTCACACCGAACTTTCGCATTAAATCCGCTCCTTGGTACTCATGCACGTTCAAAAACCTTCGATGGATCTTATTAACGCGATCATTCCTTTTACTTCGTGCGCGTTCGCTCCCGAGATCGGATCGATTTTTAAGACCATTCGCCGTCGTCGTCGTCGTCGTTGACCATTTCGTGCTCGCCTGAGTATTTACATTCGTAAACATCGCACGAGCACAAAGAAGAACGCTGTTAGTAGCGTTATCAGCGGCAACAGTAGTTCTCAAAGTCTTCAGGATCGTTCGATTTCTCCCGTTACACGCCGCGATCATCATTTCCTTCTTACGATATATATATTATATATGTTTCCTTATTATATGTTTCCTTATTATATGTTTCCTTATTCCTTCCCTAAAATGAGGGTGTTTGGAAATCAGAGCATCAGAGATATTTTCGGTTAATTGTTTGTTCTTCGCAAACGCGTCAGAAAGAAAATGTTCACGACGACGAGTGGGAAGAAGAAGACCATCACTGCTACTACTGCTGCCAGCAGTGATCGAGGCAATCAACGCGTGCAAGAGAAAACGAAGGAAGATGAATGGGAGCGCTATAAACGCCCGTTACTAACGACCGGTGCAATAGCTTTACTGAGTTCTTTAGTGTCGTATAATCTGAGGCATACGAATGCGTTTAAGATATCGTACGCGGTGAGTTGCGTGACAATCGGACCGGCGATGGTTCTGTATGCCATGCCTAGTCGAGAACAGATCAGTAACGATAGTGGTAGAGATGGTAGAGATGTAGGTAGTATGGTTATAGTTAACGAAGGGAATTTGAACGCAATGCGAGCGATTAGAGCGAGCATGGAAAAGAAGTAGTTTGATGCAGTGATGACGAGATCGAGAGATATAGAAGTGCGAGAGATGCTAATAGTGCGATAGTGGTGTATAAAAAAAAGAGACGTTTGTCTTTCTGATGCACACTTCATCGATCGTAACACTTCCTTGAATACTATGTAGTAAACATTGACCTGCTTGACATTATTTTCAGTTGAAAGTTTTGGGACATCATCATCATCACATCTCGTTATTTGCATTCGTTCATAACGTCATTTCTACAACGCTTAATAATTGCGTGTGTGCTTACGAATAATCGATGTCATATCAGCAAGTCGCCAGCATAAGTCATCAAAGAGTCCATCTAACGAACATGGGCAGCTCGTCGAGTAAGAATAAGAAAGCGATCGTCAGCGTTAAGGCAACCTCGGCAGCTCCTCTGTTAGTCGTACCGAAGACTGCGAACGAAATGATAAAGGAGAAGAAGTATCAATACGTCGACGTGAGAACGAAGAAGGAATTCGAGGACGTCGGTCACCACAAGGAAGCAGTGAACGTCGAGTTCTTTAGTAGTATGGGACCACCGCCTGTGTTGAATAGCGATTTCCTCTCTAGTATCTTGAAGAAATTTCCGGAGAAGGATTGTCCCATATTGGTTGGGTGTGCCGCTGGCGGTCGATCGGCGAAGGCGAGCCAGCTTTTGGTCGAGAACGGGTATACGAACGTCGCCGATCTGAAAGGCGGTTTCAAAGCGTGGGCCGAGGAATTTGGAGACCAAATTACGTTCGGTTGCGGATGTTAATTTTACTATAAATAACTAAGTTTTACTACTTTCTTCTAAGAGGCATCTTTGGCATTCGCAATCAAACCCGTACGCCTCTACTAAACGATTTCGTCGCTTGATAAAATCATCATCGTTATCAATGTACGATATTGTTAAAGCTTCGCCTTGTTTAATTTTGTCGCTCGCGACGGTTAAATCAAGCAAATGGTTTTTATTGAATGCAATATTTACGTTTGGTGAACACGAATGATTTATTAGAGATGGGAGGCCGTAAATAGCCGTACCACAGCTCACACCGCTAATCGAATTCGTTAACGATTTTTCTAACATCTCTTGAAACGTAGTATTAGTGGTATCGTTATTTTTCCTACTAGTACGCGGATATTCTATTTTGAACGAATTCAAATGAAACCGCGTGGTTAAATCTGAATACCATCTTAAAGAAAAGATCTCTTTTATAAGTGCCTCCTCCTTCTCATTAGAATTCGTGGAACAATTATCAAGTGCTTTAATAAGCATTTCGTGCTCTTCTTTCCATTGCGGTAAAATTTGCTTTTCTTCGACGTGCATGTGTACGAGCAATTCCGCGACTGAACTAAACGTCTTCAAACATTTTCTCTTATTTTTAGCTTCGTGAACATCTTCAGCCTTTTGCATCGCTCGCATTGCTATCCTAAGCGCTAACAAAGGAAACTTCAATTCTCTCTCTCTGCAATATTTCTCAATCTCTCTCGTGTTTAACTTCTTTTCTATTCTCATGAACTCATCGTTCGCTTCGCGCGCGCAATCTCGCGTACAAAATCTCTCATCATCATCATCATCAACATCACCAACACCAACACCTAATTCATCTGCATCACGTGTACGAATCTCTGCACAACACAGGTAACACAAACTGCCAGAATTAACCAAAGTCGGATGACTCGTGATCGGTTTCTGTGTTATCATCACTTTCTCTCCTTTTCTTAACTCTCTCGTCGCGTAGATCCCTCGTCCACTTTTCACGTCGTTCCCAATAAACGCGTTTCCATCAATAAAATTCTTTTCGCTCTCGCTTACGATATCGAAATCGGGCGAAAACGATTCATAAGTAGTAGTAGTAGCAGTAGTAGTAGAACTGGAAGATGAAAGTAGCGCGCTGAAGACTGTTTCTCGAGTTCTTCTTGTTCCACTCGTTCTCGATAGAATTCGTGACGACGACAGCATATCTTGTAACACGTTAATAAGAAGCGCAAAAATGATGTCGAGAAAACGGCTGTGTCTATTCATTTCTTTTGAAACCCTAAACCGGTCTAAAAAGTCAAAAACTGGATAAAGTCCACACTTTCACTAATCGAACCCGAATAGTAAACGCAGAGAACGCGCTGAACTCTCTATAAATACTGTTTCAAAACCGCACACGACGACGCAGATGATGACGTCTGCACCTTTATCTGTATTCCATGGACAACAACGACTCACCGCGCGTGCGAATACGAAGAGTATTAACGAAAGCAGGAAAACTTGGAGAACGACTGATAAGATGCGAGCGAGAATAAATAGAATAAATATCGTCACCGCGGCGAAGACGCAGACGTTTGGACCGTGCTCGACGCATGGCGGCGATCACTTAACGAAAGAGCGCAAAGAAGAGTTAGTGAAGATATGCGAGCAAATTGCGCGAGAAGGGAAAGGGATAACGGCGTGCGATGAAGGACCGGGGACGATCGGTACACGATTGGAAAATGTTGGCATGGTGAACACTGAAGAGAATCGACGCGCGTATAGGCAAATGTTGTTCGAGGCGCCGAACGCTGAGAAGTATTTGAGTGGCGCGATATTAGACCCAGAGACTTTGTATCAGAAATCGACGTCGAAGAAGTATAACGGGAAGTTGTTTCCGGAAGTGCTTTCGGATATCGGCATAGTCCCAGGCGTGAAACCGCATTTGAAGGTGTACGCTCTGCCGGGACAATCTGGCGCAACGGTCATGCAAGGTTTAGATTCGTTGGCCATGCGATTACAGGAGTATAAAGACGCTGGATGTAAATTCGCGAAGTGGCGATCGCCGATGGATATCGACATCGTTAACGGACAACCGAGCGATTTGACTATTGAAACGAACATGTTAGATTTGGCTCGATATGCGTTGATTTGTCAAGACGTCGGGTTAGTTCCAATCGTTGAACCAGATGTTAGTTTAAAAGGCGATCATGATTTGGAAACTGCCGTACGCATAAACGTGAAAATTCAATCGGTTTTATTCAAAGCCATGCTCGACCATGGCGTTTACATGGAAGGCGCTCTCTTGAAATCAAACATGGTCAATCCGGGGAAAAAATGCAAGACTTCGTATACAGTCGACGAAATCGCTGAAGCGAACTTAGAAGTCTTCCGACGATGTTTTCCGACCGCCATGCGATCTGCGAATTACTTATCTGGTGGGCAGTCCTTAGAAGACGCTTCCGCTCGCCTCGACGCAATTAATAAGAGAAAAACTTCCAGAGACCCGTGGAACTTATCGTTCTCATGGTCAGCCGCGATTCAGATGCCTCTGTTCGATTTATGCAAAGGTAAAACTGAATTACCTTTGCAAGAAATGGAGAAGTTATACTTGAAAGAGTTGGAAATCGCTAGTAAATCCGCTCTCGGTAAACACAAAAGAAACGGTACCGAAGGTGATCACGTCGGTAAGTAAATCGCACACATAGTATCACACGCGCGCTTTTTTTTTGTTGTCACATCACTATTCCCTCTAATATCGCTTCTTATTCTCTAACATTAATCGCGATCATACTACGCCGCTCGCGAAAATTTCCTCATTATTTCAATTCGAACCCCTCGTCTCAAAAGTAAGTTAGGTAAAAAAGATGTCAACGACGACGACGAGCTCTAGACACTTCCACGATCACTCGATCTCTAGCATCATCGTTGGTCGCAGAACAAACAAAAAAACAAAGCTAGGCTCGTTAAGGCTGAAGTACTCATCACCATCTTCTTCGACTACTACGAGCTGCGACGGTTTTGGAAACGATTCTAATGCGAGTACTAGAAGGGAGATACTTATAAAGACATCCGCGGTATTATCATTAGTGCTCTCGCAGGGCATGTCAGAGGCACGCGCGAATGATGACGACGAAGAGCAGAAGAACGAAAGGAAGAAAGTGATATTGATCACTGGCGCGAATAGCGGTATTGGGAAGACGTGCGCCGTCGAACTCGCTCGATTAGGGCATACAGTCATCCTACACGCGAGGACTAAAGAAAAACAGGAGAAGATCGGGAGAGAGATAGTGGCGAAGCAAGAAGACGCAGATGTCGTTCTTTGCGGGAATGGATGCGATTTGAACGATTTGAGAGAGGTGAGGGAGTACTCCGAGCGCGTTTTGGAGTATTTATCGTCGTCGTCGTCGTCTGTAGAAGAAGGTGGAGCGAACGGTAGTCGGATGAAGAAGATCGACGCGTTGATATTGAACGCTGGGATTATGGCCGCGCCTTTGGAATATACGCAACAAGGACACGAAAGTCATTTTGGGATTAATCATTTAGCGCACTACTTACTGTACGAAAATTTGAAGCCTGCGTTATTTGTTCGCGATAATGATAAAGCGGGAGAACCGGCGAGAGTTATTTCTGTGTCGAGTTTGTTATGCGTCTTAGCCGATTTTTCTTTCGATGCGAACGATTTGGATTTTAGATTAGGAAGGAAGTACGGTAAATGGGAAGCGTATGCGCAATCGAAAGCCTGCAATGTGTTGATGATGGACGATTTAGCGGAACGCAATGATAAGTCTAAACTAGTCGCGAATTCGTTCCATCCAGGAATAGTAACGACTGATCTCGTACGTTATTCGTTTCCGAATTTGATAGCTTCAAAGCGGGATCCTGAGAAAGAGAAATGGATTAGAGAACAGGCGCATAAATTAGGCCTGCGCGACGCAGACGAAGGCTGTAAAACACACGTCTGGTTAGCAACTAGCGACGAAGCATTGAAAAAAACGGGTGAATTCTTTGTCGACCCAGGATTGATCTATCCAGGAGCGACTCATAAGGAACTCGTTAGCGCAGGTGATTGGTTTCTAGTAAGTGGAGAAGAGCCGTTTGCGAAAGAATTGAATTTTCCAAACAGATTATTTGATTGGAGGAACGAATCGAATAGGGTGAAATTGCGAGAGATATCGAAAGATATGGTTAGCGATTTTCTTCTTTAACTGTAGTATTAAAACTATTCAGAAAAATCAGGGCGTGGAAACCCGCCACGAAAAACGTGTATGGCTGTATCGTTAAACGCTCCATTATCGAATGCGAATTTCGTATCTTTCGTCGTTCCCTCTAACGAGATTTCTTTTTCGATGAAACCGTTTTCAGATTTCGCGCAGGCGACAACGCGCGAAGGTTTCTGTTTCGTCTTTGATGTCAATCTCGCGTTGTTTGCAAACGACCAACGTTCGGCGTACATAGAAAATGCGTTCCCACATAAAACTAATTCTCGTAAAGGATCTTTGCCATCTTTTTTCTCCTCCCATCGATGCTTAAGCACTTCTTCGTATAAATCGGCTTCGCAATGCGGCATATACACAAAGACACTGGAACTATTATCATCGTTGTCATCATCACCATCACTACAACAATTTTCTACAAACTTCTGCGATTGTTCCTTTGTGAACACTTTTATTTCAACTCTCGTTCTCTTCGAATCATCATCGTCTTTACCGCTACCAACGCTACCTTTTACTACGTCTACGTCTGCGTCGTCTTCATCGCTTAAACGACGTCGACTAAATATCTCTATTCTCTTCAAAACCTCTAAATCGACTACAGAAAACGCTGGATCATACAAACAAATCTCTCGCAATCCAGCAATAGCTTCCTCTGAAACCAACGAAGCGAACAGTAATTGATACCGACTCGCTCGAGATTTCCTTAAACTGCCTACACCGAGAACGACCATTTTCGTACATCTTCCTCTCTTTCGTTCTCTTAACACTGACTCGATCGATTTTAAACAAACCTGCCAGAATCGCGATCCGCGCAGTTCCTTTCTCTGCAACTCTAACTTCCTCGTCGTCTCCGAAACCGCTCGCTCGAACTGCTCTTCGCACTCGAACGCGTCTTCGATACATTTCCAGTCATTCAAGGTTTCTTTTTGTGCGAAAGATTTGGCAACGTGCGAGCGCCCACGCGCCGCGCGCTTCTGTGAAACCATCGTCCACGCTTCCTCTTCTTCTTTTGCTCTATCTTCTTTCGCGTCGTCGATCGATACGGAGGGCATTCTTAAACGTCCGTTCGCGTTCCCATGAGAGTCGCTGATGATTGGAACCCACAGTTTTTTCTATGCTACTAATAACTACTACTGTTATGGATAAGTAGATACTATGTACATGTTATGCTATGATTCAGATTCTCAAACTACGATCAAACGAAAGATCTCAATCTAACGCTTCCG
>Ga0115004_10005016_pt1 | contig 10510 bp, 2 predicted proteins | sample ArcticOcean_MG_C_10_FD_88737 | JGI IMG/M metagenome (GOLD analysis project Ga0115004, IMG submission 88737) | Marine microbial communities from western Arctic Ocean - ArcticOcean_MG_CB11_90 | ecosystem: Environmental > Aquatic > Marine > Oceanic | place: Arctic Ocean: Canada Basin | collected... | reverse complement strand
TAACAGGGTACTCTGACCAGGAATTCGGTCCGGATGAGAAGAGCCGGTTCATTAATGCAATGAGTTCTTTACTCGGCGTCTCTCCTGGTGCTATTACAATCATCTCCGTTACCAACGGAACGGCTTCCTCGCAAACGAGAAGAAGAAATACTCTGGCCGTGACTGATAGTGTTGTCGTAGAATTCAAAGTGGAGCTAACCACTTTCACTGAAACCGATGACGTTAGAGACACTTTGGTTACTACCGATCCACTTAAAATCACCGACATTGAAAAAAAACTCAGTGATGAAGGTTTGGTGTTTACGAACTTGGTGACGCCTACAGAGACAACGTTTGTAACTTTGGCGCCTCCTCCATCACCGCCACCACCACCGTCGCCACCGCCAAGTCCGCCGCCACCAGCGCCACCAGCGCCACCGCCAAGTCCGCCGCCATCACCGCCACCGTCGCCGCCTCCTGCACCATCGCCTCCTCCGCTGTGTGGAAATGGTGTTATCGATGAAGGAGAGGAGTGCGATGATTTCCAGAATATCCAAGATGGTGATCTCGGTTGCTCGACAACGTGCGTCGTCGAAACTGGCTTTGAGTGCACGTATAACGATACGATTGGCTCAATTTGTTCTTGCGCGAATGCAGCGGGGACTTGGGCATCGACTGACACAATGTGCGTCGACATTACAGTGTGCCCTTTTCCAGGACGTTGCCCTGGCTACGGCTCAACTTGCACCGTAGGTTCGAATGGCACTGCTTGTTATACTTGCTCTACTGGATATTATCGCAAAAATGATGACTGCGCGGAATGTGGCGAGAACTATGCCATGTACGGCGTTGGCGCATTGGGAATTATAGGTTTAGTGCTCGTTGGTGTCGGCGCCGCCGATACTTTGGACTCAGTCTCAACTTCGGCTCTGAGAACGTTGTTCAACACGATACAATATTTATCAGTCAGTCTTAATTTAAGTTTTGAATGGCCTGGTCCAGTTTTAGACGTCGCTGATTGGTTCGCATCCTTTAATTTCGGAATTCAAATATTTGCTCCAGAATGTATTACGGGTTTCGACTGGACGAAAATTTTTTGGGGTGGCGTCGTTGGTGCTCCTTGCATGATATTTGGTACGATTTTTTTCGCTTTGAATTTTGCAAAGTTTCAATACAAGATGATGGTTCGATCGATCCGTCACGATAAGGAACTCGGGTATTATTTTAAAGGAAGCTTTGGGGGCACGTGGGGACATAAGAAATCATGCATCAGCTGGAACGGCGACAAAGTTTTGTACGCGCTTCACAAGAAGTATAAAGTTCTCTCCTCATTTCGCAAATTTTTTGGTCTTTGCGTTACGGTTATCTATTTACCAGTGATAAATTTATGTTTGCAATCTTTTGACTGCTACGATGTCGGAAACGCGAGAGTTTTGACCGCAGATGCAAAGGTTGATTGTGATTCAGAAACGCACGTATTCGTTCAATCAGTTGCCGGTATCGTTGGATGTCTTGTAGGTTTAGGAATCCCTTTGTTTGTTTTACTTCGTGTGCGACATATTCGCAAACGTAATCTGTTGGATGATAATCGTGTACTCGATACCGCTGGTTCTTGGTATGAAGTATTCCGTCGCCCTGCTACGGATGCCTTGGAAATTGTGAATCGAAAAGTTATAAAAACTACGAGAAAGAAAAAATACGGAGCTTTTGATGCAGTTTTGGCTCGAATCACTGGTCAACCGCTGAAGAAGAATGCAATCTATGGTGGCAGTAATGAAGAAGAAGAAGAAGAAATTGGAGAGATTAACGATTTTAAAAATCTCCGCAAGAAAACAAGCTTGAGTATTTCCACAGAAAACGACATGGCAAAGGTCACAGAGAAAAAACTTCAACCGCAGCTATCAAAAATTAAAACTATGGCACGCTCTTTAGAGCGACGAACTGCTTCGGACGACGATTCAAAACCTGAGAACGAAGTGTATACAATTGCGTCGCTTTGTGCTGTTCATTACATGACGATTGAGCTCGCGAACAAACTGATTGTGGTGATTTTAGCGCAGCAAGCTGGAGGCGGCGAAGTCTCCGGAGGCTTGATGCTTCCTGTATACGCCGCAAACGCATTTTTGGTTTATTCTATTCAACCGTGGCGACGAATTACTGTATCAGTTGGACCGTTCAGAATCAGAAATGTCATGAACAGAGCTGACGTGATGAACTTTTGTGGTCAAGCGCTTGTAATCATCATCGCTTTCGGGTTAGATGGTTCGCAACAAGACATTGGGACAATTTTAGTCTTATCTCTGGTTGGTTTTCTCACCGTTTTTCGTACGTTTGTGTTAGTTTCCATGGTAATGGAAAAGGTGAAGCAAAAGATTAAAAAAACTGAAGCTTCTTTCAACGAAGACCCAGTTGGAGCTAGAAAAGCAGCAGCTGATCGATTCTACGCAATTGCGACATCTGCAGCACTGGCAGAAGTTGGTCTCTTTGTTTATAAATTCGAAACAGATGTCAATCGTCGACGCGCAGTTGGTCGACTCGAAGAGTGCAGAGATTATCTCCTTCATCGAGCGGAGCGGTGCAAACCTAGACACGAAAACAATAAACGCGCTCTTGTGATGATGACACAGTCCGTGTCGGAAAGAATTGAGTTATTGCAGCCGCCGCCACCTCCAAAAGAAAACATGGATAAATTGTTGGCTGAAGCAGATGAACCAGCGATGCGTGCGGAAGCGTTGATTGAAAAAAATTCTGAAACTCAGTTTCGCGTTCCGCCGACTCGAATTTTGCAAGAAGCTATTATATTGTTTACGAAATCCACGAAACGAATTGAAAGTTTAGCCCGTGTTTATGCCGACTGTGAGTTGATCAGCGAACTCTACTCATGCTCGTGCGACATGAAGCGCTTTGAAATCGAAGCCGCACAACTTTCTCTGAAATTTGGCTACGTCGAAGCATTGAAGTACGAACAACTCGTCTCGGAAATAACAAACAGAGAAGGGATTGTTGCCATGCGTCGCGAAGATTTCGAAGGATTCTTCGCCGCTTTACAAAGATTAGAAAAAACTACCCTCGATCACGACGACGATCTCATGAATATCATTGAAAGCGTTGAAAAAGATGTACCTTTGACTGATAGATCGCTTGCAAATGCTTGCATCGAAAGTTTAACGAGGAACTTCGTGAATTCTAAAGTAGGCGCGTGCAAGACTGTGAGAGATAACTGGATCTCTTGGATTTCGTACATGGAACGAGCCAACTTTTCAAAGGCGGTTAGTAACACTCTGCAGAAGGAAAAACTTTATGCCGCTGCATTAAATCAAAACGATAAGTTTGGTGCGAAACGAATAGAAACAACGCTCGACGATGAGCTTAAAGCGTATGTCGCAGATTTGGAATCGAAGATTGAGATCTTGAATAATTTCGAGTGCACTGATGTGTGTATTCCAATCAAGAAGACTTTAATTCAAGTGTATAACGAGAAAATCAGTTCTGCTCAAAATCCACGAAATGGTATCAGGGCGCAAGCCAAGCCTGGGTTTGCAGATGCTGTCGGCGATTTCTTCAAAAAAATGGGCGGAGGTGCAAAAAAAGGCAAAAGAGACAACTATGTTGCCGGATCTCAACGAGAAGTTGATGATGATAATGATGATGAATAAGTAATTAATAAAAATAGCGAATATTATTGTAGGTTCTACTACGTTAGAAACTCTCCAACGAGAAGTTTATGTGATTTTAATAATAACGAACTACCTTAATTAATCAATCCCAAATCGTACAAAATCCATCCCACGAGCCGCTCGCTACTCTACTCGCTAATAACGGGTGCCAATCTAAAGTAATACAAACTCTATCGTGAGCCATGAAGGTTTTAACTTTTTTCCCAGTTTTGAAATCCCAGAAGAACAATCTTCCATCGCCATCGCCGCTCGCCATATATTTCCCGCCATCGGGAGAAAAAGCGATTTCGCACGCGTATCCAGCGTTCTGGTGCCCCATGAAAGCTTTGTTTCTTTTTTCACGAAATCGATCTTTCGTGCTATAGATTTTGATTGAATTATCTAATGATTGGCATGCTAAGAAGTCGCCATCTGGATGCATTTTAGTAGACGGCATCGAGTGCATAAGTGGATCGGCTACGTATTTCATCGTCACTGGAATACCAAATTCCCAGGCCCTGAGCGTCTTATCGTCCGACGTGGACACAAAACGTTTCCCATCGTCGCAGAAAGATATCGAATTCACGCCACCCAGATGCTGATCATATTCTTGAACTACATCTCCCGATTGCATATCGTACTGTAAAATCTTCTTATCGCTTTGACCAACTAATAAAACGTTTTGCTTTTGCGGATGAAAAGCCAAGCAAAGGGGCGTCTTCCCCGAAGAAACTGTCCGCACGACGGATCCAGTTTCCGTGTCCCAGAGATGAACTTTATGATCCCATCCACACGTGGCAAACATTGATCCATCGTTTGGCGTGAAACATGCCGATTTAATTGCTTTTTCGTGGCCATTATACGATCTGAGGAGTTTGAATTTATTATTCTCGTCAGAAGAGTTCCATATTTTAGCGGTACCTTCCATGCCGCAAGTGAGTAAAACGTGTCCAGAATTGGGGAAAAATTCGAGATGGGAAACACCTTTACCGTGCGCTTTCCACTGTTTTGTCGTTTTCTCTGGCACGTAGCACCTATCGCTGCGCGATTTGAGCGTCTTTGGTTTCGCAAGCCACGAGGAGCCGTCGTATTTGAATTCTTCTTCTCCGTGAAACTTTGTCTGCGCCATTTGTTGTCTTCGTTTCAATTCAACTTCGTCTTCTTCGCCTCCTGATTTCTTCGCGAGTACATCGTCATCATCTCTTCCTGTATCTCCTACTTTTCCTCTCGCTTTCCGTTTCGCATCGTTGCGTTTCGCGTGCCACTCCAAATACTCCTTCTGTTCCTTTGAAAGCTCTGTTTTCTTCATGACGTCTAATTTCGCGCCTGGGTTTTTTGCCCACGCGTCGTTTGGATCAAAACTACTATCGTTATTATTATTATTATTATTATTATTATTATTATTATTATTATTGAACGAAGCCGCTGCTTTCATCAAAGCTTGATCTCGTCCTTGCCTCCGTTCTTTCTTCGTCATATCAAACACAGATTTCTTATCCCAATTATTATTCGTCGACGGCCCGGCGTTGTTCCCGCTCGCGTCGCGTCCTCCTCCTCCTCCTCCTCGTTGTTGTTCTTTCATTCTATTCTGCTGCTGCTGCTGCTGTGTATTATACTGAGCATCGAACGAAAACGAATCGACGTTCACGGTCTGCACGAACCCTAAATGATGATTCCTCTCGTTCCTCTCGTGGCGCTTCTTCAAATTCGGATGTCGAGGGCCTTCGATCGCTCGAGACATTTCATCGTACGTCAAATTCGTTCTAATCATCGTACTACTCCCGTTTTGATTCTCATGCACTGAATCCTTCGTTGCCCTGTTTTGTTCCCTCGGAACGACGACGATTAAGTTATTTTGGCCGTACAAATCTTTCGCCGTCGCTCGAGTGATTACGACATCTTCGTTGTGTTCATGGCCATCATCATCATCGTCGTCTTCATCGTTTTCGTTTGGTTTTTTCTCGATCACTTTCGCGAGCGATAGATTATGAACGTTCACTTCAGGCGCCGCCGTTATTCGCGTGTTCTTCTTCCTATATTCACTACGAGTAGTATCGTCGTCGGACGATGAAGATGCGTATCTTTCTCTCAATAGTTCCATTTTTATGTATAAATGAACGAACGAAGCGTTGCTCTTCCTTTCAAAATGACTCGCGTAAGAAACGACTTATTATTATTACTATTATTATTATTATTATTTATATAGCTATATATATATGTCAGTATTAATTAAATTAATGCGTGATGTGTTTTTATTGTAAAGTGAACGAAGGAGACCAAAAAGAAAAAGTTCCTTTTTGTATTTTACGCACACAACCTCACAACGGCTCGACGCTTCGATCAAGGTCGAACGAGAGAACAAAAACGAACCTGAAATGCGAGCTTTTTCTGCTCCCCAAACCAGTTCGGGATTTCATTCGAGGCCTTTTCATGCGCTTCCAAAATCGGGATGTTATGGACGCGCTTTTTACGACATGTTGAAACCCTAAACGATGCAGAAGCACAACACAGTGGTATCCGCTCGAAAACGAGAGAGCAAAAGCGGACCTGAAAGTGCACGCGCGTACGCGCGTGCGTGTTCTGTTTCTGCTCCCCAAACCAGTTCGGGATCTCATTCAAGGCCTTTTCATTCGCTTCCGTGATCGGAACGCTACATCTTGAAACCCTAAAAAATACAGAAGAACAAAGGGGTGTTTAGGGTTTCAGATGTTGGGGTTTTCAGATTTGAAAAGAAGATGTTTAAAACGCCTTTCCTCATAGTAATCATTTTAATCAATTAAGCATAACAAGCGCAGTATAACAAAGAGAGAGTAAGGGTAAGAGAAATAGAGAGCAGCGTCTGCGAGTAAGTGCGCAGAGTCGTTTTAAGAAGAACAAATATGTTAGTTTCTCAACAACAACTGCAGCAAAGAAGAACGATTTTATCCAATCCGCCGTCACTTACGCTCAAACGATCTCTCGTTTCAGCGATTAAGAGAACGACTGCGGCCGCTGCGAAGCAGAACGATGATTGTTTAATAACGAACGCGTCTTTATCGCACGCTTCTTCTTCTACTTCTTCTTCTTCGAAGGCGCGCGAGAAGAAGAACGAGAAGTTTCCGATGCAGAGAAGAAGAGGAAGAAGTTGTCGAGTGCGATTTAGTACTACTGCCGCTGCCGCCGCCGCCGAAAATAGTTCTAACGATACCGATCGCGAAAAGGGCGAAGATGGACGGCAACGTATGATTATGGCCAAACGCTTAGGCGCTTGCGCGATAGTGTCGTGCATGGTCATGTTTGGACAACAGAAATCGTGCGCGAACGCGGCGTCGTCAACGAACGGCGCGCAGAACGATCAAAGAGCGAGTGCTAGTAGTTCTTTGTATGATTCGTCCTCTTCCGTCGGCGGCGTCGATCGACGACGAGATGATGATTTTCGTGGAACGATTGATAGTTTGAAACCGCCGCAGATGATGATGCGATCGCGAGCGAACGAGGTCGTCGGGAACATCGCTGGTAGTAAAGCGAAAGATGACAAGAATAAGACGAATAATAAAAAAGATGATAAGAATAAGACGACGAAAAAGAAGAAGAAGACTGGCAAAGCGGCGGTTAAATTGCCGAGGGAAGAGAAGGAGAAAAATTTTCGATCCAGGTTTAATAACGATATTAGAAAAATGCCTTGGACTGCGATGACTGATGAAGAAGGCGCCGCAGCGAGAAAATTGAAGATTCAAGAGAACCAGAAGAGAAGAGAGCAATGGAGAGAGGAAAAGGCGAAGATGATGGCGGAATACGGATCGATGGAAAATTGGGCAAAGAAGATTAGGGAAAAAAATACAGCCATCGCTAAGAACTCACCACAGCTTAAATTGCAGGCTTATATGGCTACTAAGAAAGCAATTAGAACAATAAATCAAATGGATGCTTATTTCGGCGAAGTTGAAGAGTCGGCTTCGAATTTTAGTAAATCTAGAAAAAAAGTCATTCGCAAACTCTTAGCGGAAAGAGAAAAGTGGTTGGAGCAAAGAAAAGGATGGTTCGGGAAAATATTAAGATCAGACGCATCGAAGAGATTCGTTCGAACGATCAATTTGAATTATTTAAAGGATCCTTTCGCTTCCAAAGGCACTGATTGGAACCCAACGGAAACGTCTTACACCGGTTTTAATAAGCTCGTCGAAGTCGGGCGCATTAATAAAATTGTCTTTGGACGAAACGGAGTAAGCGCAAAATATTACGTCGACGGTACGGATGAAGTTTTCTTCACGTATTTACCACACGATGACCGCATTGCAAAGAAAATCTTGCAATGTCGTCCATATTCGAGAGGTGAATTCATCGAGCTCTCTTCGCCTGGCGCGCATCCGCTTTGGTGGACTATCGGCACGGGCATTTTTTATGGCATGTGTCCTTTAATCATCATCGCCGTCTGTTATCAAATGTTGAATGAAATTTACCGCGCGGACGAAGCTGAAGATCAGTTCGCAAACATCCACGTGAGACAATACAAACCTTCAAACTTGGGAATCGAGAGTCGAAACACGTCTTTGAACGATATCGCCGGCATCGAAGGATTAAAAGACGAGATGTACGAATTAATTCACTCTTTGAGAAATTTCCAAACATACAAAGACCTTGGCGCGCAAGTTCCCGGTGGTATTTTGCTTGCGGGGCCTCCAGGGACTGGAAAAACTTTGCTCGCGAGATGCCTCGCCGGCGAAGCAGGTGTGCCTTTCTTTTCTGTCGCCGCCACTGAATTTACTGACATGTTTGTTGGTATTGGTGCGGCGAGAGTTCGTAACTTGTTCCAAGCTGCACGTAAAGTTGCTCCGTGCATCATCTTCATCGACGAATTTGATGCAGTTGGATCAAAGAGAGCCGCTCAAATGGGCCAAGAAGAAGGCGTGGACGAACGCGTTGCGACTATTAATCAGTTCTTGACAGAGATGGATGGTTTTGAAGAGAAGTGCGGCGTCATGCTCGTCGCTGCAACGAATCGACCGCAAGTTTTAGATCCTGCTCTTATTCGTCCAGGTCGATTCGATCGCGTCATCGAAATGAATTTGCCTAATAAATCCGCGAGATCTGATATCATTAGAATGCACATTTCGAGAAGAGACGCTTGGACAAGCTGCGAGTCAGATTTGGACATCGATTACATCTCCAAACTTTCCTCTGCATTTTCTGGAGCCGATCTCGAAAACATGGTAAAGCAGTGCTTAGCAAAAGCAGTTGGAAGCAAAGGTGGCGTTGCTACGACTGATGACTTTTTGAAAGTAATCAACTCAATTCGCGCGACGAAATCTTTTGCCGGTAATGGAGCAAAAGACGGCACGGATAATCTCATGACAAGATCAAAGTTCAAGGAAGACGTCGCTATTCAGATTATGAATCCATACGTGAGAGATTCTATTTGCTTATACACGTCGGCACAAGTCTTAGTTGCCATGGTAAGCCCAGAATTCGACGATGTCGCGAACGTTGTTGTATTTCCGGGCGGAAAAGAAACGTCCGTCGTTCAATACATTAAGCAAGAGCTCGACACGCAATCTGCTATGAATGTTTCGACTAGAACTCAACTCGAATCTCACATGTGCGTCTTAGTCGCTGGACAAATGGCCGAGAGATATATTTATGGACCGTACGGCGTTTCAACGATGTCTCACAGAGATATGGTTTTGGCCACAGATCTCGCCTTGGACTATGTCGTTAAATTTGGATGGTCCGAGCTCGGCCCGATCGCTTTGTTAAGGAAACAAATCAAAGAAGAAGAATTTTTAGGTCTCGGTGAGAACGATCATCCAGAAGATTATTACGAATTCAATTACGACATGTCCCCCGAGCTCGATATGTTAGTGTATAATGAAGTCAGAAAGCTGATTATTTTAGCCACTAGACGCGCTCTGTGTATTTTGCACCAACCAAAAAATCGAGAGATGCTTTTTACTTTGAAAGAAGTTCTCGGTTCTTGCGGTGAAATCAATGGAAGAAACTTAATAGAAGTCTTCGAACGAGCCGGCATCGAACGCACCAAAAACAAAGATCAAATGTTCAAACCGTGGTCCATATGGGATATCGAATGGGGCCAGGACTCCGAGCTCTATTACGACGAATTCATTAAAGACGCGATGCCCGAAGATAGTTTAGCGCAACACTACGAGCAAATAAGACAATTAATGAAGAAGAACATGGAAGACGAGAACTACTTCAAACAAACGATCAACCCGCAGATCATGGAACAGCTCGATAAAGTCGACCCGCGTCAATACGAACATTGGAATCTCGAACAACAAAGATCAAAAACGAACCCGCAATACGACGACGAGCTCGTTCAAAAGTTAGTCCAAGGCGAGATCGAATGGTTATCGTCGAATGACCCGAAAACCGTGCGAGCGCAAAAGATGGCTTTGCGTAAACTGAGGGCTGAAATTTTAGGTTTCGCCGACGTCCCGAAAACCGATACTTGGCAAACCGGTGAAATGAGTGGTTAGTTTTCTCTCCACAAATATGTATAGCTTTTTATTCCATAAATCTTTAGTCTCGATCATCTCATCGTTAGTAACTCGCTTTAAAAAACGTGTGCGGTATTCCCGCTTTTTCTGAGGCAGTAATGGTGTTTAGGGTTTCAGAAAAAAAAATATTTATCGCAACACATTTTTATTCAATTTCTTTCGCATCAGAAAATATTCAATCAATTAATTCAATTCCGATTAATTCACTTTAAACAAATCGAATCAATACATATAAAGAAGAGAACACGACGACGACGACGACTGTTAAAAATGTCTTCGTCCGATCACGATCACGACGATCAACATCAGAAAATGAAGAGGATAAACGAGACCGAGCATCAAAAACTAGGGAAGATTTTGTTCCATCAAACAATCGCTTCG
>Ga0115004_10005012_pt1 | contig 10511 bp, 8 predicted proteins | sample ArcticOcean_MG_C_10_FD_88737 | JGI IMG/M metagenome (GOLD analysis project Ga0115004, IMG submission 88737) | Marine microbial communities from western Arctic Ocean - ArcticOcean_MG_CB11_90 | ecosystem: Environmental > Aquatic > Marine > Oceanic | place: Arctic Ocean: Canada Basin | collected... | reverse complement strand
TAGACAAAGCTAGTACTTCTGGAAAATTCTATTCTCCTTTAGTAAGAAGTATTGCTAAAAAAGAAGGAGTTTCAATTTCTGAATTAGAATCCGTTTCTGGCTCTGGTCAAGGTGGAAGAGTAACTAAAAAAGATATTCTAGGATATATTGATGATGGGAAAGTAAATAATATTTCTCCTACTAGAACTGTAACAGCAGTAAAACAAAAAACTCCTACATCAACTAACAATGAAGGAGGATTCTTAGCAAATATTAAAGAGCCAATAGTGATTGCAGGTCCTGATGATGAAATCATAGAGATGGATCGCATGCGTAGACTGATTGCTGATCACATGATCATGTCAACACACGTTTCTCCTCACGTAACTAGTTACGTTGAAGCCGATGTAACAAACATCGTTAGCTGGAGAACTAAAGTTAAAAAGGGATTCGCAGAACGAGAAGGTGAAAACATCACATTTACTCCAATAATTATGGAGGCTATTATTAAAGCAATTAAAGACTTTCCAATGGTAAATGTTTCTGTTTCAGGAAACCAAATAATTAAGAGAAATAATATAAATATAGGAATGGCTACCGCTCTTCCTTCAGGAAACTTAATTGTTCCTGTAATAAAAAATGCTGATCGACTAAACCTAACCGGCTTGACTAAGTCTGTAAATAAATTAGCAAACAGTGCACGTAATAATGCTTTAAAGCCTGAAGATATTCAAGGAGGAACTTACACCGTCACAAATGTTGGGACATTTGGAAATGTTATGGGGACTCCAATTATCAATCAGCCACAAGTAGCAATATTAGCTTTAGGAGCAATACGAAAGATCCCTGCTGTTATTGAAACTCCAGACGGTGATTTTATTGGAATTAGACAGAAAATGTTCTTATCACATTCATATGACCACAGAGTTGTTGATGGTGCACTTGGAGGGAGATTTGTAAAACGAGTTGCTGAATACCTTGAAGCATTCGATGTTAATCGTGAATTCTAAACATTAGAATACGCCATGAATAATTTATCGAGCAGTAACTTCTGTTCGATAACTATTAAACGACACAACAAAAAAGCTTGTTTCAGATAGAAAATTATTTTAGCTACACCAAAAAGACTCACAGCTCAAATAGTTACAAAAAATTATCTTTGGAAGATCTATAAATTACGTATTATAGATGTGAATGAGACGTGTTTTATGGTTTCTTTAAGAAGAAAGTAAACCGAGTAGACATACTAAATTTAGTATTTTAAAGAATTCCTGTTTTAGCATATAATTCTTTTTTTAAAAATTACATGATGTAGTCTAATAGACTTTTACCTAAAAAGGCTAAATTAATGGTCATTCTATAAAAATAAATTAACAACTAAAAAGGTGATTTGAAGAAATCCGCTAAGGATATCAAGTCTCAATTAGCAGAAGGCAGAGAAAGTCTTACAATTAACATTTACTCTTCTGCATCCCTTGTGCCAACTAGTACATACAAGACTAATGAGATAACTACTGAAGTTAGAGCTGAAAAGATGAAGTATGATCTTATTTCGAGAAAAATAAAGAAAGCAAAAGAAAAGTTATTGCTGTTATTGTTACACATACAGTTCAAGGCACTTTTTATCAAAAGGATTATAAGAATAGGGACAGATATTATCCATATCAATACGTAGGAATAAAAATTTATCTAAAAAAATAGTGATTCAACCATACTCTTTTTTTTTGCGCTCTACTTCCCTATCACTATATTTACACTATGAATATAGAACTTAAGAAACACCTAGCTATTTTTGACCTTGAAGCAACAGGGTTAAGCATTACAAATGACAGGATTGTTGAAATAGCAATTATCAAAATTGCCCCAGATGGCAAGCGTTCTGAATTTCACAGGCGATTAAACCCAGAGCAATCAATTCCAAAAGAAGTAAGTGAGATTCACGGTATCTATGATGAAGACATAAAGGATGCTCCTACTTTCAAAGAAATCATTCCTGAACTAGAAGTTTTTATTGAAAATACAGATTTTGCTGGTTATAATTCGAATAAATTTGATTTACCAATGCTAGCAGAAGAGTTACTCCGTGCGGGAAGTGAAATTGATCTATCAATCAAGAATCACATTGATGTACAAAATATCTTTCATAAAATGGAACAGCGTACTTTGATTGCCGCTTACGCCTTCTACTGCAATAAAGACCTTAAAAATGCCCATTCTGCAATGGCTGATGCTGATGCAACCTGGGAGGTTTTGGATGCTCAAATTTCTAGATATGATGCAATCCAAAATGACGTTCCTTTTTTAGCTAATTTTTCGAGTTATGGTAATGTCTCTCGGTTGGACTTTGCTGGTCGACTAGCTTTAAATAAAGACGGTGTTGAGATTTACAATTTCGGAAAACATAAAGGAAAGACAATTAAAGATATATCAATATCTGAACCTGGATATTACGGATGGATCATGGACGCGGATTTCCCTCGCTATACAAAGCAATGTCTAAAGAAAGCAATGGAAAAAGTAAAGGCAGAGAAAAAAAATAAGGAAGATTACTCAGGAGATATTGATGACAAACTCAATGCGCTAAAGAATAAATTTAAATAGATGAAAATAATTTGTATAGGAAGAAACTACACAAAGCATGCGAAAGAAATGGATGCAGACATTCCTACAGCACCAATGTTCTTCATGAAACCAGATATAGCACTATTACGCCCTGGGAGACCTTTCTTCTACCCTGAATTTTCAAGAGATATTCATTTTGAGTGCGAATTAGTAGTAAAAATTGATCGTGTTGGAAAAAACATAGCTGAAAAATTTGCACATAAATACTATTCTGAAATTGGGTTAGGTATAGATTTCACTGCCAGAGACTTACAAAGAAAATGTAAAGAGAAAGGGCACCCCTGGGAAATAGCAAAGTCATTTGAAGGCAGTGCTCCGATTTCTAAAGAATTTATTCCGAAAAAAGAATTGAATTTAGATGATCTTCCATTTACGTTAAAAAAAAATGGGGAGCTTGTTCAAGGAGGAAATGCAAATGATATGATCTTTAAAATTGACGTATTAATAGAATATATTTCACAATTCATGACATTAAAAAAAGGAGACTTAATTTTCACCGGAACACCAGAAGGTGTGGGCCCAATAGCTATTGGCGATGAGCTAATTGGATCAATTGGTGGTAGGGAAATGTTTAAGGTGAAGGTGAAATAATTACTTCCCCACCCCCTTAAATATTATAATGACCGTATATAGCATTATTTTAAAATCCAATGATATACTTCGGTTTTTAAGATAAAGTAAATCGTATTTCATTCGATCTAGCATCTGATCAACATTTTCGGCGTAACCATATTTTACTTGCCCCCAAGATGTAATTCCCGGACGAACCTTAGTTAATTCTAAAAACTGCGGTTCACGCTCAATAATCTGATTAATAAAAAACTGCCGCTCTGGTCTTGGTCCAACAATTGACATATCTCCAATTAGCACATTATAAAATTGTAGAAATTCATCTAACCTCGATTTACGCATAAAACGGCCAATATTGGTTATTCTCGGGTCATTAGAAGAAGATAGCTGAGGCCCATTCTTTTCAGAATTAATAAGCATAGTTCTGAATTTAATAATCTTAAATAACCGTCCCTTTTTCCCAATACGATTCTGCTTAAATAAGATTGGTCCGGGAGAGGACAGTTTAACTAATACGCCAAGCAAAATAAACAAAGGCGTTAGCAATACTAGAGCAATTATAGAAGCTACAATATCGAAAATACGTTTGAATGTACGTTGCCATACTGGCATTACTTCAGAATTCACATCAATTAGAAGTGCTCCGAAAATATTCTTCATTTCAACTGTTCCTGAAAGAATATCATACATATCTGGGAGTATTTTTATTCTAAGGTCTCCACCCTCTAATCGAGAAATAATTTTTTTAAGGCGATCATGTTCAATACTTTCTAAAGCGATAATCACTTCTTCAATTTCATTTTCACGTAGAACCGTTTCTACATCATCTATATGACCTAAGTAAGGCATGTGATCTTTAAGTAGTTTGTCAATTCCATTAATATTAATGAATCCAACAAACTGATGCCCACTTCCTTTTGGTAATTCATTTACCTCCTTAAAGAGGTCAACAGCCTTGTCACTTCCCCCAACAATTAATGTTTTAAACCCAGCTTTACGATTATGAATTTGCTTTACAACATAGCTTACGAGGAGTAACCGAGGTATAAAAGTGATCATAAAATGAACTCCGAATAGCAAGAATACAGAGGAATAATATTGACGGTAACCATTTATATCATCATCCAAAAGAAATAGAAAAAAGATTGCTATAGAGCCAAATAGTGTCGCTGAAAATGTAATCATCAATATTTTTAATCGATACAAACGTCGGACATCTTGATACGTTCCTTGCAATAAATAAAGTAGTAACCATCCGATAGGAACCACTAAGATCCCAATATAAAATGTGCTGTTTACAGTGAAATCAACATTTTCAATATTTGTTTTACGCAAATAATAGAATAAAGACCATGCAACTAAAGCCGATAACCAATCTAAAACTAAAATAATAAAGGTTAGGAATCTTGAATTCATCTAAAAGTGCACAGTTTTAAAGTTATCAATATTTATTTCTGCAGAATTAACTCCGTTAGGAAGTAATGCATCTAAGGTAAATTCAAAATAGTCAGCTGATGTCGAGCCAGAAACAACCTCCCTTAAGTCAATATATATCTTCTTCCACTCTACCTCACTTTCAAACTGTTTATTTATTCTAACCAATGGGTTTATTAGAACATCCGTTGCACTAATTGCTAATATTCCTGTCGTAATATCTGCAGTATTGTGATAATCAATTTCTAAATAACAATCAACTCCTTTTGGAAGATCAATAGGAATACCTGAAAGACCATAAACATCGGTTGACCCAACATATAAATTATCTGTACTATTTAGAGATATACGACCAAACTGACTTTCATTAATTGTTGAGTCTAATATAGCTGGATCACTAGATGAAACAAGGGAAGAAAGTGTAGTGTTTCCATCAACAAATTCATTCGAAGAAGACTCGAAGTTCTCAATCCAAAATTCAGTGGATGTTGCATACATCGTTACTGGATGAATCTGATATGTTTCATTTTCATTCAAATCAAGTGTTATCACATAGGGCACCAAAAATGGATACTTCACTTTTGTTGCAGAAATCCCGTTGTTGTGAATCCCTGCAATCATTCTAATTTCTTTTGAACCGTATGCTAATACAGGTACTTTAAAAGGTACTTCAAAAACACCAACAAGTGAATTATCTACATACAACCAAACATCTTTGATAGCATGAGTTAAAACTCCCGGTTTATAATTATCTAGTGGGTTTTCATCAGGATTATTGATTAAATCCCACTCTGTAACTTCTATCCAAATTGGACTAGAATTATTTTTGATACATGCTCCAAATAGAACAAGAATCATTACAAGTGATACTAATGTTTTCATAAATCTTGGCGTAGCATGAAACAAAACGATAAAAATGTTTACTTATTGCTTAAGTTTTGCGAGGAAGCTGATTTTAATTTATCTACTATTTTTTGTGCTACAGATAAGGCTAAGTAACCATCTTCAATCGATACAATTGGCGTTGTATCATTTACAATCGATTGATAAAATGTAAATAACTCATCTTTAATTGCGTTAGTTGGTGTAATATCTGGTTTGTCAAATAAAATTTTCTTTACTGGTTTACCTTCCCCCATATTGAAAACCATATCAAATGGACCTGATTCACCTTCAACATCTTGCATACTGACAACCTCTATCTCATTTTCAAGAAAATCAACACTGATATAAGCATCTTGTTGAAAGAAACGAGATTTACGCATGTTCTTCATTGATATTCGGCTTGCAGTAAGATTTGCAACACAACCATTATCAAATTCAATACGTGCATTTGCAATATCTGGAGTATCACTAATCACAGCGACACCTGAAGCAGAGATTCTTTTAACACCTGATTTCACAACACTCAAAATAACATCTAGATCGTGAATCATTAAATCCAATACAACAGGTACATCTGTTCCTCGAGGATTAAACTGCGCTAATCGATGTGTTTCAATAAACATTGGACTATCAAAATAAGGCAATGCAGCTTGAAAAGCAGGATTAAATCGCTCAACATGACCAACCTGTACCTTCACACCAGCTTCATGAGATAATTCAATCAATATTTTTGCTTCGTCAACAGTCTCAGTTACTGGTTTTTCAATAAAAACGTGTTTGCTTTTTCTAAGCGCCTTTGAAGCACAATCAAAATGCGTTAAAGTGGGAGTGACAATATCAACACAATCTACTTCTTCAAGTAAAGATTCAATGGTGTCAAATCGTTTGATACTGAATTCATCAACCACCTCATTCGAGTTTTCTTCGTTAGGGTCAAAAAAACCAACGAATTCAAAATATTCATTTAATTCTAATATGATTCTAATATGAATCTTACCTAAATGTCCTGCTCCAAGCACACCAATCTTTAGCATAAATCTTTTTTTAAAAGTAAAAGTACTAGAGTCTAGGGATTCTTTTTCTAATTCTAGTAAACTTTATCAACATACTTGACGTTAATTATTGATCTTTTGGTTTAAATGTTTGTTTTCATTTAAGTTTAGCACTAACTAGGATTCTTTCTACTGACCATTGAAAATGGTATATAGTATAGTATACTCTACTGAATATGTAATACTAAATTTTATACCTTTATGGTATGAGAGAAATAATCTATACTAGCTTGATGATTGTTTTACCGCTATTGGCCTTTGCTCAACAAGGAGTTATTTGGGAGCCTGAAGTAACTGTTGCTGATGGCGATACTTTTGGATATATACGTCCGAGATTAAGTTTGGTGAATGATTTGCCAATTATAATGCTTGGCAAAGGAGGAGATGGAGAAATTTTTATCGCGAAGGGAAATGGAACTAGTTTCAATGTACCTATCAGTGTTTTACCAAATGGGATGCAAACCTACATGGCGAGTTGGACAGGTCCAGACATCGCAAGCAAAGGAAATAATGTGGTGGTGGTTTTCAAAGCTCAACCAATTGGCACCGGAAACATTTATGCTGTAAGATCAATTAATGGCGGCGATACCTTTAGTGATACCATCAGAGTGGATAATTTTAATCAAGGGGAGACATGGATGCCAGCATTAGACATGGACGACAATGGGAACCCACATGTCACCTATATGGTATTAGATGCTGGTGGAGGAAATGAAGGTATTGCAATCGCGTCCTCTACTGACGGAGGAGCAACATATCAAGCTCAACAAGTTGTAACCGACACATCTCCTGGTGTGGCTTGCGATTGTTGTCCTCCTGAAATAATAGTGAAAGGAGAATATCAGCTGGCTTTATTTAGGAACAATGAAGTAAACATTAGGGATACATGGGGATCACTTTCAACTGATAACGGTGCTTCTTTTAACTCAAATCAAAATCTAGACGAACTTGGATGGATGATATCCTCCTGTCCTTCAACAGGACCGCATGGATTGATTATAAGTGATTCTGCATATGTTGTCTCAGCTTCTAAAGCAGAAGGGAAGTATCGCGTTTATTTAAGCACAACAGGATTGTCAGAAGGATTGAATCTCAGCAGTGTCCAGATAATGAACGAGCCAACGTCATCAATTGGAGATTCACAAAATTTTCCACGAATTTCTGGAAGTGGCGATACACTTATTGTTGTTTGGGAGGAAAGAGAACTCGGCAATACAAATATTTTATGTGCAGTTACTACGGATGGGAATGCACAGACATTAGGCTCATTTAAATCTAAAGTAAATAGTGGCCAAACAGGATTTCAAGGAAAACCTGATGTGATTTTTAAAAATGGATTTATTCATGTAGTTTACCAAGATTTAGCAGATGGAAATGTGATTTACCGAAAAGGGACTATTTCAGATGTAACGGACATTAATGAAATAAATGGAACTGTAGTATCTATTTATCCAAATCCAACAAGTCAATTAGTGACAATAAATGGAATAAAAAAGAAGTTAGTTTCAAGTATTATTGCGATCGAGGTAACCGGAACTGAGGTAGAAATCGATTTTGATTGGATGTCATCAGAAACAATTCTAATTGATTTTGGAAATAAAGTAAATTCGGGAAACTATTTTATTCAATTTGGTTTTACGAATGGAAGCTCATTCTCGAAAATGGTTAGTGTAGAATGAAAATCTGAAAAAATGAGATCTCAATTAGGTTTGTAGCAATGAAAAAACATTACCTCCTTCTATAAATAGGGCTAATCAAAGAACCAAATTATCAAAACTTTTCTATTACCTTACTTTTCACATAGGACTCTAAGCATTTGTCTATTCTGCTATATGATTCTTCGATAACTCTTAAGAGTAAACGAATGGATCAAGTCATTTATAAATCGATAAAGTAATCATTTCTAATTTATTTTTTTTTAATTTTAAAAAAAAAACATAAACTCTAGTTGTATATTTGAAGAATTACATATCTTTGCCCGCACAAATGGTGGTTGTAGCTCAGCTGGTTAGAGCATCGGTTTGTGGTACCGAGGGTCGTGGGTTCGAGCCCCATCTTCCACCCCATTTTGAGAGTCAATTCGTAAGGGTTGACTCTTTTTACCTTTACATTTAGATGTCTATCCAATTTTATTTAAACGTTCCTATTGTTTATAACCACGTTGATTTCTATCTGAGACATTCGTTAATTCTCATTTCATTTTTTGGTAAATTTGATATGTAGATAAAAGATCAAAACATGATGGATGAATTTGAAGATATTAGACCTTACCGCGATGACGAAGTCGAAGCTGTGGTTAAAAACCTATATCAACAGGATGAGTTAATCTTAGGGATGGCGAAATTCCGTTTTCCTAAATTGTTTGAATCTAGTCCAATTATTGCCAAGAGTCTTGTTAGAGCATTCGTTAAAAAGAAAGCGAAATCAATAAAAACGATCTTAGACATTCAGCATATTGTTGGGGAGGAGTTGACTAAAATATTAGCCAAAACTGCTGGTAAAATAACGACCTCTGGCTTGGGTCAGCTAAGCAAAGAGAAATCATACCTTTTCATCGGAAATCATCGAGACATATCAATGGACCCTGCATTAGTAAGTTACTTACTACACAACGCTAATCACAATACGGTAGAAATTGCAATTGGTGACAACTTACTGAAAAAACAATACATATCAGATTTAATGAAGTTAAACAAAAGTTTCATTGTGAAAAGATCATTGATTGGAAGAGAAAAATTATTCGCTTTAAAGCATTTGTCCCGTTACATTCACCATAGAATTAAATCTGGTAATAGTATTTGGATTGCTCAAAAAGAAGGTCGTGCAAAAGATGGTATTGATTTTACTGAGCCTGCAATTATTAAAATGCTTCATTTAGGTAGCCATACAGACAACAAAAAGATGAAGTTGAGTGATGCAATTAATTCACTTAATATAATTCCCATTTCAATTTCGTATGAGCTTGACCCTTGCGATTCAATGAAAGCTGAAGAACTTTATATGATTCGCAATAATGAAACGTATATTAAAGATGAAGATACAGATCAAAAAAGCATTGTAACTGGGCTTTTAAATCCAAAAGGGAATATTCATATTTCATTTGGTGAAAAAGTTGTTACAATGAAAGAAGATGCTAGTGAAATTGCCAATGAAATTGATAATCAAATAATCGAAAGATACCTGCTTCAGGCACCAAATTATATTGCATACGAAAAACTATATGCTTCAGACTCATCTATTGGGCCGAAATTAGAAGATTTAACAATCGAAGTAGAAATTAGAAAAAAAGATCGTGATAATTTTGAGAATAGACTATCATTGATTAACGAAAAGCATCAGCCCATTTTATTAGCAATGTATGCAAATCCTATAATTAGTAAATTGAAACTCCATACTCAAAAATGAACAATTTCAATTATTAGCTAGATTAGTTATCTAATAAAACATCAAAAATATTTATTATGCAAAAAGAACTTTCAACTAGAAGTAACGGGAGCTGTGAATTGTGCAGTGTTACCGAAGAATTAAATGTTTTTGTTGTTTCTCCTAAAGCTGGTAAAAATATAGATGAGTGCATTCATATTTGCAATGTATGCAACGATCAACTTACAGAAGCGACTGAAATGGAACCTAATCACTGGCGTTGCATTAACGACTCAATGTGGAGCGACGTTGAGGCTGTAAAAGTAGTTGCTTACCGTGTATTAAATATTTTGAAGTCTGAAGGCTGGCCTAATGATTTAATTGAAAGCTTTCACATGGAAGAGGAAACTCAAAAATGGACAAAATATGGAATTACTTCTGAAGATACTTTAATCCATATTGACAGCAATGGTGTGCAATTATTGTCTGGAGATTCTGTAATACTAACAAAAGATCTAAAAGTTAAAGGAGGAGGTAATTTCACTGCAAAACGAGGCACAACAGTTCGTAATATCTCATTAGTTTTTGACAATATAGAGCATATTG
>Ga0115004_10005007_pt1 | contig 10517 bp, 10 predicted proteins | sample ArcticOcean_MG_C_10_FD_88737 | JGI IMG/M metagenome (GOLD analysis project Ga0115004, IMG submission 88737) | Marine microbial communities from western Arctic Ocean - ArcticOcean_MG_CB11_90 | ecosystem: Environmental > Aquatic > Marine > Oceanic | place: Arctic Ocean: Canada Basin | collected... | reverse complement strand
TGTATTCGACAAAATGCAACACCCATATACGCAGGCGTTGTTCCGCTCGATCCCACTGCCGGGGGCCAACAAAAACGATCGCCCCTTGGTGGCCATCCCCGGCAACTTCCCATTGCCGCACGAACGACCCAACGGTTGTAACTTCGGTCCAAGGTGTGACTATTTTGAGGCCAGCCGCTGTGACCAAGGTACCATTAGCATGAACACCGTGCCCCATGGAGATCGCCATGGTTCTCGATGCTTGAAATGGGGTGAGATTGATTGGGACGCCCCGCTAGAATTGGCGGAACAGAAAACAAAGACCAAGCCTGGCCGCGTAGTACTAAAAATTGAAAATTTAAAAAAATACTATGAAGTGGCCGCCAACGCACTGTTTGGCGGGGCTAACAAAAGAGTTGTAAAAGCTAATGAAACTCTCAGTTTTGAAGCCCGTGAATCTGAAACTCTAGCGATCGTTGGAGAATCTGGTTGTGGCAAATCAACCTTTGCTAAAGTGCTAATGGGACTGGAAACTGCCACCGAGGGTGAGATATTGCTCGAAGGCCAAAATATCGAAGGCATCTCGATTGAGAACCGTAACACCAAAACGGTCGCTGATGTTCAAATGGTATTCCAAAACCCATTCGATACCCTCAATCCATCTATGACCGTTGGCAGCCAAATCGTACGGGCTTTGGAAGTGTTCCGAGTTGGTAAAACGTCTATCGACCGGCAAAATAGAATGTTGGAGCTGCTTGATTTGGTGAAACTACCGCGCGACTTCGCGGATCGCATGCCGCGTCAGCTTTCCGGGGGGCAGAAACAAAGAGTTGGTATTGCACGCGCCTTCGCAGGTGACGCTAAAATCGTAGTAGCCGATGAACCCGTTTCGGCATTGGATGTATCGGTGCAGGCCGCTATTACTGACCTATTGATGGAAATTCAACGTGAGCACAAAACCACCTTGCTGTTCATCAGCCACGACCTCTCTATTGTTCGTTATCTCTCAGATCGGGTTTTGGTAATGTATCTCGGTCATGTCGTTGAAATGGGCACCACCGAACAAGTGTTTCAGCCGCCCTATCACCCGTATACTGAGGCGCTGTTAAGTGCGGTCCCAATAGCTGACACCTCAATCCAGAAAAAACACATTGTGCTTGAGGGCGATATCCCGTCTGCGATGAACCCTCCATCGGGCTGTCCGTTCCAAACCCGGTGCGGTTGGAAGGCCGAGGTTCCAAATGGACTGTGCGATAGCGAAGTCCCTATAGTGCGTCAATTGCCAGGCGCACATCAAATTAAATGCCATTTAGCCGATGACATTCTGGCCCGTATGGAACCTGTGATTAAAATGGCTTCAGAATAACGCCATGCAAATTTTAAACCAGTGGTATCGCTTGGTACAGTCGTTTTTTAGCGTGTTAAGTCCTGGCAAGGAAACGCTACAAACATAAGAAATAAATCTATCTATATACATATATGAGGTTGCACCGTGACGCAGATACAGAGATATATAGATAGAATTAAGTGTCCTAAAGTGAGACTCGCCGCATGAGAGTATTTTTAGTACAGAATAAGCATTAAGGCTTAATTTTTAGAGCAAATAACTTGGGGGCAATGGCAATGGCCGGATCAGTAAACAAAGTCATCATTATCGGGAATTTGGGACAAGACCCTGAAGTTCGTAACTTCCCAAGCGGTGGAAAAGTTTGCAACTTTTCGGTTGCTACCTCCGAAAACTGGAAAGATAAAAACACAGGTGAGCGTCGCGAGCGAACCGAATGGCACCGCGTTTCTATAACTTCAGAGCCACTCGTTCGGGTTGCAGAGCAATATTTACGCAAAGGCTCCAAAGTTTATCTAGAAGGCCAATTGGAAACTCGCAAATGGCAAGATCAGTCTGGGCAAGACAAATACACCACTGAGGTTGTGTTGCGCCCATACCGGTCTGAACTAACTATGCTCGATAGTAAAAGCGAAGGCAGTCAAGGAGGTGGTGGGAATTACATGGCTAATCAAGGTAGCGGTCAGAGTGGTGGTGGATCTTTAGCAGATCAAGGTGGTAGCCAAGCCGACAGCTACAATAGCCCTCCTGCATCAGCAGATCTTGATGACGAAATTCCATTTTAGAACCTTAACGCTGTCGCGGTAAACTCCTTGCGCCAGAGTTTTTTGCATCGTGTAATACAGACAAAACAATTTCAGTTGGAACATCAGAAGTCATAAACGACTGCCCAATTCCGCTTACCATTATATAATTTAATTGACCTCCAACAACTTTTTTATCCTGCCCCATCAAAGCTAAGAGTTCAGTTGCATTGGGCATTTCACCATCAATATCACAAATATCTGTCTTCATCCCCATTGCCCTGAAGTGAGCGCGCACGCGAGATGGATCTTCCTGGGAACATAAGCCCAAACGTGCGGATGTCTCGAACGCCAAAGCGCAACCAATAGCAACACCCTCACCGTGCAATAGCTTATCTGAATAGCCTGCCGCCGCTTCCAAGGCATGACAAAAGGTATGTCCGAGATTAAGCAACGCGCGCTCACCCTGCTCAGTTTCGTCGCGAACTATAATATCAGCCTTCATTTGGCATGAAATTCGTACTGCCTCAATCCGCGCAAAGATATCTCCTTTGGCCAAGGATGGCCCGTTTTTTTCTAACCAGGTAAAAAATGATTCATCGCCCAACAGACCATATTTGACCACCTCTCCATAGCCCGCAATAAAATTGCGCCTAGTTAAAGTATTCAAAACATCAATATCCGCAAGAACCAAAATTGGTTGATGAAATGCACCTACTAAGTTTTTACCCTGTTGAGTATTTATCCCAGTCTTGCCGCCCACGGAGCTGTCTACCTGCGCTAACAGGCTAGTTGGGATTTGTATGAAACGTACCCCTCGCCGCAAAATAGCTGCGGCAAAGCCCACCAAATCTCCAATAACGCCACCGCCCAAAGCAATTACCACGTCGCTCCGCTCAACATTTTCGTTTAGAAAAAAGTCGATGGTTTGACTAAGAAAAGGCCAGCTTTTGGTGTTTTCCCCTGCTGGTAGAGTCAGGGTGGAATGAGCTATTCCAGACTTATTTAAGGCCTCCTCTAGAGAAGACAAATGAAGCCGCTCCACAATGCTGTCTGTGACAATAACCACTTTTGAGCGTCTCAAAAAAGGTCTTATATATTGGGCACTTTTACCTAAAAGGCCTTGACCTATCTGAATATCATAGGCCCGATCGCCCAAAGGTACATGTACACAAACACTCATATCTGGACCCCTACGGTATTTAACACGTCCGAGCGCTGGGCCAATGCATCTAATACATTCTGCGTCGTTTGCGCAATAGAACAGCTGGCACTCGAAGTGATTGTAAGCTCTGCCTGATCATATTGAGTTTTACGATCTTCAAAAATTTTGGTCAATGTTGCCTTTGGATTCGAAGTTTTGAGTAACGGGCGAGAGCTTTTATGCCGTACCCTTTCCCACAAAAGTTGCAAATCGGCTTTTAAAAATACAGATATCCCTAGTTCCGCGATCAAGGCTCTATTTTCAGTAGACATAAAAGCACCACCACCCGTTGACAAAACGCAAGGCGATCCATGCAACAGCCGCTTAATTATCTGAGATTCAACTATACGAAAAAAAGCATCCCCATCACGTTTAAATATCTCAGAAATACTTCTATTTGCCGCGACAGAAATCTCATGATCGGAATCCAAAAAAGAAACGTTCAAAGCCGTAGCCAAAGCCTTGCCAACTGCGCTTTTTCCGGACCCCATCATACCGACCAGAACAACTGTTTTATTGAGTAGCATATGAATGATTCCACGTTTTAAGATTAGCTTGCCTTATATCTTCAATGGCGCGATTGTTACAAAAAGACCATAAGAAATTATATAATTAAAGAAAGCTCTCCTCCATGTTAAGAATGTTAAAGTATTTTATCTACTTATTAATGTTGACCAGTCTCTTATTTGTGGCGTTTGCCTATGCAGGACCAACGTTGGGAATTAATTTTAGTGCAGATATGCAATTGATTGAACTACCATTTAATCTGAAATTCAATTGAATTGAGATTTTTTATATACATAATAATTTTGCTTTGGGCTAAGCCACTATTAGCGCAAACCAATACCCCTATATCTGCAATTGATTGGCTGTCGCAACCAGGTCTTTCGCCCCTTAGCGAGGATAACCTGATAGAAAGTGATCCACCCATAGGCGCAGTAATCAACGAAGTGACTGTCATCGAACTGGATACGCCAGTGGATAAAATTTATGGGCTAATACCAGCTAAGATTTCGGGTATTCAACAGAATTTTTGGACTGATCTAGATCCAAATACCACTCAGCAAATCATCAGATCTTTGTCAAAACCGGGGCTACCGGCTACCGACGACCTTTTACTGCGTGCCTTATTAGCCGAATCCCTCGGAGGAGACGTAATATTAGGTGTACGCGCAAAAGCTTTAATTGAACGTGGCGCTGTTCATGCCGCTTACAATCTCTTAGGTCAGTCCCAGGTTGATAATTTAGAAAATTTTAGTTTATTTGCAGAGGCTTCCCTACTGACAGATAATGTTGAAAGAATGTGCAGCCAGCTCAATTCTGCACGCCATTTTTCGAATGATGAAGCTCTACAAGTCTATTGTCACGCGCGGGCTGGCTCTTGGGATACCGCTGTTTTGAATTATTTCACTCTTGACACTTTGGGAGCGTTTCCGCCAGCGACTTCAGGCTTGCTAGCGGCCTATCTTGACCCTGAACTGGCAAATAACCTTATTTTACATAAAGTCGACCGAGCCACGCTTACACCATTAGAATTCAAGCTTAGAGCCAACGTAGGCCAACCAGTTTCCACCCGATCACTTCCATTAAAGTTCGTTGCATCTGACTTAAGCAAAGCGAACAGTTGGCGACAACAAATCGAAGCCGCAGAGCGCTTAGGCGCGATGGGTACCCTATCGGCCACTCAGCTTCTAGAAAAATACAAATCTGGTAAAACATATGGCTCAGGTGGGATTTGGGATCGCGTTTTAAATGTACAGGGGCTAGATCGCGCACTTTCAGATCCCATTATTGACCCCAGCAAAGAATTACAAGCTTTTTGGACAACTATGAAGGATACTAAACTCGCCTCACCCTTAGCAAGGGCATGGGCTGATGAACTCATAGAATTTGGTCAAGTCCCAGAAGAAAATGAAATTCTATTCAAAATGCAGGTCCTTTCAAGAGCTAACGTTTTCGAATTCAAACCTACAATGGCCAGACTACATCGCTATAATCCAGACGTATTAGCCATAGCTTATGAAAATCTCATGTTGCAATTAGAACAAGACGTTTCGACCTCCAAGCCGTTCAGATCTGCTAATATGCTGAGAGGCATGAGGCTGATATCGGATGCATTAGAGGGCAATGAGGCCGCTTTTTTTGAAGCTATAGTACACTATCAGGCAATGGGTCTCACACAGCTTGCAAAGCAATTAATTATTGAGTTTATGATCTTGGCGCCCGCAACATGAGTGTACAATGGATTTCAAGCTTTTTAGAAGCTAAAGCTGCGGAATTAGGCGCTGCGCGAAATACACAAATAGCCTATGCAACCGATCTTAAGGACTTCTTAAAATTTATCGAACATAGGGACTCAAACTTTGCTACGGCAGACCGTTCTATAGTTGAAGAGTATTTGGTACAATGTGCCTCTATTGGTCTGGCAACAGCTACCAAAGCGCGTAGACTATCCTCGATCAAACAGCTCTTTTGTTTCTTATTTGAGGAAAACCTTCGAAAGGACAATCCTGCTATTCAGGTAAGAGGGCCCAGAAAGGACAAACATCTGCCTAAAGCGTTGAGCGTTGCAGACGTTGAAAAACTACTGCAAGGTGCTCGAACAATACCAAAAAGAAAGTCCGACAAACTTCGGCTAACCTGTTTAATGGAGATGTTGTATGCCACAGGCATGCGGGTAACAGAACTGGTTAGCCTGCCGATCGCAGCGGCCCGCGGTGACCCGCAAATGATATTGGTGCGCGGCAAAGGTAGCAAAGAACGTATGGTGCCACTGTCGGCAGTCGCTCGACAATCGATTATGGGATGGCTTTTGTTCCGAGATACTGACGTGCGCAATGCAAATTCTCCTTTTTTGTTCCCGTCACGCGGTAAGGAAGGACATTTGACCAGAGTTTGGTTTTTTCTACAAATAAAAAGCCTTGCGTTTATGGCTGGTTTAAATGCTGAAACAGTTACACCACACAGTCTGCGGCATGCTTTTGCTACCCATTTATTAGCCGGTGGTGCAGATTTAAGGTCAATTCAGATACTTTTAGGACATGCGGACATTGCGACCACGGAGATTTATACCCATATCCAAGATGAAAGGCTACGTGATTTGGTGCTAAAGCACCATCCTTTGGCGTACCCTCTAATAACAGGCGAGTAATGGAAAATTTTGAGTTTGGAAGAGAGTTTTGGATTACCGTTGGGGCGGTTTTTATCCTTTTAATAATGTCTGGTTTTTTTTCTGGCTCCGAGACAGCATTAACTGCTGCTTCCCGTAGCAAATTGCAGACCAAAGCAAATAAAGGCTCTGCCGGTGCTGCGCGGGCATTAAATGTTACAAATGACACAGAAGGACTGATTGGCTCGATCTTACTGGGAAATAACTTGGTTAACATTTTAGCAACGTCACTGATCACAGCCCTGTTCACACAAATGATGGGCGAAAATGGTATTCTTCTTGCTACTTTGGTCATGACATTTTTAGTACTCGTTTTTGCTGAGGTCCTTCCCAACACCTATGCCATCACCAATGCCGAGAGCGCCGCGATCAGCGTGTCGCGGCCGATTTCAGTATTCGTATTTATTTTTGCTCCTATTGTAAGTTTTGTGCGCTTTTTGGTTCGGGGGGTGCTGTGGATATTTGGTGTAGCCACAGACCCTGATAGCAATATTTTGGCCGTTCGTGAGGAAATTGCAGGTGCGCTTACGCTTGGACACCAGGAGGGCGTTGTCGAAAAGGAAGATCGCGACCGCATCTTAGGTGCCTTAGATCTGTCAGACCGTACGGTTGAAGAAATAATGTTACATCGATCTGGAATTGAGATGATAGATGTTTCCCTGCCCGCAGAAGAAATTTTATCACAATGTCTAGAAAGTGCACATACACGCCTACCACTTTATCGCGGCAATCCTGAAAATATAGTAGGTGTGATTCACGCAAAGGATTTAGCACGTGCTATGGTAAAGCTGACGCGAGGTAATAAAATTCGTGAAAAAGCTCTTGAACAGTTCAAAGTACTTGATGTGGCCATGGAACCTTATTTTGTTCCTGAAACTACTCCACTAGATGATCAAATGAGGCAATTTTTAAAACGACATACGCATTTTGCTTTGGTGGTTGATGAATATGGCGCCTTGCAGGGGCTAATTACTTTAGAAGATATTTTGGAGGAAATTGTTGGAGAAATTACAGATGAATTTGATACTAGCGGCAATTCAGTGACTAAAGCACAAGACGGACATGTGATTGTTGATGGGGCTATGACCATCCGAGATCTGAATCGGGCGCAGGAGTGGAATCTTCCAGATGAAGAAGCAAATACCTTGGCTGGTCTAGTGATACACGAGGCACAGATGATTCCCTCTGAGGGCCAAGTATTCGTGTTTTATGATTTTAGGTTTGAAGTAGTGGGACGCAAGGAAAATCGTATTATAAGTCTAAAAATACAAAAACTCTAACATAACACAAGTAAGCATCTTCAAAAGGAGATAACTATTTTATATTAATTGAATTAACATTAATATTAATGATGGTAATGTTTTTGTCGAACAATGTCTCAGATTGATATTATTGATTAATGAAATTTAGATTTAGATGGTAAGGTTGTTTTTGTGTTTTTTTTAAAATCATTTTTTTTCACAGCCTTAATACTATTTTTTTCTGAAACTTATGTGTTGGCTCAATCAGCACCAACTCCGGAACCATTACTATCTGCAGAGACTTTTAGCACTGGAACAATTTTACAAGATCTGCCAATTCTTGACACCTACTATGACAAGGGTAAATTTGAAGATTGGACGCTGAGATGCGTCAAAACCAATAGGCCAGTAGATCCCTGCCAATTATTTCAATTAATGTACAACGCAGATGGAACACCAGTTGCAGAATTCAACTTGAATGTAATCAAATCAAACGGCACAGTGGTTGCTGGTGCAAACGTCATCACACCGTTGGAAACATTGCTGACAGCGCAACTCATTATACGTATTGATGAAAAAAAAGCTAAAGCATATCCATTCCTATTCTGCCTGAAAATGGGTTGTGTGGCCCGTATTGGTCTCACAACGAACGATATGGAAAGTTACCATACCGGCAATCAAGCAACCGTCACTATGGTTCCTGCAGGTGCACCAGGCCAACAAGAGAATCTAATACTTTCCTTGGCCGGATTCACTGCGGGTCATAAAGCTTTAATTGGTAATTAAGTAGGGCCTACACAGCTTTCAAAGCCAATACGGCATTCATACCACCAAATGCAAAAGCATTTGATAGCACCCCATCGACCCGTGCGTCACGGGCCACATTGGGCACCACATCTAGTGCACATTCAGGGTCATAGCTTTCATAGCCAATGGTTGGCGCAATAATACCATCGCGCAAGGCCATTATACATGCTAACATTTCTACTGCACCAGTAGCACCAATCAAATGACCATGCATAGATTTAGTGGATGAGACCATTAGCTGATCTGAGTGGGCGCCAAAAACATCAATTATCGCTGTACATTCAGTTTTATCATTGGCCCGTGTTCCCGTACCGTGAGCATTAATGTAGCCAATCTCCTTCACATCCATTTTGGCATCAAACAGCGCACCGCACATCGCCCGAGAACCACCTTGTTTGCTAGGCAAAACAATGTTCGCCGCATCTGATGTCATAGAAAACCCTACAATTTCTGCGAAAATTTCGGCATCACGGGCTTTTGCATCCTCATATGTCTCCAGAACGAATACCCCAGCCCCCTCACCCTGTACCATACCAGAACGATTAGCGGAAAAAGGACGACAAGCAGTTTTTGACATCACACGTAAGCCTTCCCAGGCCTTCATTCCACCGAAGGTCAGCATCGCCTCTGAACCACCAGCTATCATCGCACGAGCCATACCACTACGCACCATCTGAAAAGCCAGACCCATGGCGTGGTTCGAACTAGCACAAGCTGTTGAGACAGTGAGCGATGGGCCTCTAAGATTAAACTCCATTGAAACATGGCTAGTTGCAGCATTGTTCATCAATTTAGGAACTACAAAGGGATGTACTCTATTCTGTCCTTTTTCATAAACAGCCCGATAATTGTCGTCCCAGGTATTCATTCCACCCGCAGCTGTGCCAAGAATTATACCAGACTTTTCTGCAAGTTCACCTGAAAACGAAAGTCCAGACTGTGCCATAGCTTCGCGTGCTGCTAAAAGAGTAAATTGGGTGAACCTATCATAGAGCGCAATTTGCTGCCGGTTAAAGTGGTTAGCCTCATCAAAATTTTGAACCTGCCCACCAATTTTAATTGATAAACGCTCCACATTAGAACATTTTAAGGGACCAATGCCACAGCGTCCTTCACGCATCGCTCCCAGCGTTTCAGGCACATTTTGGCCCAGAGCATTAATCGTGCCTGATCCAGTGATCACCACCCGGTTCATATGCTAAGCTTGCTCTGCAACCAGTTTTTCCACTGCTAAAACGATCGAAGCCACAGAAGAAATATCGAAATCACCATCCGCAGGTGCATTTGAATTAAACGGCACCTCAATATCGAACTCTTCCTCCAAAGAGAAAATACTTTCCACCACGCCAAGGCTGTTGATGCCGAGTTCGTCCAAGGTAGATGCAAGCGTCACGTCAGCCACATCAATAAGGCCCTGGTCAGCAATGATTTGAATGACTTTTTTCTGAACGCTCATAACCAACCCTTTTTGGAAGAATTTACGGACTTCATTCCGATTTTGAAATAGCTTTTGTGAATTTTGCCATTTGTTTTAGCACGCGCGGTAACCGCCGTAAGCTCTTATAAATTTTCAATTGTGTTTCCATTTCAATCGCAGGATAGCCCAACATAACACGACCAGCTGGAATGTTGCTAAGCACCTTAGTTGCACCCCCAGTAATCACATTATCACCAATAAACAGGTTATCACTTACACCAGTTTGGCCGCCCAAAACTACATTTACACCAAGAATAGATGACCCAGCAATGCCAACCTGTGCACAAATTATGCAGTTTGAACCAATTTTTACATTATGCCCAACCTGCACCATGTTATCAAATTTGCAGCCATCACCAATAATCGTATCCCGAATTGTTCCACGATCTATGCAGCTGTTGGCCCCAAGTTCCACGTCATCCCCAATCTGAACAGCCCCAAGGGAATGAATACGCGCGTAGGCCTGCGGTACTGCATCTCGACTGTTTCCCAAAGTCTCGCGTACACTTTCAACTGCTGAGTATTTTGGAGTTACGAATGAAAAGCCATCAG
>Ga0115004_10005004_pt1 | contig 10518 bp, 9 predicted proteins | sample ArcticOcean_MG_C_10_FD_88737 | JGI IMG/M metagenome (GOLD analysis project Ga0115004, IMG submission 88737) | Marine microbial communities from western Arctic Ocean - ArcticOcean_MG_CB11_90 | ecosystem: Environmental > Aquatic > Marine > Oceanic | place: Arctic Ocean: Canada Basin | collected... | reverse complement strand
GCAGACTTTTCTCTAACTCTCTCAATAAATCTGTTACGATATTTAACATTATAATATAGTCCCCACTTAACATTACTTCGCCGCCTAAAAAAAAGGCAATACATGCGGCCGAGGAAATTTACGCGGGTATCATCAGTCACAATGCAGACTTCATCGGTCGTCAGATTCAGAACCTTATTTTCAACCAAAGTGTCTATAATTGATGTATTATATTTATGATAAATAATCTTGTATGCATTCTGCATCGTAGTTGTATATGAAGATGCAGTATGAGTTTGCCATTCTAAAAATTTAGAAATATTTTGTTGCAGGACTTTGGAGTAGAAAAAATGCATTTTATGTAGCTTTATTGCATAATTTATATATGCTGGACCTAATAGTTCAATTAATGCAGTGACATACAATATGTTGTAAACATCGAGTTCATCAAAATTGATTGTAGAAATTTCCTTTAAAATTGTGTAATTCGCATCATAATTAAATGAAGCAATATCATATGACCACTTGTAACTCATTACTTCTAAATCGATATTTTCAATTCTGTTTAATTCTCGATTTTTTTCCATAAATATTGATGTAATTATATTATATATTGTATTTTTCATAATATATATATATATTGTATTTTCATATAATATATATATATTGTATATACTAAATAGTAATAAGCACAACATCTGATGTGCTTTGTTTCTATAAAATTAATAAAAATTATAAATTATAAAAAGGATATTTTACTTAAATCGACATGTGCATCCTTCACCACGATGGATAAAATTAACAACATCAATAACTTCTCGCATCTATATTCGACTCTCACTTTTGAAAAACACATACCAATATTCGCCTTTTCTAAATTCGTCCATTCATCACGAGTCTGAACCCAGTCTATAATATCACTGCAACAAAACGCATTTTCATATAACTCTTGGACGACACTCACCATTTTCATGTGGGATTGGTCTTGCCGACTGTTTCTATCCGAGAAGTTTTCCAAAAAAGAGTGAATTCGGGTAACGCGTTCATTATCCATATTGCTTTCTATTTCAAGAATTGGAACATATATTTCGCAAAACCTGGATATAATGGGGTCGAGTAATTTGTTTTTATTTTCGACAACGATAAAAAACCGCGTGTTTTTACTGAATTGTTCGATACATCTCCTTAAAGCGGATTGGGCGTCTATGGTCAAATGGTCGGCATTCAACAAGACCACAGATTTAAAGGGTATTCCGGGTTGGGCATTGGTTTTCGCGAAAAATTTGATTTCGTCTCTTGTGAATTTAATCCCTTTGCTGTGTGCACAGTTCACGACCATGACATTTTCCGCGAAATATTTTTCATCGCCATAAATCATTTTCAAAAAATGTATCATAATTTTTTCCTTCTCGCAATGAGGAGATCCGTAAAATATTGTATGCGGTACTCTTTGCAATCGGCAGAACGATAGCAATTTGCTGTAAATATGTTCATACGTCATTGTCTTATAGTATAATTAATTAAATTTAAATCCATTTTGAGTTAAATTGAACATATTTTAAAGCTCCTTGACGAATTTGACTTGTTTCGTAAACCGGAATTTCTCGTAATACATCGTTCGCCTTTTGATATTGCAAGACAGACAAGCGATTTCAACGTTATCTTTATTATGGCCTCTGTCGTTAAAAATACGTTCCAAAGTCCACTGTTTTGGATCTCTCGCAATGTCGTACAATATTTTAACACGCTCTTTGCAGTAAAAACATTTTTCGTCGCACTCGCGCAGCAGTAGTAAGACGTTATCCAAATCAACGAAGTTCGACCCATCAAAAATATTTTTTAAATTATCTTGGTGTCGATATCCTTCAATTTTCCGTCTGATTTCTCTCAACATGATATTTTTCTTCTTGTTTTCTTCTTCGCCTTTTTCGCCTTCTTTATCGACTAAAAAAGCTAACTGACCCGTGATTTGAAGGTCGTCGGTGGTTATATTGTTGACCCATTTGAGTTGATGTGTGATTATCCTTTTTTTAAGGACCTGCTCTCTCCCCCCCACCCGCGACTTATATTTTACCTCAGTTGGTATATGTATCGTTTTGTATTGTAAATCTTCCATATAATATATATTCAGGAAACAACATGATGGGATTACACATTTAAACACTTGTAAAAAGATAATGAATATAAACTTCCATAATACATATATATAATAAAAGAAATCCATGTTTTCCTCGATCGAAGTTGACGTTAAAGACATTGAAGTTAACATTGATAATCTGCTGGACCAGGAAAATATTCACAACAAAACAGAGTCGTGGAATAAATTGAACAAGACGCTAAAGATCCAAAAACTCCACCATTTCTCTGAAAAATACGGGAAAGAACACAAATATTCCGTCAAGGAAATTAAACAACTGAAGCATTTCTTTACAGACTCGCTCGAGAAAAAAAAACTGCAGAAAGCGAAAGAAGTAATGTACGACAAGTACACGCAAGAAATCACAGAAATTCCCGGACTCTACTACCATGCTACCAATAAAGCATTTACTATTCGAGCAGATGTAAAACGCCAATCGACATTAAAATCGCTAACTCCGAAACGCTTTACTGAAAAATTGAATGTAGAAGAAGACAAAGAATATTCAAAAGAAATATAAACGTAATATACTATATATATTACAATATGAACAATCAACTGACCGAAGAAGAAATAAATGAAATAAAAGAAGTCTGGTATGAATTGGCCGAAGAGTATGTGGAATCCGATTCATCCTTCTTCTCCAGCCCACATTATATGGATATTTTCACAATCCATATGTATGAATACATTATCGTCATAGCAAACGAAGAAGGCTGGGCGGAAAGCGATGCGGACGAGGATAAACTATTCGAAATGCTGACGTCGTTTTGCAAGGCTTTTTTGGAAGAGTACTCTATTCCGTCTCGCCAATCAGGAGAGTATTATACCTGCATCTTTACCAACCCTGAAATAGAGAATGCGTTGAATCGAATCAACGAGTTTCCAGTTCAGGAACAAAGAAGCCCGGAGTGGTATACGTTCCGGTTTGACCGCTTCAGTGCGAGTAATTTATCGAAACTATTTGGGTCGCATTCTCAAATAAACAGTTTGATCTATGAAAAATGTAATGGCGCGGAAATTCAAAGTAAATATACAGGCGACGTACTCATTCCAAATGCCCGTAATTGGGGGATTAAATACGAACCAGTTACTGTACAAATCTATGAAGATATGTTCAAAACCAAGGTAAATACAAAGTACGGATGTCTTCCTCATCCAACCCTTCCTATCGGGGCATCGCCAGATGGAATTGTGACAGATCCTAAATCAGACCGATATGGTAGACTTGTTGAAATTAAAAACATTTTCAACAGAGATATAGACGGGATTCCGTCAGAGGAGTATTGGATACAAATGCAGACCCAGTTGGAGGTGTGTCAGTTGGAAATATGTGATTTCGTGGAAACTCGATTTAAAGAGTATCCCAGTTTCGATGGTTATGAAAAAGACGACACTGTAAAATATAAGGGAATAATATTATTTTTCCTGGCAAAAAATACGGAATACCATAAATCGAAATATGTTTATATGCCGTTATCGATAACAGACGTAGCGGAATGGATAGATAAAACGAGTGAGGAGTTGAGAGACAGTCATATTTTATACGAAAAAAATTACTGGTATCTTGACGAAATATCGTGTGTTGAGGTCGAGCGGAACTCTATGTGGTTCAACTGCGCCATCCCGATTATACTTCAAAATTGGGATATTGTATTGAAAGAGAGGAAAGATGGATTTGTACATCGCGCACCCAAATCGAGGATAAATAATAATAATATTCACACTGCATCTAATTCTAATTCTAATTCAAACTCGAATCATTTCGTAAAACTTGTTAAAATAGATTGGACAGCAGAAGAACATTAAAAAGAAAGAAATCCTTCTCTTTTTCTGCTGAGGACGGAAATATCACGTAAATGACGCTAAAAATGTTTACTCTATCGGAGGAAGAGAAGAAGGAACTGGGCCAGCCGGAATATGCACCATACTAGGCGGTTGGACTGGTATCGATAATTTTATTATTTGATTGTTTCCAAAAGGAATGTCATAATAACTAACCCCCGATGAATTTGTATTTGCGGGTAATGTTATAGAGGGGGTACCTGTCAAGTCGGGTACAGTAGTGGATGTAGGTGTGTTTAACGTGGTTGCTGCTGGTGGTGTTGCCGTTGTAGCTGCGGTTGAAAAATTCTCAATACTATTTCTCTGAAATATTTGGAATCCCAAGGTTATCAAGAGTATTCCTCCCAATAGGAGAATGACTCTCAAATTCAACGGCTTCATATCAAAATAATATATATATATATGCTAAATATATTATCTTGATGACATTTTTATGATATTCACAATAACAATCAACATAACTTATATAAATAAATCTTAAGTATTAATTTAACACACCGGGTTTATGGCGTCTGTCTCACATTCTGAGTCTGAATCTGATTCTGAAATGTATGTCACTAAAAGAAACACCCACCGTGAAATCATGTCTTTTGATAAAATCTTAAAGAGAATTAAAAAGGTAGGACAGGAAGTGAATATTAAAATAAACTACTCTTCTTTGGCTATAAAGGTCATTGACCAGTTGTACAACGGAATATCCACGACTAAAATCGACGAACTTACCGCCGAACAGTGTGCGTCTTTGTCATCGACCCATCCTGACTACACTTCTCTCGCCGGTCGGATAACTATTTCGAATCACCATAAGAACACAAAGACTTCCTTTTACCAGGTCATGAAGGAGTTATACCAATTTAAAGACCAGCATGGTCAAGTGTACCCTCTTGTCTCACATAAATTCTTTAAAACAATAAGCTATTACGGAAGAGAAAAAGTCGACGCGCTTTGTGATTATGACCGCGATTATCTTATCGATTTTTTCGGGTTCAAAACTCTTGAAAAATCCTATTTGATGAAGATAAATAAGCGTATCGTTGAGAGACCGCAACATATGTGGTTACGAGTAGCTATAGGAATACACGACCGTGACTGGGCCAGTGTGGAAGAAACCTATCAATACATGTCTCGAAAATACTTCACTCATGCCACCCCGACTTTATTCAATGCAGGTACTCCCACTCCGCAATTAAGTTCTTGTTATTTGATGGCTATGGAAGACGATAGTATTGATGGTATTTTCAATACTTTGAAAGATTGTGCTTTGATTTCGAAATGGGCAGGAGGAATCGGACTACATATCCATAATGTCCGAGCGGCGGGAAGTCAAATACGAGGAACAAATGGAACGTCGAACGGGATTCTTCCGATGTTGAAAGTTTTTAACAATACAGCGAAATATGTGGACCAAGGTGGAGGGAAACGAAACGGGTCAATCGCAATTTATCTCGAACCTTGGCATGCGGACGTTGAAATGTTTTTGCAGATGCGTAAAAATCACGGTGACGAAGAATTAAAGGCTCGTGATTTGTTTTATGCCCTGTGGGTACCTGATTTATTTATGGAAAGAGTTAAGGCAGGAGATAAATGGACTCTTTTCTGTCCGGCGGAGTGTCCTGGACTGTCAGATTGTGTCGGCGAAGAATTCAAGCAAATATATGAAAAGTACGAGAGTGACGGAAAAGGTCGACAAACGTTAGCCGCACGAGATTTATGGTTTCAGATATTAGATTCTCAAATGGAAACTGGTACACCGTATTTATTGTACAAAGATACGTGCAACAAAAAATCAAACCAGAAAAACGTCGGTATTATCAAGTCATCTAATCTGTGTGTTTGTCCAGAAACCCAAATCCTCACGAAAGACGGTTATTTTCCCATCTTCTCTTTGTTTCCGGGAAATTACCACGAGAACAGCGAAGAATTTGAACAATCAAAACAAGTGGATATATGGAACGGACAAGAATTTAGTGAAGTAGAGATATTCCAGACGGGTACTGATGTTACGTTTATTGAAGTGTTCACTTCTGACGGGTCTTCATTAGTTTGTACACCGGGGCATCGGTTTTACATTCGCGACGGGTCTGGTAGTAGTAACCTGAAAGAAGCGCAACATTTATTACCAGGGGATTTGCTGGAAGCTTCGAAATTCCCGGCGATCGATGGAAAAGTAAGTTTCCCAGGAGACCAATCTCCAAAAGACGAAGGTTGTCAAGCGGGAATCACAAATTTAAAAATGACCAGGACAACGGTAGTTCAAATATATGTCCCCATTAACCACTCTATGAGAGATAAACTGGAATGGTTAGCCGCATTCATAGAACCGTTTGTGGTGGTCGCCATAGATGAAAACGAAGAATATGTGGCAATTTTCAGTGTTTCACGCATACTTCTGGAAGATATGAAATTCATGTTACAAACGTGTGGTATCAACACTATTATATTTGATTTGAAAACACCCGCACCAGAAAATGGGGCAGTCGCAGAACTGTTGATTTCAATGGTGCAAGTACGACGGTTAAAAGAAACACCGGAATACGGCGAGTTTCTTAAATTCACGACGTTCCAGTTTGACCCTTTGCCGCTGTCCGAAGACGAAACGAACTCATTGCAAATGAACCCTAATGTACGCGTTGTCAACGTCGCCCCGTCATCCAGAATAGACGACTCGTTTTGTTTCACCGAACCTAAAGCCAACGCGGGTATTTTCAATGGGATGCGCACTTCGCAATGTACGGAAATCATCGAATATTCTGATAAAGACGAAACGGCAGTTTGTAATTTGGCCAGTATTTCCTTGCCGTCTTTTGTGAAAGACGTTAACACGTTCGATTACGAAGAACTCCATAAAGTGACGCGGATTGTTACACGTAATCTGAATAAAGTTATTGATATTAACTTTTATCCCACCCCGAAAACAGAACGGAGTAATCTACGACATAGACCTATTGGGTTGGGGGTACAGGGATTAGCCGACATATTTTTCTTAATGAATTTGTCCTTTTCGAGTACGGAATCGAAAGCTATAAATAAACGTATTTTCGAAACGATCTATCATGCGGCATTAGTCGAATCTTGCCACTTGGCGAAAGAATTCGGACCCTACGAAACATTTAAAGGTTCACCGGCGTCGTTTGGCATTTTGCAATTTGATATGTGGGATAACGCCCATCCTGGAAACGGCAGATACGATTGGGATGCATTGAAGAAAGAAATCCAAACACACGGATTGCGCAATTCATTACTGGTTGCGCCAATGCCTACCGCATCCACCTCCCAAATATTAGGAAATAACGAATGCATTGAGCCGATTACCAGTAATATTTATAGCCGACGAACTTTAGCGGGAGAATTTATTATGGTCAACAAGCATCTTATGAAGGAAATGTTGGAAAAGGACAAATGGAATGAAAATTTCAAGAACAACATGGTGGCAAATAATGGCAGTGTTCAATCGTTTGAATATTTAGAACCGGAAATCCGCGAAAAATACAGGACGGTATGGGAAATTCCTATGAAAGACCTGATTGATATGGCTACGGACAGAGGAGCGTTCATTTGTCAGAGCCAAAGCTTGAATTTATGGTTAGAAGACCCTACTTACAATACAATGACTTCTATGCATTTCTATAGCTGGAGTAAAGGGTTGAAAACCGGGATTTATTATTTGCGTAGACGTCCTCGGCATCATGCTCAGCAATTCACTATAGAACCTGAAAAAAAAAGAGTACCCAAAGAACATGAAGATGATGTATGCGAAATGTGTTCCGCATAATTTTTTTAATGTTCCTACCCATACCGGACCAAAAACGAATATTATACGATAATAAAAATAATTTATCCGAATAATATAAATGTTTCAATCATCAAACAAAGTAAGGGCATCGGCATTTGTTTCGAGAACAACCATGCAGTCGATGTTTACAAAAAATGTTAGCCAAGGTACGAATTCAAATGCAGTATTAGATTCAGACTTGCGACTTATATATTTGCAAATTATTGATTTGTCAAAACTTTATTCAGAAGGAAATTTCATCGAATTAAAGACAGAACTGACAAATGAAAAATACGCATCATTATCAATATCTTTAGGAAGACTTCGTAGTGCTAATGCCGAATACGAAATGATAAGAGCATCCACGTTGTCTTTTTTGACAGGAATAAAAAGAGCGAATATTCAAAATACACAACTGGAAGACTGCATTAACAGTTATATGATTGTTAAAGATCGTGCTGACATTTTAGATGATATGGACAGATTGAAACAATTTATAAGTGACTTAAATACAAAGGCGAATCCAAATGTGTTTGGTGACCATTCCGTTACGGCATCCGTATCAGCACTCATTTCCCCGGAGTATTTACTTTATATTGAAGAGTTTGGCTTTCCACAAGACGGAGTTTTTGATTCCGAAAAATTAGCGAACATTAATAATAAGGTATAGTCCACTTTTTAATATGTATTAAGTAGAGTATAGACATATAATCGTATTTTTTATGTTTAATAAAATAAACCCATCTGATGTACGTTCGGTGACTAAGGTTGTATGCATTGATTCTTTATTTCGTCAAGATTTAAATACAACTGATTCGTCAAATTTTTTATATAAATTGTCAGAACCAATTAATAATGTAGTTTCTATAAAACTTTCTTCACTTGAACTGCCAAATAATTGGTATTTGTTCGCAAAGCATAACTATTCAAATATATTCAAAATTACGTGTTACAATGTTCCGAATATATCCGATCCGAATATTATTACTGAGGAGATTGAGCATTTGATTGAGATACCAGAAGGTAACTATTTAGCAGATACATTTGAAATCGCTTTAAGTAACTATTTTCTCAACATTGGCGATGGTTTGCAATATATCGGTATTACTGTAAATCCGGTTAGTGCAAAAACTGAATTTTATTCAGGTGTATCTTCAGATAAGTATCCATTTGACCCATACACAAATATGGACATACCCATGGTAAACCGATTTTATTTCAAAATAGATTTCACTATTGCAAATACGAAAACGTTTCCACTCTTTAAAACGATTGGGTGGACGTTGGGCTTTCGCCAATATATATATATAGTCAAGTATAGAGAAAATATTTCGAAACGAGTCACTGACTCTCAAAACCAAACATATTTAAGTTATTTGGAAAGCGAGTCGTCATACGGGTCATCATTTAATCAATATTTATTGTTTGAAGTCGATGATTTTCAAAAAAATGTTCAATCGAATACTATAGTTTCATTTAACGGTGAATACAACTTGAGTAATAATATTTTTGCAAAAATTCCCATTACCAGCGGTCAATATACATGCATTACGGACAACGGGGGTGATTTAATGTTCAAAAAAAGAAACTACTTCGGACCAATCAGACTTGAGAAAATGCATCTGAGACTCCTTACACGGTTTGGAGACATAATAAACTTAAATGGTAATAATTTCTCATTTACACTCGAAGTAGAGGTGTTATATTCCTAAAATTATTTACGCATAATAAAAATTCAGGAATTTAGGCGAATTTTAGTTATAAGTTAAGGAATTTTAAAATATTTAGGAATATTAAAATATTTACGAATTATATACTTGAATGGTTAATTTCGTTCTTACTGCATTAAATACTGACATCTCGCTTTCAACCTCTGCTTCAATTCCGGATTATTCGCCGTCAATCACATCTGACGCGACCATCACTCTGACCGCACCGGTAAGTAAAGATTTACTTCAGAGTGTGTTCTACTTTCGTACAGATGACCCCATTACAATGGATGCTTCATTTGTTTACTATTATGTGAATGCTAATGTTAATTGGCCCGACATTGTTAATGAGATAAATCCCAAAAACGGATTAGTAACCTCAAATGGTTATGTGTCGAACGACAATGTCAGCAAGGATTTTATACGTGATTTAGCGAGACAATTATTTGGGACGTATCTTGGTGCTGATATGTTTACGAACGAAGACCAAGTTGTATTCGATATTAATTCGAAATGTGATTCGGTTGCAGCAAGTATTGGTGCTACATTCGAACAAATTGATATTACAATGAAGACTAATTCTTCAATGTTTGAAGACTCATCTGGGAATATGTACCATAAGGATGACACTTCTGTAACCAACATTTCTCGTGAAATGTTTAATATTCTCATGACCTCTGCTCCTTCCAGGTTCGTTGACATCAGCGGGAACTTCAACTACAACTTAGTTCAAGACGGATTTTACAAGATGCCCATACTTGCGGGCGATACCATAACATTCAAGTTGACGATTAACGCAGCGGATGGACAAGCCGACGCGGTGAACACTGGACTATCCGTCTTGACCCCCAGAACTTATACCGTCATTCTAAATGTCGGTGCATAATAAATAACCACTTGCACATAGCATTTGCATGCAAATAAAAATTTATTTTAATGTTGAACGGAAAAAAATATAAAAAAGAAAAGCATCAACCAAAGGCGTAAATTATTAAATTATAAATAATATACTTACAAAATTATAAATAATATACTTACAAAATTATAAATAATATACTTAAAAAATTAGATTGTTT
>Ga0115004_10004997_pt1 | contig 10528 bp, 7 predicted proteins | sample ArcticOcean_MG_C_10_FD_88737 | JGI IMG/M metagenome (GOLD analysis project Ga0115004, IMG submission 88737) | Marine microbial communities from western Arctic Ocean - ArcticOcean_MG_CB11_90 | ecosystem: Environmental > Aquatic > Marine > Oceanic | place: Arctic Ocean: Canada Basin | collected... | reverse complement strand
TCGTGGGATTTATCTTGATATTCATTATTAACCATTACCATCACCATCTTCTGTTGTTGTTCTTGTTCTTTTTGTTTTGTCGTCGTCGTCGTCGTCGCATTATTCCTCATTAAAATCGTTCTTTTCCTATTGTTCACTTACCCGTTACTCGTAAGGAGATATTCTATTTGGACGCTTAGTTGTACCTCTGTAGAGTTAACATCGTCACGATCGAGATCTTCTTCTTCTTCATCATCATCGAGGGAGCGAACGAGGAGAAGGAAACGCGGTCCTGTTTTTGAGGCTATAATCGATATCTCTGTTGATGATTATTGCCTCGTAATTCTATACATTCTATTCGTATTTGGACTCTTCATTCGTAATTGTATACCTACTCTATAATAGTTATCATCGTCACGATCGAGATCTTCTTCTTCTTCGTTTCCTTCTCCTCGTTCGCTCCCTCGATGAAGAAGAAGAAGAAGAAGAAGAGGAAGATGAAGATGATGATGATGAAGAAGAAGATGATGATGACGAGTCTTCGCTTTGCCGCGTTCTCTTCTTCTTCTTCTTTTTCTTCCTCTTCTTCTTCTCATCGGTCTCAGTGATGGTCCTACCAGCGATGCCGAGCGCTCTGTTCATCTCCTCTCGCTCTCTCGCTTTAACGGCCTCGATTTCCATGAGAACCCTGTCGCTGTCACGCCTCTTCTTCGTGTTCTCATCGTCATCGCAATCTAAATCGTTTTTGTTATCCCTGGTGTACCAGAGGATATCTCGCCCTCTCTGCCAACGACCGACAGAGGCCTTGACGGAGTGCCCTAAATAGTTCTCCCTGTGAGCGTCCGAGCGCACGTTTGACCAATTGAATTGGTCTTTGCCGCCGCGCGTGCCCCCTCTCGGCGGTCCATCGTCCATCTCGAATTAATTATGTAATTAATTAATTACTTACTTACTTACTTAAGTACGAATTAGGGCGTTAAATGTAAAGTTTCGAATTACAAAACGATCTACTTTTTAGTGGTATGATGGTGAAAATCTCTTCCTGTACTGCGTGTACTGGCAACGGTATATATCGTTACTATTCTTACGCTGTCTCTTAAACAGAACCTGTCGATGATGCGGTCTTTTTAATTGAAAGCGGTTGTTCAAAAGAACGTTCGTGAGAAGGTTTATCGTTAGTCAAACTATTGTTATTAGTAGTAGTGATCTTTATACATTTTATGTAAGTCTGATCTGAAGAAGATGATGAATACTAATTTGACTGACGTAAGAGAAGTAACGATATACTGTTGCCTGCCACACCAGGAATAGGTTTTCATCATCATAACGTAGGGGAGGGAATGATCAGGGAAAAAATTAGCCGCCGCGCGGCTTGATGTTTTTGTAATTCGAATCTTTACATTATTTTATTATGATGCTGATGAGTAGGCATCATAAAAATATCTACGAGTATATCCACATTCAATACAGTTAGTATATATACATATCACGTGAAATTTGAGTATTCTCTCAGTACGAGTACTATAAAGCAGTCACATAGTCGTTACAGGAAGTCTTCGTCCTGCTCGCTCGCTTTCTGCGTGCTCTGCTTGTTTTTTTAATTAACATCATCATCATCACCTAATATTTATTATTCTTATATGTTCTAAAATGGACACCGATAATAATGGTGCTAATGATTGTAATAACAGGAAATGTAACGGTGACGCGGTATCGGAACTCATTAAAACGCGCAGATCGACGAGACAATTTAATGAAGAAGAAGTTCCCTCGGATGATTTATTGAGGGCTTTGCTCGATGATGCGAAGTGGGCACCTTCGTGGTGTAACACGCATCCATACTTCGTCTGCGTGAGCAAAGGCGAAAGAAAGGAAAGGATAAGGGCGAAGCTTTGTGAGAAGTACGACGGAGCGATAGAGGCGGCGAAGAGAGGGGTATTGGGGAAAATCCAGTTATGGGCCACTGGCGGTGCTCCAGATGGTGACTACGATTGCATGGTGAAGTATGCACCGGATCTTCAAAAGAAAAGAGTCGATTGCGCGAAAGGACTTTACGGTTTAATGGGTATCGCTCGAGAGGATAAATTAGCGCGCGAGAGACAAGATCGAAGGAATTTCGAGTTCTTCGACGCCCCTGTAGTGCTTTTTATTTTTGTCGAAGGAAACATGGGACCGTACGCTGCACTGGATGCTGGGTTCTATATGAACACTTTGATGATCTCGGCTCATGCGAGAGGCTTAGGGACTTGCGCGCAGGGCTCGCTCGCGATGTGGTCTTCGCCGATTCGAGAAGAATTTTCGAGCGAAATACCGGACGGGTATAAGTTACTGTGTGGATTATCTTTAGGTTATCCAACGCCAGGAGCGAAGATTAATGGCTATAATCCTGGTCGCGCCGATGTTCAAATCTGCGGTTTATAGAATATATTATTAGGTGAAGAGGGAGAATTACCACATTCCACGTCTATTAATAAATAATAACTAATACATTAATGTTTCAAAGAACGAACAACTCCATCCTGAATTCATCATCATCCTCCTCATCAGTGTTTCCTGTTTCCTTATCACGACGAGGACGACGAGAAGCAGAACAACAAAGACGACGCAGAACGGAAGGACTGTTATTATCCATCAGTCCCGCGAATAATAACTCTATTAATCATATTTATCGAAGATATTCAAGAGCACGATTAATGATGTCGGCCACCGCTGAACAAATAATAATCATGAAACCGTTTGAGTTCCAAACGGCAGAACGGACAGTGTTCGAGATCGGATGCTTCAGAACGCGCTCTGCAAAGTTGATTAAGGAGTTACTGAAAAGTACTCGTGATGGTGATGGGGATAACGCGACGGCGTTGATTGTGACGGGAGAGTCCGATAGGTTTTCGAGGACGCTCGAGGATCTGTTGCTTAAAGAACAGAGCGTAAAATCGGTGACGTATCATTGTCCGAGAGGAGAACCGACCGTCGATAGTGCTAGGGAGTGCGTTGAGTTCGCTGAGAAGAATTCGTGTACGTTAGTGATTGCAATCGGGGGAGGAACGGCAATTGATACCGGGAAATGCGTAGCCGCAATATTGACGAACGGCGGTTACGAGAGAGATATATACGATTTTCTCGAAGTCGTTGGAAAGGCGATGCCTATTAAGAATATGCCATGTCCGTTTGTTGCGATACCGACAACCGCTGGACCTGGAGCCGAGCTCACGAAGAATTCTGTCTTGGAAGCCGGCGACAGGAAAGTATCGATGAGACATCCAATGATGTTACCGAATTTAGTCATCGTCGACCCAGAGTTAACGATTTCAATGCCCAAAGATGTCACGGCGCATACTGGCTTAGATGCGTTGACGCAATGTATTGAACCTTATGTTTGCAATTCTCCAAATCCTATCGTTGACGTGATGAGCATGGCTGGCATTAAATTAGGAGCGAAGAGCTTAAGGAGGGCGATAGAAGAACCTGATAATATTGAGGCGAGAACTAACATGGCGCTATGCGCAATGTATGGTGGAACTTCGTTAGCAAACGCAAAATTAGGTGCAGTTCATGGATTTTCTGGGACTTTAGGCGGTCTTTTACATGCACCGCACGGGGCAATATGCGCAGCTTTATTACCGCATTGCGTTAAAATGAACGTAGATTTGCTCGAAGGACGTGTTATGCGTTCAGACCCAGATATCGCAGCGAACGCATTAAAACGATATAAAGAAGTCGCATGCGCGTGCTTAGATAGAGACGACGCAACTGTGGACGAACTCATAGAATGGATTGAAGATTTAGTATCGTTTTGTGGCGTCCCAAAGCTCTCTAAATTTGGGCTCCGAGACTCGCACGTCTCGGAATCGGTCCTCAAAAGCATGGAATCGAGCTCAATGAAAGGTAACCCAGTCGCGCTAACGAAAGAAGAACTAGAACAAATGCTCAGAAACGCTATGTAAATGTACTACTACTTATACTACTACTACTACTAACAATCGCTGATAAACTATAATAACTATCAGAATTTACCTACAAGAAATTTTTCTAATCTGTCTTCCCACTCTCTCGCGTAATCGAGCTCTATGCGTTTAAACTTCCTCCGCCATCTGTTTCCACATCGATCTATCATTTTTTCAACATACTGAACGCCCTTATTACAATCCTCAGCACTGTTTTGATTACTCCTAAAGCACTGTCTATCTGCAATTATGTTCGAATCTCCAACGCCAATCATGACGTATGCTCTCGCATTTTTCTCATTTTTCTCTTCATCATAATAATCAGTTTTTGCCTCTTTGTTTTTTATGAACTTCATCAACTCGCGAACGAATCCATGCGCGTCTTCGCTTAACTCGTCGTCTTCGATCGTTTCCACGATAAAGACGAATAACACATTACAATTGTCATTATTCTCGTTATTATTTGTCGATGACGACGATGATAAATGTCTCTCGAAAACAAATTCGCTCAAATTAGATATAGATATAGAATCGACAAACTTTCGTTGTCGTCGTTGTTGTTGTAACTTTTGACGAAGTGATTGAGATATTTTTTGAGCAATTGGACCGGCAAAGAATATCCTGATTTCGTCGTTGATCAATTTTTCAACGTCGTTCGTGTTTTTGTGTGATGTTTGACGAACAACATCGTCCATGTTTATATGCGTGTTCTTTGTGAAGTAAAGTAGTTCTAAATTTCACCTAGGTAACACATTCTGAACATAACATTTCTAAAGCACTCGATCGCGTTCTTCGCGAATATCAATCACATCTGGGTAAGCGTTTTGCAACATCCGTAAAGCCTCTAGAGTTAACTCGAACGAGTGCACGGTATCAACACCTGGTACGTCGTCGAAATAGTGGTATTTTATATCATCCTTGTCTAAACTTTTATCCGTAGACTTCTTCGCAGGAGAAGAAGTCACCGCTTTCCAAGCGCTGAAGCCGTAAAGAGTGACTTTATCGCACTGCTGCGCGGCGGCGACGATTGCAAACCATCCACTGTTAGGCTTACACGATTCTTCTTGGTTCATTGCGTTTGAGATTGAAATCGCACCGCGTCGTTTTCTCCAATTTTCTTTAGCGTCTTTGGCTCTTTGCGCGGTTAACGCGCAGTTTGGTGTTTGTTCGCCTCTGTTTTTGGCTTCGAGTAAAGCGTCTTTGCTCACAGAATTCCATAACGCGTTCGCGCGAACGATGAAATCTGGAGAGAGCAAAGACGTCATCGGTGGTTTGAATCGTCTCAACAAAAGTTGAATGAACTTCCGTCGCCAGGCCATGGATAACGTCGTCTCGTATAATACTAACCTCGAATTCTCTGGGTTTTTCATCTTTTTAAGCTGCTCTCGTCTTCGCCAATTCGGGTCACTTAAATCCATATCGTCTTCTTGTTTATATGTTAAATTTTCTGAGTGACATCCTTTCATGCGGCATTTGATGAGCGTTCCTAAACAGACTTTTGCGTCGCATACATCTGGATCGTTGATTCGCAACGTCCTCGCGTCGTTGAAACCCAATCGTTGCGCGTGGTGCATGTTCACGATATCGTGCGTCGTTCGACTACCGACGTTCTTCGAGAATTTTTTCACTGGTGGATAATTTATTCTAAATATACCTTCGTGTTCGTCGATTTCATTGCCAAATTCATTTTTTAACATCAAGCCTGAATTCGCAACGACGGCGCACGTCTTATACGTTCGCTTTTTTGAAATCGTCTCCGATTGCGGAAGCAGTTTTACGAGCATTGGATGAAAGAAAAATCGCCATACGGCATCGTTTCCATTGGGCCCAGGAGCAACCGTAGTCACGTACGCTCGTTTCCGTTCACCAGCACCGACATTTCCTACACATTCAAACGTATCTTTCGTAATTTCCAAGTTTACGAGCTGCGGATCGAGCTTACGTTGCGTTGCGTTTGGTACGGGCCATCTTAAACGCATTGGACTACTGGCAGACTTAGCCGTTTTTGCATCATCGTGAGCTTTATGCGCTGCAATGAATCGTTCGGCATACCCGTACGAATCAGAGTCTTGCGCAATCAAACATTTAGTCTCTATTTTTTTGTTCCTATGAATGTTCACATCTGCGTCTGCATCTAGAGCTGCTTTATTCATAATAAAAAGCGCATCTTTGCTATTTTGCATTAATGAATTATTGTTAGGAGCTTCTGCGCAGTCGCACAATATTGTCTGCGGCTTTACCGCGCAGTTGTTGACTTCTTTCAAATCTGAAAAACCGAGAGATTGAATCATTTTTTCTCTCGACATCAAATCTTCATTCTTCTCCAACTTGAAACATCTACCAAAATTTCTTGAATGCGCAAACGTTCGCGTTCGTTTACACACGTTTTCAGAAGGAACGCGAACACATGCGCCCCAATTTGACCATTCACCTATTATACCAGCAGCGAATAATTGCTCCGATCTTCGCTCTGAAATCATCGCAACTTCCGCTTTATCTAAAACAATCGCGGACGAAATCGCTTGCGGAGACAAACCTTCTGTTAAATCTACGTTATCTAAATTCTCGTCGTCGTTAACGTCTAAGTTACTAACTATGCTACTACTACTACTCGCTTGATTCTTCAAATTTTCAACTGTAGATTGAATCTGGAACTCGGCTTTATTCCGTCTCTCGCTAGCCGTAAGCGCAAATTCTTCGAGCTTTCCGAATGAAGCCGATACCTCAGCGTCTGGTTTATATTGCGCCGCTGGAGGCGGCCTGGTACTAATCCTCGCCGAAACAATCGCCGCATGCATTTCGTGCGCTAAATGTCTCAAAACTACGTCTACTTGCGCATCTTTAGCTATACCTCGATCACCTCTCGATTTCAGGAGCTCGTCTAACTTCTCTCTCGCTAATTCTACGTCGAACCTTTTCCCTTTCTGTTGTCTCTTCAACGAATTAAATACGTCAGACATTGAAATCTTCGTTAACTTATTCCCAGCTTTCGTAAACGCCTCGAATCTTAATTTCGCGTCTTTAAACTCAGTTTGCCCTGTATTTATTAATCTCACCGCTTCGAGAACTTCTGTAGCCCACGTCGTCGTCGTCGTACTCTCTCTTTTTTTTTGATCGCTATCGTTCGTTATCTTCGAAACATCTACTGCATCATCATCATCTTCGTTATTGTTATCCTCATCCTCATCATGTTCGTTACTATTTCTCATCATATTATTCTCATATCCATTTTTCGACGACGATTTCGATGTTTCACCAATCACGGCAACATCATCATCATCATCATTTCGTCCATTCTTAAAAGACGAGACAGAGCTCACTAAACCGCTCTTAATCTCCCTTTTTATCAAATCTTCAGCGTCTTCTTCTCTTCTTCTTTTCTTGAGCGCGTTCAATGATCCAATTTCAGTAGCAAACGTTTGACTATCACGATTATTATCGTTACTATTATTATCCCCTACTGATGAACGAAAATCTTCGCTTAAATGAATGTCTAAACGCGCGTGAAGTTGAACCCATTTAAGGGCCATGAATGAGCCCCAGAAGATTAATACGTATAAGAATAATCTAATCACGCGCATGTTATTATTTCTAGTATTATTTCTATTCTTATTTCTATTACGAGGATACGTTTAATGAAAAAAAAGTACGAGTATAGTTCTTTTTTACTCTCTTTCATCTTTGCTAAGATTTTGTTAGTTTTCTAAAATGGAAACCGTCCGCCTTTTCAAGCGCTTCGGTCGCTCGATCGATTGACGCGTAGGTAACTCAAAAGCGAGAGCTTCGAAGAAAGATTTATCACGTTTTGCGCGTGAAATTATTCTCACGACTGCGTCGATGTTCAAGACTGCGTGCGTCTGGTCCGGACAAATTTCCTTAATCGGAAGCTTCCGAATGGAAATGTTTGTCGAGGCGCACATCGAGAGCGCTTTCGATTTCGAGGTTTTTAAGCCGCGAGTTTTTAAATCGACTATGCCGCCTATGATGAATGTGTTTGAAGGATTTTCCAAGTCGGTTATATCGAGCGCGGTTTCAGCGTCTGGGGATAAATATATTATCATGGAATTCGCGTTGTTGTTGTTGTCGTCATCATTAAGGAGGAGCTCTTCTGTCGATTCGCGAACGCATTCGACGTGCTTCGTCCACATCTGTGCATTAAAAAACGTGTCGCTCTCGTACTTAATTTCATCATCGAACGAGGAAAATGTGACGCGTAAATCACCTTTGCTTTTTTTAGCAATCGATGTGATTTCGCAGAGCTGTTTTGCGCAGCTGCGTAAAGCTCGAGTCGAATCGTGTTCGTACGATAAATCTATGATGATTTTCAGAGCGTTTGCGTTTGATTTCGCGAGTTCAATAGCGCCGATGTCATCTATTTTATTTACCATTGCTCGTTTAGATTTGCGTATTTCATCAAAACGCAAGGCTTCATCGATCGTGAACCAAACGTTCTCGTCGGATATTTTATGAAAACTCTCAGAAGTACTTCTGCTGTTGGATGATATCGTTATAAACATAGTGCCTCTTCTATCGAGCGCAATGGACGAAACGTTTTCATATCCACACTTCGACATCATATCTGCAATTGGAATACCGCTAATAAACGCATGCGCTTTTGCGAGTGGCTTCAAAACTTTTAAAATATTCTCGAGCAATGAATATTCGTCATTGAATTTTGTACCACTATTTTCTACTACGTCGTTTGGAAGAACGAAATCAACATTTCGTCCAAATGGAAGATTAGAACAAATCACCGTATTATCTGCGTCATCATCACAGGCCGGTTCCAAAAAAAACGCGTTCTTTTGTTCAAATAATGGAAGTGTGCCGCACGTGTTATCATTAGTTTGCGCAAAAAACCATCTCGCGTTTCTTTGGCTCTTCTCAATCAAATTTATCTTCGCGTCGCTGCCGAAAACACCACCTCCGAATCTATTGATTTGCTTTGCAGCTACGCATAACGTTCCCGAACCGCAAAATGGATCAAAAAATCTCGTTTTTGAATTCGTGATTGTGGAAGCGACAACTGTGTTCATTAGCGCTCGTGCTACTTCAAAACGTGTTCCTCCGCTATAGTTTTCCGGTTTTTCGGACCAAATCTTCGCAGAGGTGGATATATGCTTATAATTACTCTCAATCTCGGGCGCATACGCCGCGAGACAAAATGCGTAACCGTTATAAGTTTCTAGAATGACAAATCGCAACACGGTCTCTTTCGCTCTTATTAACTCTAAATCTCTCGGGTCTCCGGAAAAATTCGCTCTCGTCCCATATTTTTTGAACCCGTTTGGAGACATTTTTTCAATCGTCTTTGAACAAAATTGAATCAGTTCGTCCGAATCGCATCGATCTCGAAATCGAGCAACGGTTTCATGAATCAACGCAATTGGTGGATAACGACAATCATAAGAACTCTCGCCATTACTTACGATCGTATCATCATCATAACGTTCGATCTCTCCAAATTTATCGCAAGTTTTTTTTAACCTATTCGAAAATTTCTCCCACGCGCGTTCACAAAATATCGGTTCGAGCTTCACTCGTATACCGCACGCGCACTCTAAATCTACTTTCGTACTATCGACGTCGTTCGCTAGGAACAACCCTACTTGAATTTGCTCTAAACTATCGCTATCTATCACTATCGCGTGCAGTTCCATCGCGTAGAGATTATACAGATTCTCATTCTTTAATGTCGCGTATAGAAATTTCCTATTATTATTATTGTTATTATTGTTATTGTTATTATTATCATTGTTATCATCATCAGCTGTTTCTGTCCTCGTCATATCATGAGTACGTATTCGTTCATCATCATCGATACTATTTCTACCGATACTCTTCAGCATCCTGCACTCTTCATAGACCATCGAATCTACGAAATTCGTACTCGATTTCCTTAATCGATCGATCGTCGTACGAAAATACAAATCATCGCACTCGCACTTCCTCTCCTTCTGCGCTGGAAACCGTCCAGTCTTCGAACTCTTACTCGCCTGCTCGATGATCTGTTGACGACGCAGACGACGCAGACGACGCATTGGAAGAATAATAAGCTTTTTACCAAGACGCGTCTTTGTGGGGGTGCTGCTTACATTGGTAACGAAGCTCATGAATGATCCTCTCTCGTTCACGTCATCACTGATCGATCAGTACTGTACTCGAGTGAGTTCAACGTCAACATCACTGAAGTTCTCGATTCTCGAATCTCGATCATGCACGAGTGCGGTGAACTATCGGACCAAGGACGAGCCCACTGCGACATATGATTAAGCTTTTTTATTTATATCCGCGCGCTTTTTGCATTATTATTGCAGTATAGGAGATACACAAAAATTCATATCTGCTTCGCTTTTTTGCTCAATAATGCCTCACTTACTTACTTTACTCACTCACTCACCACTCACTCACTGACTCACTGCCGCTGCTAGAACTGCTAGAACTGCTGCTTTTGTTTGTTCGTTGTCTGTCGTCGTTTGTCTGTCGTCGTTTGTCGTTGTTTGTTGTTTGTTGGCTTTTTGCGGTATTATTATTGCAGTACGAGATTCACTGGGTTTAGGGTTTAGGAGATACAAAAATTCATATCTGCTCATATTCGCTTTTTT
>Ga0115004_10004994_pt1 | contig 10535 bp, 8 predicted proteins | sample ArcticOcean_MG_C_10_FD_88737 | JGI IMG/M metagenome (GOLD analysis project Ga0115004, IMG submission 88737) | Marine microbial communities from western Arctic Ocean - ArcticOcean_MG_CB11_90 | ecosystem: Environmental > Aquatic > Marine > Oceanic | place: Arctic Ocean: Canada Basin | collected... | reverse complement strand
ATAGTCGCGCAGTTAATAGTCGCGCAGTTAATAGTCTCGCAGTTGGCAGAGGTAGCCTTCGTGTCATTTCAATGGATGGGTGTACTCACTACCCTATCCCCATGTGCTGAGCCCATAAACACACGATCACCCACTTTGAGTGCAACGGTTCCGTAGCCCATTGGCGCACCATCTTGAGAAAGGAAAACTTCAGTCTGCATCGTGTCAGGATCAGCTTTGATAATATCATAAGGCAGCAGGCAGGGGCCCTCAGTCACTAGCGCACATGTCTGGCCAATTGGATCATTTTTGTGGGATGCCACCCACAGGTTACCGTCACGATCGACGGTGATATTGTCAGGCTGTTGTACCGTAAATTCACCTTCTCTTGCGCCGCTGCTGCGATCAATCTTGATGGTTTTGTTGCCAAAATAGATGTTCACAAAAACCTTGGTGTTATCAATACTGACCGCGATGCCATTTGGCATAACGTCATCTGACCCGGGCAGCTTGGTAAAGCCTTGGTTACGCTGCCACTCGTAGACCCAGCCAATAGACTCTCCGGCGAGTAATTTACGCGAAACTTCGTCGAAGGATGTCGACTTATCCCACATATGCGTGGCGAAGAAACCGCCATCCTTTAGGCCAGCAACATCATTAATAAAGGGGTCTCCTGGGGGAAGGGCACAACCCTGCCACGATAACTGCCATACGCCATCTGATTGAGTGGCTTCAAAAAACTCGATGGATTCCCGCTTGCCATGATTCACCACCAATAATTGCAGGGTGCCATCGGCTAACGCGGTGAGATCAATGCCATGAGGGCTAAATGCCGCTATATCAGGCGCGGGACAGGCCGCATCGCCCAGTGCAGGTGCCGATGACGACCAGTTAACCTTGAGTGGTTCTCGATGGCCGGAATCTAGATTGAGCAGCGAAAGCGTGCCCGGTGCATCCGTTAAGAATTCAGCCATCTCACTGACGATAAGGTGTTTTTTATCTGGCAAGGCAACTAGGTCTTCTGGATTCTTGTATCCACAATGTACCGTCATGTTACCGCTTGACTGGCAATTCAATAGTTCCTGAACGACGGTCGGTTGAAACAGCCCCGATTCCTTAGCTAGGGCGGATCTTTCATCCGCCTCTGAAACGCTCACTAAACTTGTCGCTTCCTTCGGTGGCGGCGGCGAACACGCTGCCATGGATAAGCATAAAATCATAATGATCGGGAAATTCAGATATGGCATTGTTGGACCTCTAATTAGGTTGGTTTTAGTCTACGTGATAACTCCGTTAGACTGCTAGCCGCTGGTTCCATGCTGTACAACAACAGTTTTACAGATATTAGTCATCCAGGAATAGGGATGCCCTGCCGTAATGTTCTGACGCCACTCGAGCTTGCAAGATAGATACAAATGTAAGCAGTTCTTTACATTTAAAGATCTATACTGCCATGCATGAAATCGAATTTTCTCTTTACTAGCGTTGTTTTACGGGATGGGTATGAAGTTAAGATCATTGTGCGTGGGAATAGTCGCCTGTAGTTTGACCGCGGTCTTGCACGCGCAAAGCTACAGTCCTCACCCTGTCAGCGATAATGATTTTTATTCGACTCCGTCTGGTGCCGAAGTAGCGCTTGGAAGAGCGCTGTTTTTCGATAAAATCATCAGTGGGAACCGGAACATTTCATGTGCTACTTGTCATCACCCTTTGGCTGGGACAGGAGATGGTCTGGCGCTTCCTATTGGCGAAGGCGGAAATGGTCTAGGCCTTGCTCGTGATACCGGCAGTGGTGTAGATGCTGTTCATGAACGTATTCCGCGTCATTCTCCGCATGTTTTTAATTTGGGTGCTAAAGAATTTTCTGTCATGTTCAATGATGGAAGGGTGTCTGTAGACGATTCAGAGCCTTCAGGTTTCAACTCCCCAGCAGGTGACCAGCTACCTCTAGGGCTTAATAGCGTGCTGGCTGCGCAGGCCATGTTTCCGGTAACCTCGTCCTCAGAAATGGCGGGTCAAGCGGGCGAAAACCCTGTGGCGGATGCGGCCATCGAGGGAACGTTGGCTGGTGAAAATGGCGTTTGGGAGCTTTTGGCGCAGCGGCTACGCGCAATTCCCGAATATGTTGTAATGTTTCGGGATGCTTACCCAGAGCAGATAAGCACGGCTGACGATATTCAATTTAAAGATGCGGCCAATGCCATGGCCGCATTTGAAGGCGCTGCCTGGCGCTCCGACAACAGTCGTTTTGATCAGTTTCTGCGTGGCGATAGTGACGCGTTGACTGGATTCGAAAGAAAAGGAATGAAATTATTCTACGACGAAGCAAACTGTAGCAGTTGTCACGTTGGCAAGTTTCAAACGGATCATGACTTTCATGCGATTGCCATGCCGCAGATTGGTCCCGGCAAGGGACATAACTCTGAAGGCTATGTCGATGGTCGCGAGGATTTTGGTCGAGAAGCCGTGACCGGCGATGCAGATGACAGATTTAGATTTCTTACGCCGAGTTTACGTAATGTTGCTTTAACGGCGCCTTACGGGCATGCCGGTGCTTTTGATACTTTAGAAGCAGTCGTTCGCCACCATCTAAGCCCGGTGAAAAGCCTGCGTAACTATGACGCGAGTCAGGTGCGCATGCCGTCACGCGCTGATTTTGATGGGCAAGATTTTGTAGTGATGAATGACTACTGGCGTGTGGAGCAAATTGCGCAACGTAATGAGTTAGCGCCTGTGTCTATAGACGAAGAAGGTTTTGGTCACTTAATGAGTTTTTTGCATGCCTTAACGGATAACGGTTTTCTGGATAATCGACGAAACATTCCAAGCAGCGTACCCAGTGGTTTGACGATGGCAGACTAGTATTAGAGGATTGAGTGTTCCAGCAAATTAGACGCTGCGACTCACTTTCATGCTAGCGGTCGATTTTTCGCTTGCTTCGATGTTAGCGGTGAAGGGGAGTTAAGTGGTATTAACACATCGCAACGAAGGGGAAGCACAGAAAAAGATGATGCGGCGCTAAGTGAGGGATAAAGTGTGTCCTTGACCATTTAACGCAAGCGCCGGGCGTTGAAATGAACCAGTCGGCCCGTACGAAGGGCAGCCACCCTAGCTTAAAGCGACTATCGTTACATGGGCCTAAACGGGACCTAGCTTAACAGCCCAAAAGGCACCTTGCCTGATCCGAATTTTTTCGGCGGCTAACGCCTCAGTATGTAAATTAGCAGACGAATACCGTGGCTAGAGACTAAACGCGATTGAGAAGATCGGACCCCGATGGGTAAAGTCGAAGCGGTCCTTGAGGGCCGTTTGCGTGCTACTTCGTTTGCGTGCTACTTGGTTTGCGTGCTCAATGTCGATTGAGTGATAACTGTAGCCAATACCCAATGCCGTTGCCTGCAGCGCCGACAGACGATATACCTCTAATCATCCGAAACCCGACGTTGCCTTTCTTGACGATAAGCCAGTCGTACGTAAGGTCGGAATCTTTGACGCTGGTTAGACCGGGATAGCGGTAACTGGCGTCGTCAATGCCCCGCTGAATAGGTGGACCAGAGCTCAGCGTAAACCCAAGGAAATAGTGGTTGAGCTCGGATGAATTTAGGCGTTCCAGAATTCCTTCCGCCTGGCTGGCTGGGGAAAAAGTGTTAACTCCAGCAATATCCGAAGCTAAGTTTTAACCTGGGATTAAAAATCTGCCGTGATATTCGTGAAAGAGCGGTGATAGGAGGATCGCTTTAGGTTCGTTTTGGTAACGCTTTTTTTCCTGATAATATTTTTTTAGAGTCAATAACTTGGGGGTAGATGCGAAGCAGCAATGTTTCGTCCTTGGACAATCTCTGGAAAAAGCGGTTTATTTTGCCTATCCTGAGCGTCAGCGCTATATTGAGGCGTTGCGGAACGTGGCTTTATTGAACTTGAGTAAAGAGGAAAATATGCGTTGGTCATCCTTTCCTGCGATTATCGCAAGTCTGATTTTTGGCACCCTTCTACTGTTGGCTATTGCGCTCTGGACATTGTCAATTCGCAGTCATGATGACTGGGAGTATTCGGTTTTGTACACGGACTTACCTGAGGTGTCTGGCCTTCAGTCACATGGCAGGTCGGTGTATGTGACCTTAGAAACCAGACACTACGACGGGGAACTCCTTTCAATTTTGGATGGAGACAGGTCAACGATCGTTTCCGGGCTACAAAAACCGGATGGCCTGACAACCTCTCTCGGTGCGCTTGTTTATACGCAGGAGTTTGGCGAGAGCCCTGTTTATGAAATCATTAATGGCGCTCCCCATGGGCTATTCATGGCTGATGGTGCAGAAGGTATCGACAGCACGCTAAATGGTGATCTGTATGTCATCGAAGACAGGCCTGGGGGGCGGGTGCTCAAGTACGAGAGATCAACGGGTAAAACATCTGAACTCGCGACTGGACTGGAAGCCGGTGAAGGAATCTGTGTGATGGAAAACGGTGTTGTCTATTTTGGCGAGAGGGACAAAGGTACTGTCTACAAGATCCAGAATGGGGAAATCTCTGAATACCTTACGTCGTTAAGTAAACCCGGGTTTCTCTTGTGTGATGATGAGTCGCAAAGTGTCTGGATTACTGAAGATCGTCGCAACTATGGTCGTCTGCTGCACTCCAGCGCGCCGCACCAGGTTCAAGTAATGGCAAGAGGGTTGAGTTCTCCCCAGGCGGTCACGATTAATTCCCAGGGGCGACTGTTACTTGCGGAGCAAGGTCGTGATCGCGTGATTCAGTTCGCAAGACGAGATGGCCTGCCTATCAATAGCGCAATGATAGTGACCGGCACTGAGTGATATCGCACCTGTTTTGCTGTGATGGTTGCCGCGGTTGAAAGTTGAAAGGTGAAAGGTGAAAGGTGAAAGTTGAAAGTTGGAGGGTTCATTCATTTCTGGAACATCCCTGAATAAATCATAAAAAGTAGTCAAGCCTGTACCTAAATCACTCAGCGCGATCAACGCCGGCGCCTCCTGACTATTGCCGCCGGTACCGGCAGCTTTTTTTGTGTTCACAAAACTAATCATGGGATTGAAAAAAACAACAATATTGCAAACATTAACGCCGGCTTTAAAATAGCTAGGGTTGCTATCCAGGGAAAGAGATCTTGCTCTTCGTACTATTATCCGTGGTTTTTTGTGGGTTGGCGATCAAGGGCGCCACGGGACCTCAGTGGGGAGGTAGCCGTTTTGATGCCTATTTTTTTCTTCTGACAACGCTTGCCGTTCTTTGCGCTTGGTTTCCTGTTCGCCATGCGCTCTTTGAGGAACGCCTGGCCGATGCCAGCGAGAGGCTCCTTGCTCATGACGACATCGCGGTCAACTGCTTGTCAAAATTTGGTGGCATTTTTTATCTTAACTATGCTGGCTATGTCTATCAGGGCTCTGATGTCATTAACCTGAAAGCAAATATTTGTAAATTGTTACAGCAATATTTGGATAGCCCCGCCGGGGCCGACCACGCTATGTTGTACAGCCTACATGTACTAACGCATGAAGCGATGCATGTGGCTGATGAATTTGATGAGCGACGGGCAGACTGTAGAGCGTTTCAACGAAACCACAAGATGGCAGAACAATTAGGCGTGCCGCCGTTAATTGCGGCGATCAATAGTCGAGACTTGCATCGGACCCGGAGTGCACGGCACCCTTATTACTCCGCTGAATGCGAGCCGGGCAGGGGGATGGATGAAGATCTTCCTGATGCCGTTTGGGTGCTTTCAAATTAGCGCTATGAGTCAGGCCTGACTCGAGTACCGGGCGCTAACCGTGGCTAAGTTGGCTTGTTCTCTCTGCTATCGACGGCAAAAAAGTAAGTAGTGTGCACGCTTACGGGTATTATCCGGAAACGTTGAAGCTTGGACTTGGCTCGAACCTGGTGGTAATTGATCTGGGACCCGGCTGTCCATTAAGGGTGTTTGGTTGCACCTAAAGCACAGGTTTTATGAGCTGTCCTAAATTGGTCGACATCCTTGACGACGTTACCTGGAAGGGTGAAGTCATGGTGAAGGGCGCGCCCGATGACGCTTTGCGGCTACTTAATCTTAACCTTGTTAACATGGAGACACGCTTCAACAGCTCCTGCTACGAGGTTTTCAACTAGCAGATGTCAGGTGCTATGAGAGTGCAGCAATGCCATCCTTAAGAATTGCTCGAACTTGTTATTGTAATTGTGCCAGTAATTTTCGTGCCAGTATCTCTGCGCTGGTAAAGGCATCTTCGATTCTGCCGCCGATCATCCAGTCACCACAGGCCGCCAGGGTATTTTCTGGGTCGAAAAAAATCGGCGAGTGCCAAGGTGTCGTAACCTTTGCATATTTCCATCGATGCAGTTGTCGGTTCTGCGATTTGATCCCGGTAAGTTCGAAAAGCCGGTTCGTCAATTCGATTCCAATATCATCCCGGTCATCATCGAACCGTCGCATGGCATATTGCCCGGATGAGTGAGCAACCAACGAGGGCTTTGTGTCTCGCCCGGGCTTGGACGAGGATACTGCGATCCATTCAATTTCATCACTATGTACAATGGCACCATCGAAGTCAGGTGCGTTCTCCAATGCCAGCATTAACGTGAAGGCAGGGTCGAATGTGACGTCGCTGAAATCCATCGGCAAAAGAGCGGTAGTTTGTTCTGCGGGGGCGGTTGAAATAACCCAGTCGAACCTTTCACACTGACCATCATTTAGTGTCAGGCGCCAGCCAAGTTCGGTCTGATGAATGGTGTCTACCGAGCAACCTAGACGGACATCAAGACCAATCGCCAGGTTCTTGCATAGTGAGGTCATTCTTGGCTGGGCAACATAGTGCGGCTCTAACCAGGTGTGCGTACCCGGCTTTTCGTTCGGTGTAATCTTGGTAATGTTGGCGTTCCACGCGCTGATGAGTCCTGTTTCCATGTGGCGAGCCAGAAAATCCCGGAACGACCTTGTTCGTACGGTAAAAAACTGGGCGCCGTGGTCAAAGCTGTGTGTTTCGGTGTAGCGGGTTGCCATTCGCCCCCCAACCCCGCGGGACTTTTCGAAAAGAACCAGGTCGATATCAGGTCGCTGTCGGTTGAGCAGGTTGGCTAGAGACAGGCCGGCTATGCCTGCGCCAATGATTGCGATTTTCAATAGAGCTTCCTTGTTACGATTCGGCAGGACTAGAAAAAGGTTAAGAGAAACGGTGCGCTGCACGTAGTCTCAGGTTTTACGTCATTTGTGCTAAAGAAGATGACATGGCGGGCGTCGTGAGTCAGTTGATCTGTGCCTTTGCTGTAAGAACGCCGGATACTAAATTCCTGGGCCGCTAACAATCTGGTGCCACTATAGGAGCCAGTGAAAAATGGCGTGCTGCACGGAAGTAAGTTTTGATGCCGCCAGATATACAGCAGACAGTTAGTCGAAAATAACGCCGCGAATAGTTCCTTGCTCCAGACAAACCCAGTATTTTTAACATAACGGTATTGCCGTGACCGGCCATAAATTGCCTGACGACACCACTGCCCAGATCGTTTTTTGTTGTGATAATTGTATCCCGGACAGGAATACTTGATGGCGGTGCATCCTTGGATGATTTGTATCAGGTTTTTTCTTCTGGCGAGAAGGAAGTCGCTACTGCATAATCCCGCGACTTAAAGCTTACGAGAGGAAACGTATGGGCGATCTGGCTTATCCGGGTATCGTTAGTGGCTTCGCACTGTTGGCGTATTACTTCACGCTTTACCAATCCGGCATGGCGCGAGGAAAATTTAATGTCCCTGCACCTTTACACGAAGGGCCAGAGGAATATATGCGTTATGTGCGAGCGCATCAAAATACGTTGGAACATCTTGTATTGTTCTTGCCGGGACTCTGGCTTTTCTCGATCGCAGTTAGCCCTCTCTGGGCGGCTGGTATTGGTGTGTTCTGGCCGATAGGAAGAATGTTATATGCACTTGGTTACTACCGTTCTTCCGAAAAGCGGATGCTGGGCCTGCTAATTAGCATGCCACCCATTTATATTTTTGTGCTGGGTTCAATCACTGGTTTCGTCATGGAGCTTGTTTAGCCGTGGCTTTCTTTTATTTACCCAAGCCGCTTTCAATTAGCGCAAGTCGAAGTGACGCTAGTAGCCATTAAACGACGGTAAGATATACTCGGATTCTGGGAAAGGTCCTTAGCTTTTATTTAAAGACTCGACCTAGTTGACTGCTCCTTCAGCAAAAAAAGCAGCAACTTCATCTTCTTTGTAACCCAATTCTGCCAGCACTTCGCGAGTATTTTCACCCAACGTGGGCACGTGCGAGTCAGGGGAGAAGACTGAATCGTTGATACGGTATCCAGCTGTAGTCACCTGGTGATTGCCGAACTCGCTTTGGACCTCGGCAAAGATTCCCCTGGCGGCTGGTTGGCCTGACTTAATGACATCAGCCAGATCTACAACAGCACCCGCGACAACCGCCTCTTGACTAAAAATCTGATCCCATTCGCTGCTTGTTTTTTCCCTAAGGACTTCCTCAACTCGCTGCTCTATCTCTGGCATGGCAATTAACAGTTCGGAGGTGGTCATTGAAGAGTATTCGGCGAGTCCGATAGCATCAAGAATTGGTCTTTGATTCGATGGTCGATATCCCGCTAGCATGACGTACCCGTCTTTAGTGGCGTATCTACCGAGTAATGGGCCGTCACGATTCCGGCCTGGTTCCACAGGAATGCCTGTCGTGGCGGCAATACTTGAATGCCGGTTCATCAACAGCATCGTCACATCCTGCATTGCGACATCTATATGTTGTCCATTACCCGTGCGCGCTCTAAGCATTACAGCGGCGAGTATTGCCGATGTGGCGTGCATGCCTGTGGCGTAATCCAATACGGGCCCCCCTGTCCTAATCGGGCCATCGCCTCGTTGATTTATCGACATGAATCCAGAGGTCGCTTGAATGACATCATCGAAGCCTGGCCTGTGACCATGGGGACCGTTCTGGCCAAATGCAGAAATCGAAACGTAAATGAGCTGAGGGTTTTCATCTGCCAGCGTTTGGTAGTCAAGGCCGTGATCCGCCATGGTGCCTGGGCGATAGTTCTCTACAAAGATATCGGCTTGCTTAGTCAACTCGCGAACCAGCGAGCTGCCGCGGTTAGTGGTTATGTCGAAGACAACGCTGCGTTTCCCCGCATTCTGAGCAACAAAGCCAGTACCTAACCCAAGCTTGAGCTGCTTTTGTTCCCCGCCCCATGCGCGGACCATGTCACCCTTAGGTGACTCAACTTTGATAACGTCGGCGCCGAGTAGGCTAAGTTGATAAGTGCAATAGGGTCCTGCAAGCACATGCGTCAAATCGATAACCTTGAGCTCATCAAGCGGTTTTATTGTCTGAGAATTCATTTTTTACATCCCTCACTTTTATCCATGGCGGAATCCTGTAAGAAGATAAGTGAAGGGGCAGGTTAAGTCTCCAGGTCACGCACTACAAGTTCGTAGGACGTATGCTTTGAGTTGTCGATGTCTAGCAAAAGTATCGCTTGGGCCGCTAAAACTCTCTCGCAGAGGGTGTGGGGTCAGCAATGACTTGCGCTAGCCGGGTCACTAAATCTTGGCGGCTAAAGGGTTTGTAAAGTATTGGCGCTTTTGTCATGACATCGATTTCGTTTGGCGTATTCTGTGCGTAGCCTGTTGTTAGAAGGACCTTGAAATCCCTACGTAATTTCCGGGCTTCTCGACATATGTCGAATCCGCTGATGCCCCCGGGAAGCATGATGTCACTAAAAATCACGTCGATTTTTTCGTCCCGGTGAATCAATTCAAGTGCCTCTTGGCCATTTGAAGCTGTCAGGACCTCAAAGTTTTCGTTCTGCAGTTGCCGCTGAACCAGCGTTAGCAAAGACGCCGAATCTTCCACGAGCAGAATTCGCACGGGGGACGTTATGGGTTCTGAAGTTTCTTTGTTATTAAGTGGCGGTGGCTCTACGTTACGGGCAGTCTGCGTTAGCGTTAATGCGGTAGTGGTGCCGTGCCTCAATTGGCTTTGGATTGACAATTTTCCTTGGTTTTCGTTGACGAACTGATGCACCATGCTCAGGCCTGAGCCGTTACCCGCGCCTAATGCTTTGGTCGTAAAGAATGGTTCTAAGGCCTGAGGTGCTATTCGCTCTGCCATTCCTTTATCCGTGTCCTGCACCGTAACGCATATAAGGTCTCTTGTTTGCTGGCTTTCAGTCTCTTCTCCGTCGTTTAGCCTTGATGGAAATGTTTTGGTTTGGATTATCAACGCCCCGCCGTCTGGCATCGCGTCGCTTGCATTAATGGCCAGGTTAAGGAGTGATGCTTCGAGTTGGTTTTCATCGACAAGAACCATTGCTCCACGGCAGCCAAGTCGAAAAGACAGTGTGATGTTTCCGCCGAAGGTTCGCCGCAAGATTTTTTCAACATTGCGGATCACAGGATCAATTTCCCAGAGTTCAGGTTCGAGCCTGCCTGGACGACTGAAGGTCAGCAGGCGTCTGGACAATGAAGCGCCGGAATCTATTGATTTTAATCTTTCTTCGATAGGCACTTTAAGGTCTTTAACGTCTTTAACGT
>Ga0115004_10004989_pt1 | contig 10543 bp, 3 predicted proteins | sample ArcticOcean_MG_C_10_FD_88737 | JGI IMG/M metagenome (GOLD analysis project Ga0115004, IMG submission 88737) | Marine microbial communities from western Arctic Ocean - ArcticOcean_MG_CB11_90 | ecosystem: Environmental > Aquatic > Marine > Oceanic | place: Arctic Ocean: Canada Basin | collected... | reverse complement strand
CGGTGCTTCGACCCGTGGTCCGGGCATAGGACCAGCAGGCGCGAGAGGATGTGCTCGCAGCTGGCGCCGTGGTCGTCCTGGGTCAGCCCGCCGTCTGGAGCGTCCCACGTGTCGTCGTTGTACGCAGGGACCGCGTGCCCCTGCGGGTCGACCCTCGCAGCGGTACCATAGACCCAGTCTTCGGCCTGCATCTTCTCCAGCTCACGAGCGACCTTGGGCACCGCCTCCGCCAGCAGGACCATCTTCTCCTTGACGGCGCAGTCCTTCTGGTTCTTTGTGAGCCCCTTCTGGCAGCCGCGGAGGTTGCGCAGTTTGCGGCCCCAGCCAGCCAGATCCTGCAGGTGCAGCAGCCTGCAGCCCGCTTCCAGGGAGTTGTACGTGTTGTTCTCGGAGGGTGCCATGCCTACCAGCATTGCGAGGGTGAGTTCTCTGGGGACGCGCTGCAGCACCTTGCCCTGTGGTCGCAGGCGGGCTGGTGCTACAGCGCCTTTCTCCCTCTCGTCAGCGGTGGTGTCAGTGGTGGCGTTATCGGTGAGGGTGAGGGTGGGTGGGGGTGGTGTGTGTGTGTGTGTGTGTGATCTACCCTTCTTCGTGTTCTTAGGGTCATAGTTTCTATTCAAACTATCTACCCCCTCGGTCTGCGTGCTGCGGTGGCTCAACCGCGCAGACCGTGACTGTTCTACGAGCGTCGAGAGGACTCGTCGTCGGTCTATGTGCCTGTATGCTACGTCGTCCGCGACCTGCAGCAACCGGTGCAGACGCACCATTCTGCAGGCGTCGTGCCATCCGGGAAATGCTGCTTCTGCGTGCAGGACGATGGAGCATATTTTTTCTGTCGCTTCTTCTGCTGCGTCCGCCACGGCTACAGCGCTAGCGCTGTGCTCGGCTTCCGCCAACAGGTGTGCGATCGACGATGCGTGTCGTGTGTGCGACAGTGCATGTGAACAGGTCGTGGCCAGTAGCTCTAACCGATGTCGTACCATGTCAAGGACTCTACACTACTATGAGTGAGAGTCAAATCCGGGTGCTAGAACTAGGCCTGACTTTTTAGGGTGTATCGTGAGCCGAGAGCAAAGCTCTCGGCCCTAGTTTTATAACGCAATTCGCGAACTTAATTAAACTAGACAAAACTCAAGTTAAAGTGTAAATCGGGGCTGGGCGCCGCGCAGCGCCTTAATCATCTGGGTCTTCGGTATCTGTGCTTCTGGGCGATCCCTCCATTTCGGCCTTGTTCTTGACCGACTGGAGTCAGTCCTCGCCAGCAACTGCTGTGCTGGTGACTGGTCGTCCTGCCTGCTGCTGTCCAATCACAGACAGCTCGTCTCAACTAGGCAGTAAGGTCAATCTCAGGGTCTCAAAAGCTATCTAACTTTGACATGCCCCTCTCTTCCTCTCCACGGTGGGAGGGGAGGCCGGTCTGGTCGGATTGCGATCCCCGAGGACGTCAACCGCCACGTAATCACATCCAAGGCGGGCGGCGACTGGCCTCCAGCTCTGGAAGCCGGAGCACAAATCCAGTATAACGCGTCCTCTCGGGTTGCGTCCCTCCAATAGCGCCGCGTCAGCCAGCTCTTCTAACAGCGCTTCCGGCAGCGCGTTCTTGTCCTTGGTGTGCCCGGGCCCTCGCGGCCCTCGGATAGGTTCCATAGCCAACGCTTTGTAGTGCTTGAAGAACCCTGAACGATACTCGCCCTTGCCGCATCGGCCTCCACAGCGCCCGTCGCCTGTGTATCCCTGCGGCTTCCACAGCTTCAGGTCGTGCCACAGGTCGGTGCGCTTCTTGTACTCGCGTCCAAAGGCGCACTGGTCGATGGTGACCTTCTCCATTTCTCGAGGTAAGGCTTCGGGCTGCATGTACTCGCGTACCCCCAGGCTGCCACGAGGGTTCTCCATCACGGTGTTGCACTCTAAGCCCACGATCTCGCAGTACTCGTAGAACTCGAGTATGCGCTGCACCAGCCGATCGTGCTCTACAGCGATCCGAGCCTTCTCAGGGTTAGTACGAGTCGGGGGCTTCGTTGGCTGACTGTGGTCTCGGAAGTTATTGTTGCGCGACAAGTTGGACGGGTCTGCGGGCGAGAACGTGCGGCACGGCGGGCTGGACCAGACCAGGAGGAGGTCCTTGGGGTTGATCGCCGCCTGTTCACAGATCAAGCGGAGGAGGTCGGGGGCGCTGTACCGCAGCAAGTCCAGCTGGAGCGAGACGGACCGGGGCGGGCCCCTTGGAGGTTCTTCGGCGGGGGCGGATGCAGGGCTGTTCTTGGCGATGACGGCCCGGATAGCCCTGCGCTTCGTCTTGTTCTTCTGAATATGGTACTCGGAGACCAGCTCCGGGGCGTTCAGGAGGGCCTCAGGCTCCCACGTGGGTTCGTAGTCGCCCTCCCAGTCGACGAGAAACTTCTTGGTGCCCTTCGCCATGGATCCCTTCTCATCGAGGACTGCCTTGACCTCCCATCGGCGACCGGCCGCGTCGTTAACCTCCTGCAGCACCTCGTCCCGTCGCCCCTCGTCTAGGCCAGTGGCGGCGTCTACGAAGGCCCTGATCTGCTCGATGGTGGCCCTCACCCGTGCAGTGCCCCCTTCGCGCTTGAGCAGATACTCGGAGGGCTTCCCGTTGTGCTTGAAGACCTCTAGCACCAGGTATGGTCCCTCGAACGTGCGCCCCACCTTGCGCCGAGTCTTCTCCTTAGGGGGCTTGTACAGGCGTACCTTGTCCCCTATGTCGAACTGGCGGTTGCGTCGCCCCTTGTTCCGCTTCGTGCCTTCCATGTCGCACTCATAGGTCTCCCTACTCTCGAGGGCCCACAGTAGGGCCCGATCCAGCTTCTTCTTGACCGCCTCGGCGCCCTCAGCAGCCGCATTGTCTTGTTCTGCGAGTGCGTTGAGAGGCAACTGCACGGCCCATCCTCGGAAGGCCTGAGCTGGCGACAGAGCGACGGAACCCTGCTGCAGGGCGGAGTGCGGCGACGACAAGTACGCCCTTCGGGCCCACGGCAGGTTCTCCTCCCAGTCGCCACCGTCCTCCTCGATCATGTGTCCGATGGCGTCGGCGATGGTGTGGTTGAACGCCTCGACGAGGCCATGTCCGGCTGCGTGGTGTGGTACCGACTTCTTCGCTTTGATGCCGTACACCTCAGCGAACTCGATGAAGTCCTTGCGGAACTCCGACCCGTTGTCGCTGATGAAGAGCTTTGGGTTGCAGCCATCCCCGATGATCAGGCGCTCGACTGCTTCGACCACCGAGGCTGAGTTGATCTTGTCCAAGGGTGCCACGTACGCCCAGCGAGACGCGACGTCGACCATGCACAGCGCGTGTTCTCGTCCTCGCTTACTCTTGGGGAAGTATAAGACGTCGAGCATCCACACCTCCCCAGGGACGTCGCTCCTCACGTGCCCTTGGATCTTCTGCTTTGGAGGCCGACGCCCCCGAGACTGGCAGACTCCGCACGCGCGGACGTACGCGAAGACGTCCGTGTACATCCCGGGCCAGTAGTAGCACTCTCGGAGGCGCTGCCAGGTCTTCATCGGGCTCAAGTGTCCAGTCCTGAGGCCCCCATGCGAACCCTTGATCACCGCTCCTCGGAGGGCGGTGGGTACAAAGGCCTGGATCACTGGTTCCAGCACGGCCCTCGCCCTTGGGTCGCGGTGCCATTCCCGGCACACCACCCCGTCGTCGTCCAGCACGTATTCCTCTTCGAGGCTCTTGATCTTCCCGCTTAGGTAAGGATCCCCCTCTGGTCGGACCCCTGACTCTAAGAACGTGCGCATTGCTCTGCAGAACGGGTCTTTGGCTTGTTCTTCTAGCAGCACTCGGCGTGGGGCCTCTTCGAACTGGCCGGCGAGCTCGCCTGGTGCCGCTGGGGTGGGGGTACTGTCGCCGTCGAGAGGACCGCTGCTAAGGGTTGCAGCGGTTACGGCAGGGTCGGCGTCAGCTTCGTCCGAGGTATAGTCCGAATCAGGCCTCTGAGGGGGAGAAGACTGTGGGACCCCAGCGTCGCGCTCCGTCAGTCCTGCAGCGACCCCCGCGATCTCGTTGGCGAGATTCCGCTGCTGCGGCTCCTGCTGCTGACCTCGCTGCGTCGGGGCAGGGGAGGGTTCGCTGGGATCGGTGACGCTGCGGGGTGCAGCGTCCTTCTGTCCTTGCACTCGTCGTGTCGCGGCCCTTCGCATGGCTGCCCGCCGGCCGTTCCGGAGAACTGCTCCGGCGAGAGCTCCGAAAGCCTCTCCATCGGTGAGAGTCGGCTGCTCGACCCCGTCCTGGACGTCGAACTCCGCCTTGATGATGGCCTGAACTTCTTCCAGTGGGGTCCCTTCGGCGCGGCGGATGGCCACCACACGGTCCATCATCTCGGCTATGTGGCAGTACTCTCCGGAGTCCTTCGAGGCGGTACTCCTCTCCTCCAGCCTTTCGTGGTACATCTCCGACAGTTCGCGCACTGTGAGCGCACAGTCCTCGTTGCTCACAGCTGCTGTCGTGAGCAGCTGGAGCCTCATGGCCTGGTTCTCCGGGGACAGCAGCTCCCTTACCTTCGCAGGGTCGAGCTTGCCCTCTTCGTCCGGGCCGTACTGGAGGACTGCCGAGAGCCTGTCCAGCAGCAACTCGTCAAGCTTCTGCTCCATCGCCTGGCCGGCCTCCTCGTCCATGCCGAACCGCGACAACATGTCCGGGCAGTTCATCACGTCGGACACGCCGGGGCGATGCATGATCTGCAGGGGGTACTCTCCCAGCTCGATGGCGAACCGGAGTTGTCTCGGAGTAAGGTCGTCCTTCAGCGTGAGCGCCTTGACCGCGATGTGGTCGGAGAGGAGGCCCACCTCATGGGGCGAGCCGTGCACATGCTTCCTGAACTGGCGGAGTGCCCACACCGCTGCGAGGGACTCCTTGTCGGTGATCGCGTAGTTCACCTCGGCCTTCGACAGCCGCCGGCTCACGTAGGATACCGGCCGGGGATGCCCGTCGATGACCTGGAACAGCACGGCTCCGATCTGGTGATTCGCCGCGTCGCAAGCTATGAAGAACTTCTCCTTGTAGTCCGGGAAGTGCAGGACCGCTGCGCACGCGAGAGCTGCCTTCAGGCTTTGGAACGCTGCCTCGCACCGGCCTCCACTCTCTTCCCACCGGTCTTCGATGCTCTGCTTCTTCTTCCGGCCCTTGATGGCGTCTTGTAGCGGTGCTGCCAGTGCAGCATACCCCGGCACGAACCGGCGGAAGTAGGAGCAGCACCCCAGGAAGGACTTGACTGCTGTCACTGTCTTCGGCCGTTCTTCGAGGTCTAGAATGCCTTGGACCTTAGATGGGTCTAGGCAGATCCCGGCTCCAGCTCTGACTAAGAACCCCAAGTACGGCATCTCCTTGGCGGCGAACGTGTTCTTCGGCATCTTCATCGTAATGCCCCACCTCGCCAGGCGCTTCAGCACTCGGGACAGGTCGTTGACGTGGTCTCCTCCTTCCTTGCTGAAGATGGAGACGTCGTCCAGGTAGTTCATCGATGACTCCCACAGCAGAGGCCCTAGGACCTGCTGCAGCATGCGCTGGTATGTCGCTCCAGAGCACTTCAACCCCATGGGCATCCGCACCCATTCGACCAGCCCGTGACTCCAGGTGAGGAACGCTGTTTTCTCCTGGTCTTCCTTCCGGAGGTTCACCGCCCAGTACCCGGAGGCCATGTCGAGGGCCGTCATCTCTGTGGCGTCTTTGAGCTTGTCGAAGACGTCGTCGATCCGCGGTAGGTTGTGGCTGTCGGGAACCGTGACTTGGTTCAGCCTTCGGAAGTCGCAGCACACCCTGATGCCTCCATCGGACTTGGGGACGAGCACCACGCCGCACGCCCATGGCGACACACTCGGCTTCACGGTGCCATTGTCGAGGAGTCCTTGGACCTGCTCTGCCACGGCCTGGAACTCCTTCGGTGAGTGAGGGCGTAGGCGCACTCGGCGAGGCTTCCCGTCCCAGTCCGCTGACATCCTGATCGCGTGCTCGACGCCTCTGATCGCTGGGGGTGCCTTCGGGTTCTCGGCTACCGTGTCCTTGAACGCGTACATCAGCTTTACGATCGCCTCGCGCTTCTCTGCTTCTACGTCCGTACCGAAGCGCATCTGCGGCTCCCATACTTCCCTCCATGCGAGGAACCCTTCGTCGTCGTCCTTGACCTCTGCCACGATCTGTCGACCCGACTTCCCGTACCTCCAGTCGTGGGCAGGTAGGCCGTCTTCATCCCGGTCTTCGTCCTTCTCTGCTTCGAGGGTGTCGGAGATGAGACCAACTCGTCTCATCGTTCGGCGCACGGCTGCCAGCCTGCCCTTGGGATCTGTGCTCCGCACTCCTTCGCTGTCCCATGCTCCGTGGTCCTCGCCAGCTCCATCCTTAAGCGCTTCTTCAGCGGCTTCGGTGCCGCTGTGCAGTGCCTCTTCCACTACTGCTCTTCCTGCAGCTTCGATGTCGAGCTCTACTTCTTCGCCCTCCAGCCTGTCGAGGCTCGCTACTGCTTCTCCTCTGGCGATCAGCAGGGGTTCTTCGCCATCGTTCCGTACTGGCAGTAGCACCTGGGCTTTTTGGGCCCCTGGTTCAAAGTAAATACGGGCCAAGTGATTCATCACTATCGATCTCGGCGCCCTCGCTTCTCCTTCCTGCTCTGTTTGGAGCCCTTGCTGCTCTTTCCAGGCGAGGAACCCTTCGTCGTCGTGCTTGACCTCTGCAGCGATCTGTCGACCTGGCTTCCCATCCCTCCAGTCGACCCCTGGGGGCGGTGCTTCGTGCAGGCGGCCTTGCTCGTCCACCAGCTCGTACTGGTCGTTGTGCAGTGCAGCCTCTTCGTCGTTCTCCGAGGGGTGTCTGGTGTACAGTAACCCTGTGACATCGAACGCGTCGCTGCAGTGCAAGCTGTCGGGATCAGCTTCGATGTCGAACTTAAGCCAACGAAGGACGTTGTCGTTCGGGATCTTGAGATCGCTCGCCGCCTGAGCTACCAGCTGCACGGCTGACGCTCGTTCGGCGCGGGCACCCCCTCCGACCGAGAACGGCACCTCGACTTTGACCTCTCCTTGCCCTGTTTTAGCCCGTAACTGGACAGTCATCTTGTCGTAGTCGTGCACAGCCCGGAGCTCCTTGAAGAAGTCTGCCCCGATGACGGTCGGCACGTCAGCGTGGTCGATGAGCTCCATCTCGTAGACGAACTCCTGGGGGGGGTCGTCGCTGTCGGGGAAGGTGAAGCGTGCATCCACCAAGCCTCCCGAGGCCCCTAGATCGCGGCCCTCGACGCTCACGGCTCCGCCCGCCTCCCTCGAGGGTCTTTTAGCTTTCTGCTGCTGCCTCGCCGCCCGGTCATGGGAGGATGCGAAGCCAGCGAATGCCCCAGTGTCGGCCACCGCGGTGCGCCTCACGGGGCCCTCCGCTGTCTGGAACTCGACCTCGAATGATGCCGAATGGAAGTTCTTGTACCGCTGTTTCCCTTCGGTGTCTAGCACTCTGATCGCGGCCGCTCTCCTTTGCTGCTCGCTCCATCTCTGCAGCCGGCCTCTCCGGAGCTGGGGCTCGGACCGTTGTTCCTTTCTCCATCGACGCAGCGAGGCTCCCAGCTTGCGAGCCCGCTTCGCGTTCCTGCCTTCGACCTTCGCCAGCTCGGCTTTGATCTCCTCTACCTCCTTGCGCAACTGTTCGGTCCTCGGCACTCCGCGCCGTCTCCTCCTCGTCGACGCGGCTCTCTGAAGCGCGTCTGCAACGCGGCTTGCAGGGCTTTGCAGGGGTTCCCGCGTCGCGGTCTCGTCCTGTGGGTCTGTCTGTCGTCCTTGGTCGTCGTCTTCGGCCGCGGCTGTGTAGAACAGCGTGCCAGACGACTCTACCAGGCTGACCTCGACGAGCTCTCCGGCCACCCACATCTCTACTCGCCGAACCCGTCGCCATAAGCCAGCGTCTCGGGGGAGGAGCTTGAGGCGGGCTCGGCAGTCTCGCCGTGTCCGATCTGGAGCCACCACGTCGCCGACCTCGTCCTTGAACCGAAACGTCACTGTCTGCCCTCGCAGCTCTTCGGAGAGCGGCTGGTGCCAGGCGGCGCTCTGCGGGTGAAGTCGCCTGACCGGAGCTCCGTGTTCGTCGCCGGTGCTCGCCTCCTTCGCTTCTGCTTCGACCCATCCTCCTCCCAGCGGCTGTGCTGAGGTGTGATCGGGTCGTGCCTCTGGCTGCTTGCCACGGGCATGGTTCTCCTCGGGGTGGGGGCCTATCGGCACACGTGCCAGCACCTCCTCACCACTGTCTCTCCCTTTCGGAGGGGCTCGTTCCAGAGCGTCCCTCGCTTCACGCTCGGCGACCAGGTCCGACGAGCAGGCTATTCGGCTCCCCTCGCAAGGCGAGAGGTGCAACGAACTAGCCCGCTCCTGCACTGGGTGCAGGTGTCGAGGTCCTGGCCCTGATGCACGAGCGTGAGCCTCCTCAAGTCTCTCACTCACCAGTGCCCGTTCCAAGGCATCCTGGCGTGGAGGGGTCTGATCCCTCGCTTCACAATCGCCACTCGAAGTGGCCCGGCAGGGATGCCGTTCATCGGAGCGATAAGAATCGCTAGCTTGACAACCGCCACTCGAAGTGGCACGGCTGGGATGCCGCTCGAAGCGATCAGAATCGCTGGCGCCTTGGGGGACAAAGCAGGAGGAGATGTTGAACGCCTCGCGGTGTCTAAACCGCCTGTGGAAGTCCCCGGCAGGGGTGCTACCATTGGAGGCTAGGGGTGAGCATGCACTCGCAACAGCAGTGGCCAGGGCAGCAACAGTGACAGCAGCAGCAGCCACCACAGCAGCAGCAGGTGCGGCAGCAGTGGCAGTAGCGGCAGTAGCAGCAGCAGCGGTAGCTGCAGCTACAGCAGTCGACATCGCAGCAGCAGCAGCAGCTGCAACAGACGGGTGTGGTGCGTGCTCATGCGTGCCGGTAGGTGCGCTCGCCCTCGGGGTGGGGGTGCGCACCGCGCCTTCGTCGTCGCCCTCCTGTCCCTCTCTCGCCCTCTCAGTGGGGGAGCGCACCTCAGCGGTCGCGTCCTCTGCCCCTCGTCCCACCACTACTCTCTCACTAGATCGGGACGGGTGGGTGTCTCTATCCCTAAGGGGTCGGGTTGGGGTTACCTTGGTGGCCGACCCCTCGCCTCGTCGGCGCCAGCGCCGCAGCTGCGCCCCGAGGTGCTGCGCCCTCGCGTCGACGAGCAGAACCCCCTCTGCCTCGAAGTAGCGCGCGACCGCTCGCCACGGGCAGAAGGCCCCCATCAGGCGGAGTCGGGCTTCGTGCTCTCGCAGGGGGCCTCGTCGCGCGTCGATCTCCCGGAGCTGTCGTCGACTTTCCTCCGCTCGAGCGGCTCGCCTCCTCCACGCTCTGAAGGGTCGCAAGCTGGTGGGGGTCTCCATGGCGACCTCGACTACCGGTCGTAGTCTACAGCGCCCTGCCTGTCTTCTCCACCGACGCAGGGTCTTTCTTCGCGCGTGGTGGTCGGCGACGGCGGCTGCATCGGCTTCCAGCCTCCAGCAGTACCCTCGCCTCACCCTGTCTGGGCCGCTCCAGCGGCGCCACTTGACCAGGGCGTGTCGGGAGCTCTCGCTCCCCTGTTCTCTCTCTCTCGCTCTCTCTCTCGTTCTCTCTCTCTCTTTCGCTCGACATCTCCTCCAGCGATTCCACAGCCGAAGGGCGTCAGGAAGTGCTGGAGGAGTAGCCCCGGGGTGCCCCGCCGAAGTCGGCAGTTGCCACCACCCCGTGACCTCTGTTTCACGCTCTCTGCACACAGTCTCTCTCTCGCTAGCTCTCGTGTCCTCTCTCTCTCTCTCGCTCTCTCTCTCGTTCTCTCTCTCTCTCTCGCTCGATCCCTCTACTTCTCTACCACTCCCCTCCCCATGCGTGCTGCCTCTCTCTCTCTCTCGCGGCCGATGGGACCCCCCTGCCCCCTCGCGTTGTGAGAGCTTTACTTGGCCTACAGCTCCCTCGCGCGAGGTGGGTGAGGCCGACCTGCTACATCTACGCGCCTGCCAGTGAGGGGAGGGTTTAGGGTCGTGGTGCGAGCGATCACGTTCATCACCTCCCTCACCCTTGCCCTCATCACTAGGGTCGGGGTGGGGGTCACTTTGGGTGTGTGTGGGTGTGGGTGGGGTAGTGTGTGTTGGTCGTGGGCGTGTGTGTGTGGGTGGGGTAGTGGATGTGGGAGGGGTGTGTGTGGGTGTGGGCACGTGGGCACGGGGGTGATCACCATGGGCGCTACTAAGGGTAGGGTCGCACTTAGGGTAATCACCATGGTAAGCATGGGCATGCGCATGCGAGGGTAGGGTACCATCCGCCTCACCAGGGCACTCGCGCTTGATGTGGCCCGGCTTCCCGCACTTCAGGCAGACCGGGATGGAGCGGCCGTTCTCGTCCTTGATGAACGTGGCTCCTGGGGGGACGCCACTCCGGCGACCTCCTCCTCCTCCACCGCCGCCGCCGCCGGCCTGAATCGCGGCCATCAGCTGCGCGAACTGCGCGTCCGACTTGGATGCGAGTTCCCCCACCGCGGTCTCGACCTTCGTGACTGTGGTCTTGACT
>Ga0115004_10004985_pt1 | contig 10550 bp, 9 predicted proteins | sample ArcticOcean_MG_C_10_FD_88737 | JGI IMG/M metagenome (GOLD analysis project Ga0115004, IMG submission 88737) | Marine microbial communities from western Arctic Ocean - ArcticOcean_MG_CB11_90 | ecosystem: Environmental > Aquatic > Marine > Oceanic | place: Arctic Ocean: Canada Basin | collected... | reverse complement strand
CACCTTTGAAGTCTTCTCAGAGCAATTGGTTGAATTCATCCGTAAGATGCATTGGAAAGGCGTATACTTTCGTGACCTTTCTGGCGGTAATGTATTGATACGCATAGAAGATAATAATCGCTTGGCCTTCTCGCTTATTGACACCGCGCGTGCGCGTTTTGCGAATCAGAAGTTCAGTCGTAACAAACGTATTGCCGACTTGAAGCGCTTGGTACATAAACTCGACCCACAGCGCCAAGAGTATTTCATGGAGGCGTATCTAAAAAAAGAAAACGCGCATTTTTCCTGCGTCCATAAATTATCATTCAAGCTTTATGCCTTGAAGGCTTCCCTTAAACGGATGAAGCGCAAGGCGCGTAAGCGGTTTACCTCATAATGAATGACTTCCATATTAGAGTCGATACCAGCAAATTAGAGGTTGTCCAACTCAAGATTGTGGATGGATACTCGTCAGATTGGAGTGGCGATGTGGAGCTACGTCTTGAAAAAACGTTGAGATTCCTTAAGGGCAGGCGAGAAGTTTGGCTTGCTGGAACTTTGAGCAATCCTTCGGCTTATATTGCAAAGTGCTTCTTCAATGGAGAGAAGCAGCATCGGGAATATACATCTGAACTGAGTGGCTTAATTGAGTTGGCTAAGCGCAATCTCGCATGCCCTAAATTGCTATTCACTGCGAAAGATGGGCAGGGCAGCATTTGGGTGGTCACCGAGTGTATTCAAGGTGCTGTAGAGCTTTCGGATATTGTCCTTAGTGGTGGTGAATCCAGTCCATCTACAAATTTTGCTTCAAGGTTTGCCGACACGCTACTTACACACTGGCGATCTGGTGTTCATCAAACGGATGCTCATCTAAGAAACTTTTTATGGGATGGACAATCGATCTACACGATTGATGTTGGTTCAATTCATTTCACTAAGGGCGCACTGTCGGTCTCTAAAAAATGCACGATTCTAGAAGAGATGCTAGGTGGGTATCTTGAGTCTTTCCGGCGTGATTTGATTCACGCATTTACTCAGCGCTGTGCTCAATTAGATGAGGCGGAGTTATTATCTCGAATTGAGAGCCCAGGATTCATCCGTCGTGTCGAGCAGCAAGAGGTCAAGAATTTGCGTCGTATCTGGAAAAAGAGCCGTCGCGACTGTTCGCAGTTCATAAAAGAGCAAGACGGGAGTCGATTGTTGATCTGTCAGCGGGAACTGGATCCCGTTTTGATAGAAAAGTTGAAGCATGCCCCTGATGATCTCATGGAGATGGGGCAACGACTCAAAAGTGGTAACACCTGCACTGTGCAGCAAATCGAGTGGACAGGACGAAAAATGGTGCTCAAACGCTATAATACAAAGTCGGTTTTTTATCGGATCAGGCACAGGCTAAATATGAGTCGAGCTATGCGAAGTTGGAGTAATGGTATTGTAATGAACCAGCTTGATATACCAACAGTGGCACCTTTGGCTGTAGTTGAGAAATCTAAATACGGACTATTGGAACGTGCTTACTTTTTAATGGAGCACTTTGAAGGAGAAGGTGTTTCCGATTATTTTAATCGGAAAGAAGATGATGAAATTGAGTTTGAGCGAGTTGTTAGTAGTTTGTTTCAGTTGTTCTCATGCCTTAGGCAATTGAGAATCGTGCATGGAGACTTCAAGGCGAAGAATATATTGATTAGTGAATCCAGCTTGAGGTTAATTGATACCGACGGTGCTAGGTTTTTAGTCAACCGCCGTCAGTTCGCTAAGCGTTTCCAATCTGACTTTAAGCGATTTCTCGAAAATTGGCCGGATGGTAATCGAGTAAGAGAACGATTAAAGAATCGTCTTTCCGCAATCTTTGATCAGTAATTCCTTGGTAATGCGAAGTTCTTTAAGTAAATTTCAGACGCGATTGAAGGTTCTATTTGCAGGTGCACAGATCGGGAAGAAGACGTGGATACACCCGAAGGCTATTCTTGAGCTCAAGAAAGGGCGCATTGAAATCGGCGATTTTTGTGAAGTTCATCGTGGAGCCCAACTTATGGCTTATGGTGGAGTAATTGAGATTGGTGATAATTGTTCGATTAATCCTATGTCCATATTATATGGGCACGGGGGCCTACGAATTGGAAATGACGTGCGTATCGCTGCGGGAGTTACGATTGTATCAGCAAATCATAATTTCAAGGATGCTGGCGTGTTGATTTGTGAGCAGGGTGAAGACTGTGTTGGGATCACTATTGGCAATGATGTCTGGCTCGGTGCTCGAGTGATTGTCTTGGATGGCGTCAATATTGGAGATGGTTCGGTGATTGGGGCTGGCGCGGTGGTGACTAAGTCAACTGAGCCCTATGGTGTCTATGTGGGTAATCCAGCTAGAAAAGTGAAGCAACGTATGTCTGCCTATAGCGATTCAGATGAAGGCTAGATAGTTGACTCGGTTATTATACTAATAAATTTTCAGTAAATGCTGAATAGCCTCTTAAATCGATTTCCCGTAAAGTTTGAAGTGGATAGTGTTGTCTTGCCCTTAAAGCAGATGCCACTGGATGCTAAGACCAAGCGTCGGATTTTGCGAGGTGGTTACGAGACTGCTGAACGGAAGTTGGTCGCAAAATTTGTTAAGCAGGGCGATCAAGTGTTGGAGTTTGGCGGATCCTTAGGAGTTGTTAGTTCGATTTTGGCCAAACGAGTTGGTGCGTCGGGGCGTGTCATTTCGGTAGAGCCGGACGACAGCTTGCGACTGGCCTTCGATTATCAGATGCAACTCAATAATTTGGAAGTAAAGTGCATCTGCGCATTGGGTTGCCCGATTTGGGCAGAAGCCGTGCCTGACGAATGGAAGTCGCAGAGTTTTTCGAATCAGGGGCACTCCTTGTCAGGACGAGCGGAGTGTGGTGGTGCAGATGATGGTGTAGGTTCTGCTCCTTGGAAGACAGCACTTGAGATCTGCCGTGAAAGCTCGTTGGAACCGAATGTTTTAATCGTAGATATTGAGGGTGCGGAAACGGTGTGGTGTGAGCATACACCTGATTTTCCTGAGTCAGTAGATCTCTTGATTGTCGAATTCCATCCGGAAATCAATGGGGAAGAGGACGCAGGTCGAGCGGTTCAAGCGATTGTGGACGAGGGTTTCAAGATCGTGGGCTTTTCGCGCACAGTGCTCGCATTTAAAAGAATCTCTGTTAGCTAGATTACTGGCTTCATCCCTATGAGAGTCGTCTTTCTCCAAAAAACAACCGATGCGCAAGGCGGTTCCAAGGCGAGCTTACGTAATACGCTCAGAGCATTGTCGCGAGTGACTGGGGTTGAGGTCGAACTGTGTGGCGAGGCGCATGGAGCACTCAGCGAATTTGCGGCGGAGCAGGGCGTTCCATTTCACCTAGCCCCTTTTCCTCGGTGGAGGAATTTAGGAGACCGCATATGTTTTAAGCGTATGATGAAACGCTTCTCCCAAACGCTCGGTCGCGCCGATTGGATCATCAGCAACGAAATGTGGTGGGCACCCCACGCAGTTCAGCTCGCGCAAGCCTGCGGTGCACGTTCCGCTGTGATTGTAAGAGACGAGATCGCCGATCTAAAGAAGGCGAAGCAGTATTGCTTTTCCAAGCTGGATCGGGTCGTTACAGTCTCCGAGGATTTGAGAGCTCAACTCGCTGAGGATGCATCGCTTTATAGCCGGACGGAGACGATTTATAATATTGTCGAGCGTCCACCAGTTTTTACGGAGGCCGTGGATACAATCCGCACGCTTTGTGGCAGCTTTCCAGTAGTTCAAAAATGGCTCTTAACCGCCGGTTCGATTTGTCCACGAAAAGATCAGATCCTGACCGTTCAAACTCTGGCCGAGTTGGTGCAGCGCGGTCACTCTGATTTAGGTTTACTCATCGCCGGAGGGGATGATGGAGGCGATTACCAGTCAAATTTGCAGCAAGCAATCGAAGCGCGCGGCCTGACTAATCGCGTCGCCTTCGCTGGACAGATTAATGGTATCGGAGCCGCATTGGAAGCAGCGGTAGCATTCGTACTGACCAGTCACAGCGAGGGTTTGCCCCGAGTCCTTATTGAAAGTAGTCTGGCACGCGTCCCTTCCATCAGTACGCGTGTGAGTGGCGTCAATGAAGTTTATGGTGAGCACACAGCCCGATTTGTTGCGGAAACTAGGAGCGCAACTGATTTGGCTGATAGAATTGAACCTATCTTGAATGGTTTGGAGCAAGAGACGACTGAAGCGCTTGCGGTGAATATGGAGCAGCAATTTTGCATAGAGACTCATGTCAACTGCTGGAAGCAGCTACTGGGTGCTTAATCAAACTCAATTTCCACTAAGTTATTGGCGACTTGCTTGCATTTTATGCGACCAGGGTCGTCCCCTAGGCATTTGGCAATCTCCCTGATGGTTCTACCAATATCATCCGCTTTCAGTCCGTTTGGAATCTTTTCAAATTTAGAACGTTTGATTCGAGTTTGCTCTCGTTTGAGTAATTTACTGCTCTTGAGGTAGTTGAGATAGTTTATTTGTTCCTTGAACCAAAGTATGAATCGTCTTGGCAAATTGAAGCGTATGGGGGGTTGTGGCGGGACATCGATTTCATTGAGGACTTTGGCGATTTCAGTGGATGCTAAAGGTCCATCTAGGCAGCTAACCTCTGATGCGAGTCGCCCGATGATACTGTTCTGACGCTCTTTTAGCACCTCTGGGTCATTGTCGCGCAAGTAGTTTAAGACTTCTTCAGAGGAGGTCGTCTTGTCCAATACTTGGTAGATTGCGATATCTGTTAGCCCTGGGAGGAGTCGGCCATCATTGACTTGAATAGAGGGGACGCCCATGAACGCGGCCTGAATGGCGATCGTTGATCCGAATTGGATAGTACCTTTTGAAGCGAGTAGCCAAGGAGTGACGTCGCCTTCGTGGTTCAAGACAACATTTGGGAAGGGTAACAGTAGTTTATGCCATTCTTCCAAGCTTTCACAGGTGTGTGGGCGGATAACTATTTTTTCACCCTTCTTGAGTTTTGGCGAAATGTCTTCCAGTAATTCTATACATGTTTTGAATTCGTTGTATTTGAAATTTACGATCGCGGGGTCGTCACTCCAGTTCTTTAGGTGGGATTCGATCGCCTCGTTATAGGTCGGCTCGGAAATTGCACCAAAACTTGTCACTAGCAGATAGTAGTCGCCATGTTCTTCCTTGATTTCCTCTACCTGCTTTTTAAATAACAGGTGGAATGGCGCTCGCCATAGGTCGATTCGCGGCCAGCCGATTGAGTGTACATTCACGCCCTTAAACACATCGAGCGAGTCCATGCATGTCTTGTGCAAATCACCAATCGCAAAGACATGCTGATAGTTTTCGGCAGAGACGGTTTTGTGGCGTGCACCCAAATAAATATCAAGTTCGGAGTGAGGGATGGCCAAGCCCATTTCCTCATCCAGAAATACAAACTGCGCGCCGATACTCTTTCGCAATCGTACAGCATTATTTGTCCAGGTGCTTTTGTGGAAAAATACGCATTCGTCGACTTTCCCTTCTAGCTGTTTCATTGCCCGAAAAGAGCCTATATAGACCCGCATGCCAGATTTTGCGGTTTCTAGTGCCAGAAGGCATTTGGGTATTAGCTCCCTCGCGGCGATTTCGATGGAAAAGAGGGCGGTTTTCTTTTTATTAGACATTTGTGTTCTTGATTCTGCCTATTGTTAGCAAGTATCCTGTGCGGTCGATGAATTTATTGATCTAATATTACTGAGTTGAAGATATGCCAGCGAATAAAAGAGTTTTAGTCACAGGAGCCGACGGTTTTATCGGTTCTCATTTAACCGAAATGCTTGTTCGGGAGGGCTTTCAAGTGCGTGCATTGTCTCAGTACAATTCGTTTAACTACTGGGGTTGGTTGGAGGATGCTGAATGTCTCAGCCAAATTGAAGTGGTTTCGGGGGATATTCGGGACCCGAATTTTTGCCGTGAAATCACCAGGGATATCGATGTGGTTTACCATCTGGCCGCGCTCATCGCGATTCCTTACTCCTACGTTGCACCCGACAGCTATGTGAGCACCAATGTGGTGGGCACACTGAATATCTGCCAAGCTGCACGGGATAATGGCTGTAGTCGTGTTCTGCATACTTCGACTAGCGAAGTTTATGGGACGGCACAGTATGTGCCGATTGACGAGAAACATCCTTTGCAAGCGCAGTCTCCGTATAGCGCGAGTAAGATCGGAGCAGATGCGATGGCGGTGAGCTTTTATAATGCGTTCAAACTTCCGGTGACGATTGTCCGTCCGTTTAATACGTATGGTCCGCGGCAATCCAGCAGGGCGGTGATTCCAACCATTATCGGGCAAATCGCAAATGGTAGCAAAACGATTAAACTCGGTGATGTGACTCCCACGCGCGATTTTAATTATGTGTTAGATACCTGTCGTGGTTTTATTGCTTTGGCTGAAAGTGATCAATCTATTGGAGCGACGGTGAATATCGGATCGAATTTTGAAATATCGGTTGGTGATACACTCGACAAGATTAAGGCTCAGATGAACAGCGATGTGGAGTTCGTGGTCGATGATCAGCGCCTGCGTCCGGGGGATTCAGAAGTGTTTCGTTTGTGGTGTGATAATACTAAGATTCGGGAGCTCACTGGTTTTGAGCCGAAGTATTCTATTGATGAGGGTTTAAAGCTTACGATCGATTGGTTTTTGGATCCGGATAATCTATCTAAGTATAAGACCGACATCTATAATGTTTGATGAGGTTATTAGTTTTGTCCGTTCTAAGTTTGGTGCGGATGGATTCATCCCCCTGCACGAACCCAGATTTTCGGGGCGTGAGCAGGAGTATTTAAAAGACTGCATCGATTCGACCTTCGTCTCTAGTGTAGGCAAATACGTTGATCGGTTTGAACAGGATCTTGCCGCCTATACGGGTGCTAAGTATGCAGTCGCGACTGTGAATGGAACTGCCGCCTTGCATGCTTCTTTGGTCTTGGCGGGAGTGAGTCCGGGTGACGAAGTCATCACACAGCCTTTGACCTTTATTGCGACTGTTAACGCGATCAAATATTGCGGTGCGGAACCGTGTTTTGTTGATGTGGATCGTGAGACGATGGGGCTGAGCCCTGATGCCTTGCGCAGTTTTCTTGAAGAGCACACGATCGTTGAGGACGGCCTGTGTAAGAATAAGGCGACTGGTTGCTGTATACGCGCAGTCGTGCCGATGCATACATTTGGGCATCCGGCGAGAGTCTATGAGCTAGTTGCAATTTGCGATGAGTATCAACTTGCTGTTGTTGAAGACGCTGCGGAGTCCCTCGGTAGCCAATACAAGGGTCAGCACACGGGTACCTTCGGTCAAATGGGAGCTTTTAGTTTTAATGGGAATAAGACCATTACTTGCGGCGGTGGCGGTGCCATTGTGACCAATGATGAGACATTGGCACGAAGAGCTAAGCATATCACCACAACTGCAAAGGTGCCACACCAATGGGAGTATGATCACGATTGTGTGGGCTTTAATTATCGTATGCCGAATCTAAATGCTGCGCTCGCTTGTGCGCAGTTGGAGCAAATTGAGGCAGTGTTGGAGAACAAGCGTGAACTCGCTAAGGAGTATGCAGCATTTTTCGAGAGTATAGGTGTTTCGTTTGTTCAGGAGCCCTCACAGGCGCACTCCAATTATTGGCTGAATGCGTTGATCTTAGACAACCGAGAACAAAGAGACCAATTTTTACAAGAAACGAATAGTCAAGGTGTAATGACGCGTCCGGTTTGGAAGCTCATGCATCACTTAAAATTATATGTGAATGCTCAACGAGGCGACCTTAGCGTTGCGGAGGGGCTGGAAAGTTGTCTTGTTAATATCCCAAGTAGCGTGCGAATCGATGGATAAAAAGCCGAAAATTATATTACTAGGTGCAGGAGGGCATTGCCGCTCATGCATTGATGTGATCGAGGCCGAGGGGCGTTTTTCAGTTGCGGGTATTGTAGATCGAGTTGATGGAGGAGATACTTCGTCTGTATTAGGCTATCCCATAATCGGGACGGACGAGGATCTGCCTAACCTGCGCAAGCAGTTTTCGTGTGCATTGGTCACGGTGGGGCATGTAGGAAGCGCTGATGTTCGTCGGCGTCTCTTTGATAGTTTGCAGGAATTGGGCTTTGAGTTGCCATCGATTGTATCGCCGCACGCATATGTGTCTGCTCACGCGCAAGTAGCTGCGGGGTCCATCGTTATGCATCATGCTTTAGTGAACGCGGGTGCGAGTGTTGGTGAGAACTGCATTATCAATAGTAAGGCGTTGATCGAACATGACGTGCAAGTTGGCGCGGATTGCCATATTTCAACCGGTTCGATTATTAACGGAGGTGTTGATGTTGGCGCAGGCACTTTTTTTGGGAGTAACGCTGTGAGTGTGCAAGAGATCTCAATTCCAGCGGGGAGTTTTGTCAGCGCCGGTTGTTTGGAGCGCGGAAATTAATGAGTGCCGTCTATATTATTGCGGAAGTGGGGGTGAATCATAACGGCTCTCTTAAGCGTGCTAAAGAAATGATCGATGTGGCGGCCTCGGCTGGAGTCGATGCTGTGAAGTTTCAAACTTTCCTTGCTGAGAGCTTAGTCACACGGACTGCTGCTAAAGCGGATTATCAGCAACAGCCGACGGATACGACGGAGAGCCAGTTTGGAATGTTAAAGAAGTTAGAGCTTTCTTTGAGCGACTTCGAAGAATTGAAGGCTCACTGTGATGAGCAGGGCGTGGACTTTCTTTCTACACCATTTGATTTAGTGACCATCGATATGCTGGTGGATTTGGGGGTGGATAAGTGGAAGCTTCCATCCGGTGAATTGACCAATCTGTTGTATATGAGAAAAATCGGGGCATTGAGACAGGAGGTGATTCTGTCGACGGGGATGTCGGACATGGATGAAGTCTCTGCTGCAGTTTCAGTTCTGGAATCATCAGGAGTTCTGCGAGAGCAGTTAACGCTTCTACATTGTAATACTGAATACCCGACGCCGATGCATGACGTGAACCTTCGGGCGATGCAGACGCTTGAGTCAGCGTTTCCCGGGCTGAAAGGAATTGGTTATTCGGATCATACGCTTGGCATCGAAGTGCCCATTGCTGCTGTTGCTATGGGCGCGATTGTTATCGAGAAGCATTTCACATTAGACCAGACCTTGCCTGGGCCCGACCATCGGGCTAGTCTCGAACCGGACGATCTTGAGGCGATGGTGCATGCAATTCGTAATATCGAAGCAGCGTTGGGCGATGGTGCGAAAGAGCCGACAGATTCGGAATCTAAGAACCGTCAGATTGCTCGCAAAAGTATTGTCGCGGCAAAGGGCATCGCTGCCGGCGCTGAGTTTACTGAGGAAAATTTAACTGTGAAACGCCCCGGGACGGGGATGAGTCCCATGTTATGGGATCAGTTGATTGGGACGAAAGCACCACGAGCTTATAGTGAGGATGAGGTGATCGATGCGTAAAATGTGCATATTTACCTAGACTCGAGCGGATTGGGGGCTCTTGCGTGGTGTCGCAGAAGCGATTCGCGAGCATGCAGATCTTGAATTACAGTTGCTGGTCAGCGGTAGTCATTTGTCTTCGAAATTTGGTATGACGGTCTCGGAGATTGAAGATGCCGGCTTCGATATCACGGCGCGAGTGGATGTGCTCCACTTCGATAATTCTGCTCGAGGTGTATGCCGTTCGATGGGCACTGCATTGCCAGGATACAGTGACGCACTTGCCGAAATGAAACCGGATCTGCTTGTGGTGCTCGGTGATCGCTATGAGACTCTTTGCGTGGTAGTGGCCGCGCATGTTTTACAAATACCCATCGCCCATATTCACGGTGGTGAAATGACGGAAGGCGCTGTGGACGAATCTTTTAGGCACTCGATCACCAAGATGTCTCAGATCCATTTTCCTGCATGTGAAGCGTATCGTCAAAGAGTGATTCAACTAGGGGAGCAGCCTGATCGAGTTTTCGATGTGGGTGCCTTGGGTGTGGAGAATATCGGCAAGATTGCATTTATGGATCGTGAGGCGTTGGAGGCCTCGATTGGTTTTCCTTTGGATCAACCGTTCTTTCTTGTGACTTTTCATCCGGTTACATTAGAGCATGCGACTGCGGGTGATCAGATTGATGAATTGTTTGCTGCACTGAATCAGTTCTCCGATCGCAGAGTTATTTTTACAAAAGCCAATGCGGATGCTGACGGAGAAATCATCAATGCCAAGATTGATGCGTATGTAGCTGAGTTTCCAGAGCGGTGCATGGCTGTCGCTTCACTTGGCTTGGTTCGATTTTTGTCGGCGATGAAAATGTGCGCAGCTGTGGTCGGTAATAGTTCAAGTGGGATACTGGAAGCACCCAGTTTGAAGGTGCCCACGGTCAATATTGGCGATCGCCAGAAGGGGCGTGTTCGCGCGCCGAGTATTGTCGATTGTAAGCCCGACTCCGAGAGTGTTAAGAATGCAATGGATGCGGTGCTTAATGACGCTTTTCGGGCAGGAATTCAGAACATGGAAAGCCCGTTTGAGAAGTGTGGAACCGCAGATGAGATTGTTAAGGTCATTG
>Ga0115004_10004983_pt1 | contig 10551 bp, 10 predicted proteins | sample ArcticOcean_MG_C_10_FD_88737 | JGI IMG/M metagenome (GOLD analysis project Ga0115004, IMG submission 88737) | Marine microbial communities from western Arctic Ocean - ArcticOcean_MG_CB11_90 | ecosystem: Environmental > Aquatic > Marine > Oceanic | place: Arctic Ocean: Canada Basin | collected... | reverse complement strand
AATTTTAAAAATAATCCAAATAAATTTAATTATATTTATGTTTTAACTCCAAAAGGAATTTCTGAAAAAACAAACCTTACGCTTACTTTTATGAAAAAAAAAATGGAAGAATATGATGAACTTAAAAAAGAGGTGGGCAATGAAAAAAAATAACAAATTTGTATCTCTTCAACAAGCCTTTAACTTAAGAAAAAAGAATCAACACTATAGAGCATCAGCAGTATTTCCTATTTTTTTGACAAAGTTTAATGATTTTTTTTTAGTTTTTTTTAATTACTGGACAAATAAAAATTTTATTAAAGTAACTTCCTTAAATTTGAGAATACATATTTACAATCAAGATGGCAATTTGATTAAAGACTTTAATACCAATATCTCAAAAGAGCATAACCAATTTTCTATGCATTCTATTTTAGAAAAAAAATATTTTAAACTTTTTTTCTCTGGCACTATATTTGTAGAAATCATTTCATTTGAAAATTTATCTTTTCCTTTTCCCGCGATTATTGGCGTTTACAGATCTAAGAATTTATATAGTTCAGTTCATAGCGCAGGAAGAATTAAGAATCTAAATGAAGTGCATAATATTTTTTATACGAAAGAAACAAATTGGACCTGCAAATTTGAGAAAGGAATCACGCCTTTTTTTCATTATTTTGTTGGCCCAACTACACCAAAAAAAAATTATATTACAGTAACACTATTAAGTTCTAGTAAAAAAATAAAAAAAAGAAAAAAAATTAACATAAAAAACCTAAAAGCTTTTAGCTCAAGAATATTTTTTATCAAAGAAATTTTTGGTAATATTAAATATTTAAATTCTGATTTTGTTTCTGTAGAAGTAGAACACAATTCCACTTTTCCTAGAATGGTCGTAGGAAATTTTCACAAAAAAACAAATTTTTTTGAAACAACACACTCATTTCCTTTTATTGAAAAAAAAGATTACTGTCCAAAAATCAAAGGTAAAAATTTTCAGTCAAAATTAAGTGCTTATAAGGATAAAGATTTACAATTAAATCTAAAATTATTTCCAACAAATTGCTTGGGTAGGTTTAAAGGAAAAATTTATAAGAAAAAAATAAAACAGAGTAAACTAAGTTATACCGGTGAAACAATTGATTACAATTTTAAAAATTTGTCTAAAGTTAATATATTAAAACTAGAAAAAGATGATCAAATTTTAGGTATAAAAATGCTAGGGAATGAAGTTCCATCAAGGTTTAATGCTTCATTTATTTACAAAGTAGATGGAGTAAAATCAAATTATTCACTTGATATAGCTGACGGCGCAAGATCTTGTATAACGCCTGGGAAAACTAGCCATTGGGGGCACGGATATATAGGAGAAAAATTTGAAACTGTTATAATGATAATCAATGATAATCATAAAATAGAAAACAAATATAAAGCAAGTGGAGAACTAAGCATTTATTCTTCAAAATTTATGATTAAGACTAAAATAATAATAGAACCAGATTCAATAAAAATTTTAAAGATATCTAAAATGAAAAAAATAAAAAGTTTAACAAAAAAGTATAAATTTTTTAGTTGGTTTTTGAAAATGGAAAGTCCCGGTTGTGAGGCATTCTGGTTGAGCTATAGAAAAAATGATGGGGCAATATTTGGGGATCACAGTTTCTAAACATGAATATTTTTATAACAGGTGCTGATGGTTTCATAGGTTCTCATTTAACAGAGAAGCTGGTTAGACAAGGACACAACGTGAAAAGCTTAGCATTATATAACTCGTTTAATAGTTGGGGTTGGCTAGATCATTGTCCTTCAGATATAAAAAATAAATTTGAAGTTATCACTGGAGATATCAGAGATGATTATCTTATGCGAAAAATTATAAATAAAAAAATTGATGTTATAATAAACCTAGCAGCTTTGATAGGTATCCCTTACTCTTACAGAGCTACGAAATCTTATATAGACACCAATGTTTACGGTTTGTTAAATATTTTAAACGCAGCAAGAGATAGTAATGTAAGAAAAGTTATTCAGACTTCAACCAGCGAAGTTTATGGCACACCTAAATTTGTACCGATAACTGAAAACCATCCTGTAATAGGACAATCTCCTTATTCTGCTAGTAAGATTGCAGCAGATCAAATTGCTCTATCGTATGAAAAATCATTTAAACTTCCCGTTACAATATTACGCCCTTTCAATACATTTGGACCCAGACAGTCTGCAAGAGCGGTAATACCAGCTATAATTATACAATTATTAAAAGAGAAAAATTTAAAGCTTGGTTCACTTTTCCCCACAAGAGATTTTACATATGTTGAAGATACAGTAGATGGATTCATCAATTCGATTGATAACAAAAAAAATATTGGTGAAATAATTAATCTAGGAAGCGGTTTTGAAATTTCAATCAAAGAATTAGTAAAAAAAATTGCGAAATTAATGGATAAAAAAGTTTATTTAAAGAAAGACATCTTAAGAGTTAGACCCCAACATAGTGAGGTGAAAAGATTGTTTGCATCAACTAAAAAAGCAAAAAAAATACTAAAATGGAAGCCTAAATATTCACAAAAAAAAGGATTTGAAAAAGGGTTGTTAAAAACAATATCTTGGTTTTCAGATAGTAAAAACTTAAAACTTTTTAAAACTGATATTTTTAACGACTAAGTTAAATAAAATTTAAAAGTAGTTAACAAACTAAATAAAATAATGAAAAATATTATAATTATAGGAGCAGGCGGACACGCGAAATCTTGTTGCGACGTTATAGAGCTAGAAAAAAAATATAAAATTTATGGATTTATAAGTAATGAAATAAATAAAAAAAAAACTTTTAATAACTATTCTATTTTAGGAAAAGACAGTGATTTAGCTAGAATAAGAAAAAAATGTGACAATGCTTTTGTGGCTATAGGGCATGTCAAGGACAATAAGTTGAGAAAAAAAATTTTTAAAAAATTAAAACTGTTAAAATACAACACACCAAAAATAATCTCACCACTTTCTTATGTCTCAAAAAAATCAAAAGTTTTAAGTGGAACAATAGTAATGCACGGTGCAATAGTTAATGCAGGAAGCATTATTGAAAAAAATTGTATTATTAATACTAGGTCTTTAATAGAGCATGACTGTACGGTCAAAGAGAGTTGCCACATATCAACAGGCGCAATAATAAATGGAAATAATTATATTGGTGCTAATACATTTCTAGGTAGCAGTTCAGTTATTAAACAAGGATTAAAAATAGGCAACAGCTGCTTCGTAAACGCTAACCACTTTGTGAAAAAAAATTTACAAGCTAAAACAAAAATATTATAAATATATGCGTACATTTATTATAGCTGAAATTGGGGTAAATCATAATGGCAGTATAAAAATTGCTAAAAAATTGATCACAGCAGCAAAGAAAAATGGAGCAGATGCTGTAAAATTTCAAAGCTATATTTCAAGCGAACTAGTCTCAAAAAGTGCTGAACTAGCAATCTATCAACGTAAGGGCGTTAGAAAAAATTCAATGCTTTTAATGTTAAAAAAATATGAGCTTTCAAAAAAAAATCAATTATTATTGTTTAAATTTTGTAAAAAAATTAAAATTGAGTTTATGTCATCAGCATTTGACTTAGAGAGCTTAAATTTTTTAACAGCTAAATTAAAATTAAAAAAACTAAAAGTTCCTTCGGGTGAAATAAATAATTTTCCATATTTAATAGAGTTGGCAAAGAAAAGAAAAAAAGTAATTCTTTCAACGGGCATGTCTAGTTTAAAAGAAATAAAAAAAGCTATTAAAATTTTAAACATAAACGGTCTAAGTAAAAAAAAAATCACAATCTTACATTGCAACACAGCTTATCCAACACCTATGAAAGATGTTAATCTTAAATCTATCAATTTTCTAAAAAAAAAGATTAAGACAGAAGTTGGATATTCAGATCACTCATCAGGAATTGAAGTTGCAATAGCGGCAGTAGCATTGGGAGCAACTGTTATTGAAAAACACCTAACGTTAAATAGGAATCTCAAAGGGCCTGATCATTTATCTAGTATTTTACCAAGTGAATTAAAACAAATGATCTTGTCTATAAGAAATATTGAAATCGCTCTTGGTGTAAGTAATAAACCGGTTACAAGAAGTGAAAAGAAAAACATTAAATATGTAAGAAAGTCTATAGTAGCTAAAGTAAAAATTTTCAAAGGTGAAAAATTTAAAGCCTTAAATATTACAACTAAAAGACCTGGAAACGGAATTTCACCACTTTTATGGAACAAAATTTTAAAACTTAAAGCAAAAAAAAATTTCGAACAGGACGAATTAATTAAACTATGAAAAAAAAAAACATTGGTGTTATTACCGGGTCTAGAGCCGAATATGATTTGTTAAAACCTATAATAAAAGAATTAAAAAAAAAAAATTTTTGTAAATTATCGTTAATAGTTACCGGCTCCCATTTATCTAAAAAATTTGGTTTTACATATAAAAAAATAATTAAAGATAAAATTAAGATTGATAAAAAAATTAACATTTTAGATAAAAAAAATGATGATGAAAAATCTATTTGTTTTGCTATCAGCAGAGGAATAAGTAAGTTTGCTAATATTTTTCAAAAAAATAAATATGATTTTATTTTAGTTTTGGGTGATCGGTTTGAGATATTATCTACAGTAGTAAGTGCTGCTTTTTTTAAAATTCCAATAATACACATTTCAGGTGGAGAAATTTCAACAGGCTCAATAGATGACAGTGTCAGGCATGTTATAACAAAACTATCATCATACCATTTTGTTTCCCATAAAATATACAAAGACAGAGTAATTCAGCTTGGAGAAGATCCAAATAGAGTATTCGACGTGGGAAGTACCGGACCTGAAAATATTAAAAATGAAAAATTGTTAAATAAAATAGAGCTACAAAAAGAGATGAATTTTATATTTAAAAAAGAAAATTTTCTAATAACATATCACCCTGTCACTTATGAAAGAGATTATGGTGCTAAAAATTTTAAAATTTTGCTCAAAGTTTTATCAAATTTTAAAAAAATTGGCCTAATATTTACTATGCCCAATTCAGATATTAAAAATAACACCTTTCATAAAATGATTGAAGGTTTTGTTAAAAAAAATAAAAATTCTAAATATTTTATGTCTCTTGGAAGTAAAAAATATTTTTCTTGTGTTAATAACATTGATATTGTTATTGGAAATTCATCAAGTGGTTTAATTGAAATTCCTAGTTTTAAAAAACCAACCTTGAATTTGGGAAAAAGACAGAATGGAAGAATTAGCCCAAAATCTGTCATTGATTGTGAAAATATTACAGAAAGAGGTATTATTTCAGCTATAAAAAAAATTAAAAGCAAAAAATTTCAAAAATTATTGAAAACAATTAAGAATCCTTTAGAGAAAAAAAACTCAACTAGTAAAATAATAAAAATTCTAACTAGAATAACAAGACAAAAAAATAAAGAAAAAATCTTCTACGATTTAAAAAAATATATAGTTTAATATGGAAAAAATTTTTTGGTGCAAAAATTGTGTTGTAATGTCTACAAGGCCCAGAATAACTTTTGACAAAAGAGGTTTTTGCTCTGCTTGCCAGTGGGCAGAAGAAAAAAAAAAAATTAAATGGGGTAAAAAAACTTTTTTACTCAACAAATTACTAAACAAGCATAGGTCTAAGAAAAAAAATTTTGATTGTATTACTACTGTGAGTGGAGGCAAAGATGGGTCCTATGTAAGTCATAAAATTAAGAACATACACAAAATGAATCCTCTAACAGTGACATTCAGACCTAGCCTAGAAACACCGTTAGGAATAGAAAATTTAAATAACTTTATAAATAGCGGATACAATCATTTACACGTATCTCCAGACTATGAAGCATTATGTGTACTTAATAGAATTGGCCTGTTGGAGATGGGTTTTCCATACTATGGTTGGTTAATAGGAATACATACTGCAGTGATAAAAGTTGCATTGATGATGAAAATTCCGCTCATTTTTTATTCTGAAGATGGAGAAGTAGAATATGGAGGAGATGCAAAACTAAAAAATAATGGATTATATGGAATTGAATATCAGATTTCTAATTATTTAGAGTCTGGATATAACAAGGTTCTAGCTAAGGCTAAAAAAAATGGTCTCACAGAAAATCAATTGTTCTGGTTTAAATTTCCATCAAAAAAAGAATACGAAAAACTAAAAATTACAATCACACACTATAGTTTTTATGAAAATTGGGACCCGTACAGAAATTACATGGTCGCAAAAGAACATTGTGGATTAAAAGAAAGAAAGAGTCTTAATAAAGGAACATATACAAATTTTTCACAAAATGATTCTTATCTCTATCAATTACATATGTATTTTATGTATTTAAAGTTTGGTTTTGGACGTACAAATAGTGATGCCGCAATAGATGTTAGAAGGGGAGCCATGTCAAGAGATCAGGCGATAGAATTAGTAAAGCTTTATGATAATTATTATCCAGAAGAATATTTTGAAAAATATTGTGAATATTACAAATTATCAAAAAAAGAATTTTTAAAAAATATTGATAAATGGGCAAATAAAAAACTTTTTGAGAAAAAAAAAGGTAAGTGGGAACCAAAATTTAAAATAAAATATTAAAATAAATGAAAAAAAAAGTAGGAATTATAGACGTAGGGTTTGGAAATATTGCATCAGTAATTAACGCCATCAGATTCCTTAAGCATGACTATAAAGTCGTTAAACAACCAAATGAATTAAAATCTTTGACTCATCTAATTTTGCCTGGTGTGGGTTCATTTAATAAAGCTGCAAAAAAACTAAAAAAAAATGGCTGGCACCCGGTGCTAAAAAAATTTGCAAACGAGGGTAAGGCACTGTTAGGTATTTGTATGGGTATGCAGCTCTTGTTTGAGGAGGGAACAGAGCATGGCACAACTGAAGGTTTAGGTTTATTTAAAGGTAGATGTGAAATTTTTAAAAAAAATAAAAATTTCCCTTTACCACATGTAGGCTTTAATCTTGTTCAGCACAGCAATACAAAAATATGGAATGGAATTATTAATTACTCACCTTTTTATTTTGTTCACTCGTATAGAGTCTTGCCTACCTTGGAAAAGACAAAAGTAGGAATAACAGACTATGGAGAAAAATTTATTTCATTTATAGAAAAAAAAAATATTTTTGGTGCGCAATTTCATCCTGAAAAAAGTCATCGTGCTGGATTAGTATTATTAAAAAATTTTGTTGAAAAAATAAGATGATCTATAAAAGAATCATTTATGCATTGTTATATTGCGCTGGAGAATTTCATTTAAGTAGAAATTTTAGGTTACAAAAAGTAGGAAATGTTGAATGGTTAAAAAATAATTTTGGGTTTGGAGAAACTTGTAATTTTATAGATGAACTTATAATTATAAATGTTACGCCAAATCCAACTCAAAGTGATTTTAAAAAATATTTTGAGGATATTAAAAAATTAAAAGAAAAAATATTTGTTCCGATTACACTTGGTGGTGGTATAAGAAAACTAGAACATGCAAAAAAGTTTTTTGCAAACGGAGCTGATAAAATACTTGTCAATTATCTTGCACATCAAGAAAGTAAAACATGCAAACAAATTGCAAGTATTTATGGCGAACAGTCTATTTCAGTAATGGTTGACTACAAAAAAGAAGCTAATGGTAAATTAAATACTTTTATTAATAGCGGTAAATTTATTTCAAAGTCTTTGAAAAATTTTATTTCAACAGTTAAAAAAATTAAATTTGGTGAATTAATTCTTAACTCAATTGATAAGGACGGCACAGGAGCTGGATTAGATTTAGATTGTCTTAAATTAATACCAGAAAAATTTAATAAACCTGTTTTACTTATGGGGGGCGCAGGTAAGCCCGAACACTTCATCAAGTCATTAAGCCAAAAAAAAGTATCTGGCATTATAACTGCAAATTTGTTTAATTTTCTTGGTAGAGGCCTTGAAGAAGCCAGAAATTACTCTATAGATAAAAATATCAAATTAGTACAGTTCAAAAAAATAGACCTATGAATAAAAAAATAAAAAAATTCCTCATAAAAAATAATCGAACTGCTGAACAAGCATTAAAAGTAATTGACAAAAATGGTAGCAAAACATGTTTCATTGTAGATAATAATAACAAATTAGTAGGCTCACTTACAGACGGAGACATAAGAAGAAGTCTTTATAAAAAAAAGAAAAAAATTGGTCAAAAACTAAACAATTTTTTAAATAAAAAATATAAGTTTATCAAGGAAAAAGAAAAATTAGACTATCATAAAATTCGTAAAATTCTGGTTGAAGAAAGAATAGAGGCGATACCTGTGGTTGACGAGGAAAACAAAGTCATTGATGTAATTATCAATTCAAAAAAATATTTCTTAAGAAAAAAAAAGGGACCAGATAAAACACTATCAAATATTAAGGTAGTTATAATGGCAGGAGGAAAAGGTGAGAGATTAGACCCGATAACTAGAGTGCTTCCAAAACCACTCGTTCCACTAAAAGACAAAACAGTTATAGAAAATATAATGGATAGTTTTTTGAAAAGAGGAGCAAAAAAATTTTTTTTATTGTTAAATTTTAAATCAGATCTTATAAAAGCTTATTTCTCAAGCAAAAAAAATATAAATTCAAAGATTAATTATGTAAATGAAGTTAAACCACTAGGAACCGCCGGAGGTTTGGAAAAACTAAAAAAAAATATTACAAACAATTTTATAGTTTCAAACTGTGACGTTGTTTTTGATTTTGATTACAAAAAGTTAATTAATTATCACACAAACAAAAAAAATGATTTAACGCTTGTAGTCTCAAATCAGACATCAGTCATACCCTATGGTGTATGCAAAATTGATAAAAATAACAATCTTAATAGAATTGACGAAAAACCTAGATACAAACATTTAATTACAACTGGTTTATATGTCTTTAGCAAAAAAATTTTAAACAACATTCCAAAAAATAAATTCCTGGATATGAATACTTTTATTGAAATCCTCATAAAAAAAGAAAAAAAAATTGGAATATTTAAAATCAGCCAAAATAATTGGTACGATATCGGTCAATTAAGAGAGTACAAAAAAAGATTAGACTCATTAAATGTTTAAAAAAATTTTAATTATTGGAAAAGGTTCCAGTAGTTTAAATCATTATAAAGCTTTAAAAAAAATAAAAATTAAAGCAGAGATTACCCATGTTTCTTCAAGAGATTTTGCTAAAATTTTTGGAAAAAATTATTTTAAATTGCTAAAACTAAATCCAGACTATTTTATAATATGTTCTCCATCAATATATCATTTTAAGTTTATAGATTTAATAGAAAAAAATTTTACAAATAAAAAAATTTTAGTTGAAAAGCCCCTTTTTAGTAAAAAAGAAAAAGGATTTAAATCTCTAAAAAATGAATACTTTATTGGATATAATTTAAGACACCACCCTGTTTTAAAATATGTAAAAACATATATTAAAAATAAAAAAATTTATTTTATAAATAATAATTGTTCTACATATTTGCCAAATTGGAGAAAAAAAAACTATAGTAAGACTGTAAGTGCTCAAAGAAAATTAGGTGGGGGAGTAAAATTAGAGCTAAGTCATGAATTAGATTATTTGATTTGGATATTTGGAAATTTTAAAGTTCTATATAGTTTTAATAAAAAGGTTTCTAACTTAAAAATAGACTGTGATGATCTACTTTGTATGAACTGTATAACTAATAATAATAATACATTAATAAATTTAACAATTAATTTTTTTTCTAGAATCTCCAGAAGAGATTTATTTATTGAAGGAAAAAATTTTAGTATATTTGCAGATTTATTAAATAATAAAGTAGAATTAAGGGAATTTGGAAGAAAAAAAGTTATATCATTTAAAAACTTCAATATTGAAAAAAGTTATATGCTAGAAAATCAAGAAATCTTAAATGGAAAGTATAAGAATAATTGTACATTTGAGGAAGCAATTAATTTGCAAAAAACAATAAACAAAATTAAAACCTCTGTATGAAAATCTTGTGTACAATTTGTGCCAGAAAAGGATCCAAAGGTTTAAAAAATAAAAATACGAAGCTGTTATTTGGAAAACCATTAATTATGCACACGCTAAAAATTGCAAACCAAATTAAATTTTTTGATAAAATTGTAGTTTCTTCTGACTCGGAAAATATTTTAAAAATTTCAAAACCTAGTTCTGATTTTGTAATTAAAAGACCACCAAGATTATCATCAGATAAAATATCTAAACTAGATGCTATAAAACACGCTTTAAAAATTTCAGAAAAAAAATTTAATTGTCAATTTCAAATTGTGGTAGATCTAGATGTGTGTTCACCATTAAGAAATGCTACAGATATACAAAACGCTTTAAAGGTCTTTAAAAGTCGTAATTATTCAAATGTAATAAGTGTTTGTAAGTCAGACAATAATCCCTATTTCAATATGGTTGAAATTGATAAGAAAAAAGGTTTGAAATTAATTAAAAATTCAAAAAATAAATATTTTTCACGTCAACAATCTCCATTAGTGTATAATGTTAATGCATCTATATATATCTGGAAAAGAGAGTCTTT
>Ga0115004_10004978_pt1 | contig 10564 bp, 13 predicted proteins | sample ArcticOcean_MG_C_10_FD_88737 | JGI IMG/M metagenome (GOLD analysis project Ga0115004, IMG submission 88737) | Marine microbial communities from western Arctic Ocean - ArcticOcean_MG_CB11_90 | ecosystem: Environmental > Aquatic > Marine > Oceanic | place: Arctic Ocean: Canada Basin | collected... | reverse complement strand
TAACTAACTAACTAACTACATAACCATATTTAACACCATATATCAGGATTCAACCGTTCGTGCAACAACATCACTGCTTTGGAAACGCGATTATAGAATACTGACCCAGGACCACCGTTATTTTCTGTAAGCCACAAATCATGATTGATTGTTGTCATAAAATCTGTTCCTAACCTCATTCCACCCAAATTCGCTTCAGCCCCATGTTTTGCACAGTACTCTACAATCGATGCTGTCCTTGGGCAAAATACATCGATAAATTTCCACTGAATTGTTCCATGTGACAAAGTATTATACATTTCTTCTGGTTTAATCTCTATCAACAACTCATTTATCAAATGAAACACGAAATCTTGTCTTGACGACTTACCTCGCCAAATTTTCTGAATAGTTGTAGCTGCATCGGTTGTCATCCTGGAAAACGTCGCAATGATTTGATTGTTGTTGTTGTTGTTGTTGTTGTTGTTGTTGTTGTTGTTGTTAAGCTGTGTGCGAGAATGGTTTCTATATCAAAAGTATTTCAATTTTTTATAGAGAGAAAAAATATTTGAACTGCTTATGAAACATTTGAGCTCAGATAATCTGTCATGCCAAATCCATACATAGTCTTGTACTGCTAGGATTCATCCCGGGCTAGAGGATCTCTAAGAAATGAGAACCGACAGATTTCTTGATAAAGCACCCTTTATCTTTGTTTCATTCCACATACTACCAGTCATAAACCCTACCGCCGCGACGACAGGGCCTACAGATGGGACGTGGACCCAAAGCTATCTTATGGGGGACGAGATTTACCAGCTCTTCCACGGCTGTTCTTTCTATCTTTTCATAAAAAAGCCTTTCAATTTTATAAGGGGACACCCCACCCGGTAAAAAAAGTAGCTAGTTTACTTTTTTTTCTTAAATATGATTTAATTTTGCGATTTATTCAACCCATTTTTTTCGTATTGTTTTTTTCTTTTTCTTTCTCTCTTTCCAATTCTGCTGCACGAGTACAGCAATTTGGGTAATAACGCCCACAATCAAGTTGGTGAGCTCCCATAAAATCAACACCAGTTTCACAGCCGATACACTCGTCTTGATAATCCATCTCTACCGCTTTCATATCATACTCGATTTCTTGTGTAAGAAATGCCATATCTTTGGTTGCTTTGTTTTAAATCTTTATAATAAGTATTTCAATTTTATTAAGTGTTAAACCCAAATGAAAAAAAGGGCTATTCCGTTTTTTTTCGCACAAGACTTTTTTTTTGGTTTTTTGGTTTTTTCACTCATTTATCCGATAACTAATCCTGGTCTGACTCTGAGTACGGCAACACATGTACTAGCCCTTCTGTATCAACTACGCTCCTGAATACTACGGAACGTTCCCCGCGCTGTAATCGTGCATATATAATCACACTCTCCCCCATCATTTCTGCCTCCCCGATACTAACTTGCGTCTCGCTGCGATGCTCTGGAGCACAAAGCCGAACGACCATCATCGCCTTGATTCTATCGAGGATCTCATCGGAGCAACCATCAAAGTCTTGTTTGAACGCAAGGCAATCGGAGTGCAGCATTTGGATTTGTTTTGGATTTGTTTGTTCGCGGTTGGAAGGTTTACATCTTGGAGATACTTAGAAAAAGTATTTCAATTTTATTAAGAGTTAAAACCTTAAATGAAAAAAAGGGCTATTCCACTTTTTTTCGCATGTTTTTTTTGGTTTTTTTTGGTTTTTTTTGGTTGAAAAGGAGAGGGTGGGGAGTGAGGTGAGGGATGGAAAGAAGAGAGGGGAGGGCGATGTCCTTAGATATGTTGCACTCATCGAAGATGATCACAAGCATCTGCCCAGCCGTCTTTGCAATCTCGAGCCCAAAAATCCAAGTGAAGATACAGTTTCTGTTCATTGTCAAACATCTTCATTTCGTATAACAAGGGACCTTCACGTGGTGGATTCACACACTCATGATTATAAATACCAAACTGTCCATCGGTTTCGAAAATCCGGACGGATCGTCCTTCGTATCCAATCATACTTTCTTTTGGTAGATAAAGTTCAAAATTTTGACCGCGTACCAATGATTTTGGACAAAGTGCACCTAGACCAAAATCGGCATCCATGATGGTGGAGGATGGGTAAACATACTTGCTGTCTAAAAGATTCTTGTGGAGCTCTTCAATTAACGTATTTTTGACTTGCATCTGGAGTTGTTTTTGGATTTCTTTTGTTTGCGATTGGGGGTTTACGTAATAAAGTTAATTAGAAAAAGTATTTCAATTTTATTAAGAGTTAAAACCTTAAATGAAAAAAAGGGCTATTCCGCTTTTTTTCGCACATCACAAGACTCTTTTTTTGGTTTTTTGGTTTTTTGCTACTCTACACAAATCTACTCTTCATCACTTGCAACTGGGGTTTTCGCCTTGGAATTCCACTCATCACGTTCATCTTGTTCCAAACCCTTCCACTTGGCAGCAAGAGCTGAAACAACATCTTGAGGTTTCAACTTCTCATCTTCACCTAGCACAGCGCTAAGCTCAGATTTCACCTCTTCACGGGCATCCTTTGAGAACAAGAGATAGCCAGTTGGAGCACGTTTGGGCTTGTCCTCGTCATTCTTGGTCTTGGTCGCTTTCTTGGACTTAGACGGCTTATCATCAGCCTTCTTTGCCACCGGTCCACGCTTTCGAGCGATCTTGATGTCGTCCAGTTCCAGGAACCGGGTCGCTTCCTCAGCATCGAAATTGTACTTCTCAGCCAGTGAGGCAACAGCCTGGGCCATCGCATCGCCGCACATCTCACGAACAGCCTCGTCGAACGAGTTGGGCATCATAATCGTGGCAGACATAGCTTTGGTTGTTTTGTTGTTTGAGTTGGTTGGTTGATGATGATGGAGAGTATCCAAAAAAGTATTTCAATTTTTTTTTGGGTCTTCAAACCAATCGTACTTTTTTTACCATTGGTTAATTAAAATTGAGATACTTTTTTTTTCATTTCTTAGATATCACCCAAATATAGACCGATTGATCTAATCAAAAAAAAAGTATCTCAATTTTATTATATCTCTTGATAAAATTGAGATACTTTTTTTTTGATTTCTTAGATATCATCCAAATATAGATTTATAGATTTAATCAAAAAAAAAGTAGATCAATTTTAATTAACCCAGAAATCTTGACCCATATCTCGGTAAAAAAAGTACCCTTGGTTTGAAGACCCAAAAAAAAATTGAAATACTTTTTTGGATACTATCCATCAATGTAACTCCCAAAAAGCAACCAAAAAGCAACCAAAACAACCAAAGCTATGTCTGCCACGATTATGATGCCCCAAGCGTTCGACCAGGCCGTCCGTGAGATGTGTGGTGATGCGATGGCTCAGGCTGTTGCTTCATTGGCTGAGAAGTACAATTTCGACGCGGATGAAGCCACCAGGTTCCTGGATCTGGACGACATCAAGATCGCCCGGAAGCGTGGACCTTCACCCAAGAAATCCGAGGAAAAACCGGTGGCAAAGTCCAAGAAGGCGACCAAGTCCAAGAAAGACGACGACAAGACCAAGAAAGACGATGACAAGCCCAAGCCCAAACGGGCTCCAACGGGATATCTCCTGTTCTCGAAGGAGGCCCGGGAAGATGTGAAAGCTGAACTTAGCGCTGTGCTAGGTGAAGATGAGAAGTTGAAACCCCAAGACGTTGTCTCGGCGATCGCTGCCAAGTGGCAGGGTTTGGAACAAGAGGAACGTGATGAGTGGAATTCCAAGGCGAAAACCCCAGTTGTTTCTGATGAAGAGTAGATTTGTTGGATTATGATGTGATGTGCAAAAAAACCAAAAAAACCCAAAAAAAGAGTCTTGTGCGAAAAAAAGCGGAATAGCCCTTTTTTTCATTTAAAAGGTTTAATTAAGTGTCTTATTAATAAAATTGATATCGCTTTTTTTTCTACTTTTTAAGTGAACCAGCAACAACTCTAACTATCAGCTCTGATGTCTGCATCTGTCTGCCTCTGGCTGCTTCAGTCTACCTCTGTCTGTCTCTGTCTGTCTGTCTGCATCTGTCTGTTATTGCTGGGCTTTGCTTGCCTCTGTCTGCCTCTGGATTCCTCTGTTTACCTGCAGCATCTTGATTGAGAAAATCAATAACCCACCAGTTCTAAGGTGTTTAACCCTTAATAAAATTGATATCGCTTTTATTTCTACGTTTTAAGTGAACCAGTCACCGACCTCATGTACCGATCTATTCGCAGTTCAGATTTTGATGGATCCCACCGATTCAAGTGTGTGAACTCCTCACCCTCACCCGGCATCTTGCTTAAGAAAATCAATAACCCACCAGTTGTAAAAGATGTTGCTACTCAAACAGTTGAAGAGTTTGAGAATCTTGAACACATACTTCAATCCCAGGTCCAGGAATTGTGTTGCGAACCCTTGAAATCGGTTGCTAAACCACTCGATGAACCTCCGTCCATGTTTTATAGCAAAAACATTCTTGAATATATTGCCAATACAACGAATTATAACTATGCCCAGTCTTGTTTGGATTACTATGCAAAATGCACCTGTTGTGAAAGGCATCAAAAAAACAAACCTACTCTTTGGGAACCATGGGTTGAACTATCGCCCCCCACACAACCCAACCAACATGACTGTCTATGCACATGTCGCGCTATGTCACGACAGATTTGTCGTCTATTTCCCAACGTGGATGACACCCTTTACGAATGACTTGAAATTGTCATATAAGTGTTGTGTGAAATTTGCATGAAAAAAAAATAACTTTTTAGTAAAAAAACGCTGTGCCTCGTTTTTTTACTTAGAGAATATATGCAATATCTCTTTCTTGCCCGATAAAAATTGAATTTTCTGTCATATAAGGTAATTGAGTATCATTAACCAAGTCTCTTTGTTAAAACCTCGAAAATGTCTATCACTAGTGCACAGTTCGCAAAACTCGCCGATTACTATGGATTCGATATATCTGAAGCCCGGCAATTTCTTGGACAGTCTGTTCCAATTAAACGTGTTACGGAAAAAAAAACTACGGTTAAACCGAAACCACCGGCTAAGCCTTCTGAAAAAACTAAAAAAACTGAAAAAACTGAAAAAGTTATCAAACAAAAACGTGGTCCTACTGGTTACAATCTGTTTCTTAAAGATTACCATCCACTAGCAAAAGCTAAACTACAGGCTAAACTATCGTCTGGAGAAAAACTGGCCGCCGGAAATGTCATAAAAGCTGTCGCCGCGGAATGGAAAGCCTTAAGCGACTCGAAACGGGCATCCTGGAACAAAAAAGCGTCCATGTAATTTAGTTAAAAAATATTGATTGTAAATGAGTAAAAAAAATATATATTCTATGTGTTTTTTTATTGAAAGTAAAAAAAATTGAAATACTATTTTACTATTTCGTCACATATATAAACCAACCAACGCAAAGCTAAATCAAAATCATGTCTGCAATCATTACTGAACCTTCTATCTGCATTCCTCGTACACTTTCGAATGTTACCTGGAAAGATGTAAAAGACGTCTTCGAACAACTCATCGGTCCTGGCACGGTTGAAAGGGTTGATCTCGTGAAAGGCAAAGCTGAGCATGATGCAAACACACAGTTCTGCCGAATTTTTGTACACTTTCGCACCTGGCCAGTTCACAACCCTGAAGTTTCTAACATCCGAGATCGTCTCTTGGCCGGTGAAACTATCAAGTTGGTTTATGACAATCCCTGGTTCTGGAAGTGTGTGCAAAGTCGGGTTGACAAACCCCAGCGCACACGTATTCGTCATGCGCCATTCATCCGGGATTGTGAATCTAGTCCACGGGCGCCACCGCGGTTGGATGATTTAAAATCACCTGAACCTACTCCTGTGGATCTTGATACGCCTCCTCCGGCACCGAACAAAGAGTCTGCCCGGAAATTGTGGAGCGACGACGACGAAGAACATAACTACATGGACTCGCAAGGATGAGTTGAAATGATGTGATGTGATGTGATGTGAATAATGTGTATGAGTAAAAAAAAACAAAAAATCCAAAAAAAAAGTCTTTAAGAAAAAAGCAGTATACCCCTGTTTTTTTCCTTTTATAAAAAAATATATATACCCTTATACTCAGTAATGCTAATATAACATAATTTGTGGTTTAAGTGTCTTCTCTTATAAGAAAATTGAAATATTTTTGTTATAATTTTTTAATTATAACAAAAATATCTCATTTTTATAAGATATACAATCAAATATGCAGTCGCATACAGTTATACACGCTAAACCGATCACTAATGAATATTTACAATATAATAATAATACAATACCTGTTGTTGAGGCTACAATCGTCGATGAAGTTCAACCGGAAGTTCAGAATACTGAGGAGGAGTGCGCTGCATTGTGTTGTTTATGTTTTGCGTGGATGTTATTATCACCATAAAATGAAATTTTAAACTTTTATATTACGAAAAAAAAATTGAAAATACTTTTTTTCGTAATACTAACTATATCCTCCATTAGTATTACTGATGGAATCTGACATTACCTGATGACACGGTAGTTATATTAAAATATAGTATCTAGAACTTTATAACAACCATATCGCTGTAAGTTCCAGCATCACATGCTTGTCCATCGTGGCGTATAAGCTGTGGTTGTATAGGTTATTAGATACCTTGCTCTATGCAAACGGGGGTTTAGCGGTCGCACTTAGGCCAAGTGCGAGATTCTAGCCCGGTCTTTGCCCCTGGGTTATGCCGATTCCTGCTTTTATTGAGGAGTTAGTATAATAAGGGGATGTCACTCATACCTGTACAAGGTGAGAGAGACAAACCAGCTGAACCCTGTGAGCTCAATCTGCAATTGCAAGGTATATAATCAAGGACCGATTATTTAGTGATCCAGAACACGTTGTATGCTTTCACTAGCATACAAAAGAATCGCACTAAATTTGTACTTTCTAAATAAATTTTATAATATATTTTTAATATTAATATATTTTTTTTATTTGAAATTTTTGAAAACAATGTATGCAATACGGTATATAGCGCTTATTATATAAACACATATGCTGTGTTGTTTCTCTCGGTGAATGATATATATAGCCTAGTCTCTCTGCTGTACAATTTGTTATACACTTTTTATAGGTTCCCATTATCTTATAATAATAATGTATACATGGTTGCTTATACAATTTAAAATCATCATATACAAATTCACATACTAACTCATTTTTCTGTTTTTGTTCTATAGAATTATTTTTTAGAAAGTTATTTTCTAATTTATAACCACTCACTTCCCTCGCCGTTACATATGTTTTAAAGATACTATTCACTTTTCTCATCCTTATTTTTTCTTTCAAAGAGAGAAAAAACAAGATTTCTCCATATAATTCCTCCGGAAGTATATTCATTCTATTTTATAATTTTATTATTTTAATTCATATTTTTTATCCTCTAATAAACACCATTATCCTTTTAAATCCCTCTTATATTTTCATTTTCTCTCTTTTCATTTTTATTTATAGAGAGAAAAAGTATTTTAAATAATCATATATATCAATATATAATTATTTACACTTATAGTTTATCTCACCCAGAATATATATCTTATAATTTTATTACCTTATTTTAAAATTCTTTTTTTTTTATTTGTTTTAGTGCCTTTTTTTAAGTTGTTACTGAATTGCATCCTATTTTATATTAATAATAATTGATTTATTTTCTCAGTAACACAAATTCACCAATTCTCAAATCAAAAAGTTACTTTTGGACATGTCCGATTTTGATTTATGAAAATTAAATTTAAAAATAACGAAAAAAATACGGTTTTTTACATTTTAAAGCATAACAGTCTTGTATACAGAAAATATAACGCAACCGTTTGTTACTATAACTTTTTTTATTTTTTTTTGCAAATGATTTAGGAACTTTTTATGTAGTCTTATTATACTACAATGGACTACAAAAAAGTTCCGGAAAGTTCCAATATTTTTTGCTGCGAATCGTGTGACTTTAATACGTCTCGTAAAAGCCAATATAACCGTCATTTATTGACATTGAAACATCAAAATGCTACAAATGCTACAAATATACTACAAAATACTACAGAAAAAGTTCCATATAAGTGCGACTGTGGAAAAAATTATAAGCATCGGTCATCTCTATATAAACATAAAACAAATTGTTCTTATCAAGTGGAACCAAACTCGGAACTAAATGCTTTAAAAAGTTCCGAAAAAAATCACATTAATTCATCCAGTTTTACTCAACTAATAATGAAATTAATTAATGAAAATCAGGATTTTAAAAATATGATAATTTCCGAAAATAAAGATTTAAGAAGTCAAATTTCCGAAATATTACCCATGATTGGTAATAATAATAATAATCAAACTATTAATATTAATGTATTTTTAAATGAATATTGTAAAAATGCTATATCAATTGATCAATTTATGGATACTATTGATATTGATATCGATCATTTAAAAATCACTATGAATAAAGGCTTAGTTGACGGCATTACTAATATTATAATGGAAAAAATGAATAAACTTTCTCTCTATGAAAGACCCATACACTGTACCGATATTAAGAGAGAAACTATGTATATTAAATCTAATAATGGTCTAAATAATCCCCCTAAATGGGAAAAAGACACTGATAATATTAAAATTAAAAAGTTTTTAAGAGATGTTAGTCGTGTTCAAATTAGCGGAATAAAGCAATGGATGGATAATAATCCCGGATGGGAAACTAATCCTGCTTTACAAGAAGATTATTTATTAATGCTTCGGAAATGCACTGATGATTTAAAAGAAAATAATAGAGAGAATAAAATTATTAGAAAAATTAGTAATCAGGTTTATAAGGGGGTTCCTTGAAGGGGAGACGGTCGCTTCGCTTACCCCCGAACTACGTTTAATATGACTGTGTTATCTTGGTCTTCTTTAAGTTCTTTTTTATATATATAAGGCGGCTGTGCCCCCTTTAACTTTTAGAGCTTAAGCTTCCACATTATGGCAAACGAGAAATGAGTAGGGAAACCGGATATCGGTCACGAAATATCGCCATTTAACCTATATTAACTTCCTTATTGTATACTCGCGAATATATCGTGCGCTTCTTTAAGCTCTTTTTTATATATATCAGGCCCAAAGAATCCGCCCCACACCTAAAGCTTACACATTATCGCAAACGAAAAATCACTAGGTAAACCTTATATCGGTCTCGTAATATACACATATAACCTACATAACTATCTCTTTATCAAAAAATATATATATATTTTATACAGAATATTTACTTTATTTACTCGGAATCTTCCTCTATTATTTCTTTACTTTTTGGATCATATCGTCCTATCTCTTCATGCGATATACCATCAAATAATACATTCTCTTCTGATTTTAAATATTTTTTTCCATTGATTATTACTTCTACTACATGCAATTCCGGCGAATCACTATCACTATCACTATCTTCTGATTCTTTTGTTTCTTCTTCTTTTTCTTTTTCTTTTTCTTCTTTCTCCGCTTCTTGTGCTTCTTTTACTAAATTTTTTACTATATCTTTCCCAGTTACTACTTCTTTATTTACTTTTTTAGGTCTTCCTCGCTCTTTCTTTTGAGGTTCTTTTTTAACTAGTGGTTCATCTTCGCTTCCAGAAGTATCATTCGCTATCGTATTCTTCTTTGGTCTTCCTCGTTGGGTTTTTTTTACTTCGAATTCTTTTTCTGGAATTGTTAGTCCCTGATTTGCTGCTTCTCTCTCGGCTTCATTTCTCGTGATTTTTAATTTATCCATTATATTTCCATAATTTATTGGTGCTTTTCCTTTTGGATCTCGAAATTTATCTCCCAATTTTACACGATTATCAATGCATCCATATGTTGGTTCCCCGTTTGAATTTTTGTCTTTTTGATTTGAACATGTTTTACATAAATTATTATTTTCGTCAGTTATATTATTTGTACATTGAGTATATAATCCATGATTTAATCGTATAGCTTCACAACAATCAGCCAATTTTACACCACAAAATGGCAATGGAAGTTTTGGTGTTTTATCTCTTTTAGTTTCTTTTTTTGATTCAGTTTTCACTTTCAATTCATCTAATCGTAGTAACTTTAATCCTTCTTCTTCATTAAACCCAAACTTCGCACTTAATTCTTTTGTTAATCGACGTCCTTCTTTCTCAAGCATTGTTTTCAACATTCGCTCTGTATTCATTTCCATATTGATTTCCATAATATAATGGACGATTTGTGCTCTATAAATTAAAATCTTTATATTTTCAATTTTTTAAAGGGAGAAACTCCCTTTAGAACCCTCATTTATTGAATTTATTATAAATATTTCCTTTTTTTCCCAATTAAATATATATAAAATATTTAAAAATAAATTCTTAAAGGAGGGTTCTAAAGGGAGGAACTCCCTTTATTTTTAATCAATTAATAGTTGATTATTAATTTTATAAATTAATTCGGCTAATACAAATGAAAACTTCGGTGGAACCGCATTACCTATCTGTCTATACATCGATGATATACAACCTTTAAACATAAAATCGTCTGGAAATGTTTGTATCCTCGCATATTCT
>Ga0115004_10004977_pt1 | contig 10566 bp, 6 predicted proteins | sample ArcticOcean_MG_C_10_FD_88737 | JGI IMG/M metagenome (GOLD analysis project Ga0115004, IMG submission 88737) | Marine microbial communities from western Arctic Ocean - ArcticOcean_MG_CB11_90 | ecosystem: Environmental > Aquatic > Marine > Oceanic | place: Arctic Ocean: Canada Basin | collected... | reverse complement strand
TTCAACAACAAAACTTTATTATATTGTACTAAATGTCTTTTTTTTATTCCTCGGGCTGCGGATTTTGGCTCTCGTCCATATCGCTCGTCCAAAGCGTCAAGTTATCTCTCAACAATTGCATAATGAGCGTGGAATCCTTATAACTCTCCTCTCCTAACGTGTCCAATTCAGAAATGGCTTGATCAAACGCTTTTTTAGCCATTTGACACGCGCGTTCCGGCGCGTTTAAGATTTCGTAATAAAACACGGAAAAGTTCAACGCTAAACCGAGTCGAATCGGGTGCGTGCTCGCCAACTCGGCTTCCGCCGTCGCCTCCGCGGCTTTATATGCCAACAACGTTTGTTCCGCGGCTTCTTTTCGCTCCGCCCCACCTTTAAACTCCGCCAAATATCGCCAATAATCACCCTTCATTTTCTTATAAAACACCTTCGACTCTCCATCCGCGCACCCATCCTCCAAATGCTCTTTAATCAAATCCAATATCCTGCCGCAAATCGTCGTCAACTCTTCCTCCACGTTTGCTTTATAATCTCTTATTAACTTACACGTTTCCGAATTCGCGCCCGATTTACTCTCTTCTTTCGTTTCAATTGATGACATGATTCTCCACGACGCTCTTCGCGCGCCGATGACGTTTTTATACGCCACCGACAACAAGTTTCGCTCCTCCACGGAGAGTTGCTCGTTCGCTCCCGTTTTCGAGGCGACCTCGGACATGTACTCCATCATTTCATCGTATCTGTGTTAAAATATTTCCAAAGAAAGAGAGAGAGAGAGAGAGAGAGAGAGAGAGAGAAAATGCGTCAGCCTTTCGTGCAAAGCAAACGAGGAGAGAGAGAGAGAACAAGGAGAGGAATAAAAAATGTATCATCCCTCGCGAAACGCGCGAAAGAAGGTTTTGTGTTGGTTCACACGTGGCCTTTATTCATCGCCTTTTCGGCAGAAAAAAGAAAAAACTCTCTTTCCTCTCGCTTTTCGGTCGCTTTGACAGACATCTCTCTCATCACCATCGGGTTGTTTCAATATTCCCTCTTCTTACGCGCGCGAGAACACAAACAAAAGCCGGCGCTTCCGAAAAAAAAACGCGCGCGAACGCGGTTTCGATACATGGAAAACTACTTCTCTCGCGCGAAATTGCACTCGCGCACGCCGCGTCCCGTTCGCGTTTCCCTCTCTCACTCTCAAAAACAAATCAAACACACGCCAACTCCGCATCATGAAAAGTCGTTACGACGAGTTGACTTTTGTCTCTCCGTAATAAAAGAAAAAAATGAAAATGAATCAAAATCGTCGCTCGAAATCCACCCTCAAAAACCAACGCGCGACGCGTAAAAGCACACAAAAGACGCACCTCTCCGCTTGCTCGGCCAGTTTCGCCTTGAAAACGAGATCGTCGCGTTCCATTTTGACTATATAATGTGTTTGTATATATATTTCGTTTCGCGCGCGATGATGTGTTTTCTTCTAAGTTTGAGCTGAATAAATAAGCAAAGTTGTACAACTGAAGAGTTTAAGCAAAAAAAAGACAAAAAAGAGCGAAAAAACACAGGTGTGTTTAAAAGCAAAATTAAGGAAAAAAAATTCAAAATCGCTCGTCATTTCTTTTGGTTTTAGTAACAACACACACACCAGAGACTATAAAAAGATGACGACAGAAGAGAAGACAAAAGAAGAAATTGTGCCCACGAAAACCGCAGGCACGATCTTATTTTGCGGATGCACGGATTTCAAACAAGTCGGACGGACGAAACAAATCGACGAATCGGTGTTTGCGAACGTGAACGTCCCTTCGAAAATTTCCACTTTTTGTGATGAGTTGAAAGATTTGGAGTTTACATTCATCGCGTCCGGTTCCGCGGCGGCACACAACGTGGCCATCGATACGAAAGGGAGGTTATGGGCGTGGGGGAGGAACGAGAACGGGCAGTTAGGGACCGGGGATAAAAATAACAGGAACGCGCCGAGTGTGGTGAAAGGGATTGACTTTGGCGAGAATGCAGACGGAGAGGGCGAGGAAGCGGTGAAAATCGTTTGGGCGGCGTGCGGGAAGAACCACACGATTGCGATAGATTCAGAAGGTGGGTTTTACGCGTGCGGGTCGAATAAGTCCGGCCAACTCGGGGTTCCCATCACGTGGTCGAGGCAGAAGAAGAACGTGGACGACGAACGCGTGGAGTTTGTGAAGAGCGCGAGCGCGACGCAGGCGAAGTTCGTGAAAGCCACGTGCGGGGTGGATTTTACCGTGTTGACCGACGCGGATGGGAAGATGTGGTCGTTTGGATGCCCACAATACGGACAGCTAGGCCACGGGGACGATCACGAGTACAACATGAAGGAAGGCACGGTGAAGTTGGCGTACGAGCCGCAACCGACGCCGAAGATGATTAGGAGCGGAGATTTGAACGCGGAGAAGGATTATAAAGTCGTCAAAGTGTGCTGCGGACACAATCACGTGGCGTGCTTTTGCGAGGACGGGAAACTTTACACGTGGGGGAACGGTGGTTACGGCAGGTTAGGCCATCGCGTGCAAAAAGATGAGTTTTCACCGAAAATGGTAGAAGTTCAAGGGGGCGATAGAAACTTGATCCCGAAAGACGCCATTTTGGCGTGCGGGAGTACCGCGACGCACTTTTCCGCGTGCATGGGCCAGTTGTACGCGTTCGGAAAGTTGAAAGTGAGCGGCGATAACACGATGTACCCAATGCCGCAGATGGATTTACAAGGTTGGGTGTTGAGAGATTTCGCGAGTGGCGCGGTGACCTTCGCGACGTGCCAAGACGAGATGACCGTGACGTGGGGCGCCGGCGGGTACGGCGAATTAGGCTACGGGCCAGAAGGAAAAAAATCGAGCGCGTGCCCGGATGTGGTGCCGTCTTTGCAAGGGAAGAGAACGATTATGGTCGCGTGTGGGTTAGGACAGACGCTGTTTTTGGTGAAGAGCGAAGACGTGAAGGAAGGCGTGCCGGTGTTCGAGCCGTTGCCGGAAACGAAAGGCGGAGAGAAGAAGAAACAAGGCGCGCATTTGATCAAACCAGGGGGTGCGAAGAAAGCGAAGAAGTAATCGCCCCCGCGCGTGTTGATGTGTCGTCTCACGTGTGTGTGCGTGTGTGTGTGTGTGTGCGTCATCATTATATAAAATGGCAATTATTATTTTAATTAAAAATTTTATGAAGTCAGTTGAAATAAACGCCCGTGGTCTACGCACGGACTATTTACCAATAATATAAAACGTCATCAGTATAGTAAGTAACCACACACACACGCACGCACGCGCAAACGCGTTCATTCGTTCGATGCATTTAACTCAAACCCATGATTTGTTCGGTTTCCGTGTCGACGCTAATCTCGTAATACGCCGGTCTGGTCGGTAACCCCGGGATGGTAGGGAACGCGCCGACGAGCGGTACTAAAAAGCCAGCCCCGGCGGATAATCGCAAGTCACCAATCGGTAACGTGAATCCAGCCGGCGCGCCTTTCATGTTCGCGTCGTGCGAGAACGAATATTGCGTCTTGGCCATGCACACCGGCAAGTGGCCGAAACCTTGTTCCGTGAACAAAGCAATCTTCTCTTTCGCTTGCTCGGAAAACTCCACCCCGCCGGCTCTGTAGTATTCCTTCGCGATGTGCTCCACTTTCTCTTCGATGCTCATGTCTTCCGTGCTGTAACCGAGCTTAAACTCGCTCGCGCTCGCGTTTTCCTCGCACACTCTCGTGACAGCTTTGCCCAACTCAGTGGCGCCCAACCCGCCTTCGGCGTGGTGTGTGCAAATTTCAACTGCAGACGCGCCCGCCGCTAACGCAGCTTGTCTAATCGCTTCGTGTTCCGCCGGCGTATCCGTCGGGAACGCGTTAATCGCAATAACCACTGGAATACCAAACGATCTCGTGTTTTCGATGTGTCTGGTCAAGTTTGAGCACCCGTCTTTGACCATGTTCACGTTTTCTTCCAAGTACGCGAAATCGAGCGGCTTGCCCGCTTGTACCGCCGGCCCGCCGCCGTGGCATTTCAACGCACGAACCGTGGCAACAATAACCGCACAGTTTGGTTTAAGCCCTGAGGATCGGCACTTTAAGTTGACAAACTTTTCCAAACCAATATCGGCGCCAAAACCGGCTTCCGTGACCACGAATCCGTCTTTACCGACCATCGACAACGCAATCTTATCGGCGATAACGGAGGAGTTCCCAGTCGCGATGTTCGCGAACGGACCAGCGTGAATCAACACCGGCGTTCCTTCCAAAGTTTGCATTATCGTCGGTTTAATCGCTTCCAACATCAACGCCGTGACCGCACCAGTGACGCCCAAATCGTCGCAGTTCACCGCCTCTCCCGATTTGCTCGTTCCGACAATCATCTTCCCGAACCTCTCGTCCATATCTTCCAAGCTCGTGCACATGGCCAACACCGCCATAACTTCCGAGGCGACCGTGATATCAAACCCGGTTTGTCTCGTTTGGCCTTTCTCCGTCGGCGACTCACCAATCGTTATTTGTCTTAAAAATCGATCGTTCATATCGACGACTCTTCTCCACGTGACTTTATCGGCGTCCAAATCCAATCGAACAAATTTCGATCGTTCCTTTTCCGACCATTCGTCTGGGTTGGTCTTCTCAATACCTAAACGTTTCAATCGTCTGGTCATGTTTCTGGCAATCTTTCTCTCGCCTTTCTTGTTTGGCGGAAACAACCTCTTAAACAAAGCCTCGTCGCTTTGCGTGTTTTCGTGAAACATCCTCGTATCCACCGCGGCGGCAATCAAGTTCGTCGCGATACCTATCGCGTGAATGTCTCCGGTCAAGTGCATGTTCATTTCTTCCATGGGGACGACCTGAGAATACCCGCCTCCAGCGGCACCGCCTTTGATACCAAAAGTCGGACCCATCGACGGCTGTCGAATGCACGCCACGGCGAATTTCTCCAAATGCGCGCCCAACGCTTGCACCAATCCAATCGTCGTCGTCGACTTTCCTTCCCCCAACGGCGTCGGCGTAATCCCAGCAACGACCACGTAGTGTCCTTTATTCTCTTCCGTCATTTTCTTAGAGATCTTATCGGAAATTTTCGCCTTGTAATGCCCGTACGGCTCGTATTCCTCCATGGAAATTTTACACTGCTCCAACACGTGCGCGATGCGAAGAGGCGTCGCGGCTTGCGCCACCTCGATATCCGACGGCACCGGTTTCACGATGTTCTCCAGCTTCTTCCCGGGTAAACTCATACTTGCCGTTGCTTTCGTGGTAACAGAACTAAAACTTCTTCTTAAAACGCCCGAAACTCTCCGCGTCGACGTTGATGAAAACGACTTTGGATACGATGAGATTTTCGCGATTTTAAACACCGCTTGTTGCGCGCTCATTCGACGGAGAGAGAACAAAAAAGCGCTCCTTTGCTTTCTTTTTCTGTTGTTGTGCTTATGCGCGTTTGCGTTTTTGTGTGTTTTGTGCGTGTATGTATATAAACCGCAAGAACCGCGCAGAAAGAAGTGTGGATTAGTAAGAAGTGTGGATTAGTCAGTGGATAAATTGGAAAAATAAGTCTCTCAGTTGCCCCTTCGGGACCTCTGACAAAGGAGTCTTTTCTGGCTCAAGGAATTACTCGAAATGAACACGTCTCTTGCTCTCTCTCTTTCTCTCTATACTTTTAAAAGCTGTACCATTCTGTTAAATATCTCCATAAAAAAGCGCATCACCCACACGCAATTATACTAAAGAGAAAGGACGCTCTGTATACACATATGGTGGAGAGAAAAGAAGAAAAAGAGAGGAGGAAAAGGACGACAAAAACGTCGTTGTCGAACGCGCGCGTCGCGTTCGACGTCTCTTTGTTTTCGTGCGAGCGGTTTTTACGATCGAAACGCGTGCGAGCGCGGTTCGTTACGCCTTCTCCGAATGCTCTTACGAATGCGAGTGGTTTTGTCAGCGATGATGACGATGCCAACGATAAGCAAAACAAGAACAACAACGAGAAGAGGAGCACGGATGATGAAAGAGCGATCGCGTTCGTGGACGAGAGTACGGGGGATAGTTTACGCAACGGCGTCGGGTTGAGCGCGTTTTTGGATTTGACGGGATGTTCGAACGTGGTGGATATGACGCCGACGGAAGAATTTTCGATGAAGGACGTGCGCTCGATACGAACCGGGGAGCGCGTGGCACCGACGGCACCGCTGGTGTTTTTTATAGGGACGACGCTCGCGGAGAGCGGGGAGAAGATTGTGAGAATATGCGGCGAACGACCGGAAGCGTCGATGGTGACGGTGTTGGTGTCGACGTGTAAGGAAACGCAACACGCGGGCGCGAGAGAGGTGAGAGAGGCGTTTGATTTGTGCGTGAAAGACGTGGAGAGGTTGATTTTAGAGAAAATTAGTGGTAATGGTGATGGTGGTACTAATAATAATAACGCGAGCGGAATTGGAGAAGGAGAGGAACAACAACAGAAACCGGCTGAATCAAAAGAAGAAGAAGACGAGTGGGACGAAGATTGGGGCGACGACGACTGGGAAGATAAACAGAAGGAGAAAGCATCTGCGGCGTTGGAAAATACCATTTTAGCAACGGTGTCTCAGAAAGTAGTCATTCAGTTCTTCCCGGGTACGATCGTTGCACCGTTAGGACCTTCGGCGTTTCGATTTCCCACGTCGTCCGCGGTCGGCGAGTTTGCGCTCGATTACTTCGGGTTTGAAAGGACGACGTCATCGGAACTCGATGGTAAAGAAACTTCCATTTCGAAGAATAAGAATAAACAAACCTTCTCGCGCGCACAAAAGCTGTCCATTATTGGCTCGCAACTAGACGCTTTCATCACCCACGGCTTAGGTTTCGATGATGAAGATCGCGTCGATTTCTACGCGCTCGGTCCGATTGCAAAGAATATAGCGCGAGATTGCGTGGATAGGAAAGACCAGAAGATTCCGAACGAAGACGATGAACTCGATACGTTAGCAGTATTAGGCGATAATGCGTACGAAACGATCGATGAAAAGTTGAGACAAAGCAAAAAAACGTGTTGCGTGATGTTGGTGGACCGAGCGATGGATCTCGCGAGCGCCTCCGCGGTATTCACAGATTCCTTCTACGGACGTATCGATGAAGTCGCGTCTACGAACGGAGCGTTTTCTTCGCTCGACGCTGAGAAACAGGTGAGCGACGAGACCGCGCACCGCGCTTTAGAAGAAGAACTGTCGAGGATGTCGTTTCGCGACGCGTGTAGGAAAGTTTCGAGATTACTCTCAGAAGCGGCGAGAAGTGATGGCGTACACGTCGAAAGTGTAATCGCAAACGCAGATGCGCAGACGTCGAATAAAAACGTTAATAATGACATCACGTCCGCGAGGTTACGCGCTCTGCGACAGGCAATATTAGATAGCGTAGGTAGTAGTGATGGTAGTCATAGTCATCAGTGGACGTTACGACTGGCGTCGGTCTGCGCGGCTGCTTTGGAACTAGAAGAAGGATCAGAAACATCAGATGCAATTGGAAATGTGCGAACGCTCTCGGCGACTGCACACGCGTTTGGTTCTTCAGGTGTTGCTGCTGAACTCATCAGTGCTTTATCTGGGAAGAGAAAACAAGTGTGCGGCGTTTCGTGCGCGCGAGCGTTTGCGTACGTGGCTTGCGGCATGACGCTCGCCGGAGAAGCCGTCTCTCGAGAATCCAGCGCAGATGCTGCGATGCATCAAATGGACGTGCGCGATAGCGCATTATTCATGAATGATAATGATGACGGCGAAATATTTACGAGAAAAGATGCAAAAGCAATCGAAGAAGCTTTGAAATGTGCGATTTGTGAATGTGTCTGGAACGGCGACGATAGGAATAGCGAAAACGTCACTTTCCTCGGGAAGGAATTATACGACGCAATCTCCGAAGCTCGAGGGTATAAAAAAGAAGGAGATGAAGATGCATCGCGTGACGAAGGGAAGGAGAAAGAGAAAGAGAAAGAGAAAGAGAAAGAGAGTGATGATGAAGAAGATGGTTGGGGTAACGACGACGACGGTTGGAGCGTGGACGACGACCCTCTTTTAGTACACCCGCCGCCATCGTTAAAGACACCTCGAGTTGAACTTCCGGATGACGTTCGATTATTCCTGGACGATTTTGTTCAAGATAAAGCGCTATTCACGAGTACGTGCGAACTCATAGTCTCTTCTCGTGTCATATGCAGGGAAAAAACTTCAACATCAGGTGAAGGTATGATGAATAACGCCAACGTATCCATTCCGTTGAAGCACTCCCGAGGTTCACTCATCGAGAACGATGGTGCATTCACCTCTCTCGTTGCCGATATCGCATCGCGTGTCGCGTCATCGAACGATACTTCGGGGTGTTGCAAAGATGCCGAACGTATCACGGCATCTGGATCCATCGGAACACTCCTCGCCTCGGCGACGTCCACCGCCGGTGGGTTCGTCAAAGGTTTTGGCTCTGGGCTCGGTAGACTCGCGGGTAACGTGCTCGATAAAGTTTCCAGCACGGTTTCGAACAGTAGAAAACCGAGTGACTGCGATTGTTTCGTTTTATTCGTCGTAGGGGGCGTATTTAAGGATGAAATTATGGCGGCAAAAAATGCATGGAGAGAAAACGGTGGTGAAGCGAGCGGGCGGTTACTCCTAGTCGGCGGCACGAACGTGCTTTCCCATCGCTCAAATTCGGTTTTTTGAAGTTAAAGCATAGCATAGCCAAATGGTATCATATATAATAACAATATCATATTTCTCTAGATATATCTTCATACGCGCGAATGGCTGCATCCGAGAGTGGGAGCACGAACTCGCTGTTCGACCACGCCATATCGTCCGGTAACCATCCTTTGAATATATCGCCAACATCATCTTGAGATGAACGACCGCCATAGATGCGATCACCGTCAAATTGAATCGGGTTCAAGCCACTGCGCAATCCACCGCGTTCATTTATTCGACCAGAATCGAGCATGAAGTCTAACCAAGCATCGATACCTGGGGACGATGACGGCGCGCTGTGCGGTACGGACGAAGTGTATCCTCCGCCCTCATTCAACACCGGGCGTACAAACACGTCGCAGTGTAAAGCCGTTCCAGACGGTGGAAATACCGGTTTCACCAGCGATGAGCGACGACACAAGGCTAAAACGTCGTCGCTACCACCAAAAGCGACGGATATATCACCGTTTTGTAACGCCCGGAGATACGTTTCGTCATCTGATACCTTGATTTTTGCGCGCAGTCGTCGCAAAGCGTCTCTCTGAGACCGTTCGTTATCGATAGTCTTCGGATTGATTGTATTACGAGGATCGCCCATTTTCAAAGCCGCGGAGAGAACTTCTCTCGGCGCATCCGCACACCCTACGAACGTTTTGTTCCCAAAGCGTGGATCGAAAACGTCCGTCCAATCGGTAATCGCCTCGACGCCTCTGGGAAGTTTATCCGCTCTGTATGCCAGCAATGTTGCCGTAACTCTGTACGGCACCGCGAACAGTCTTCCGTTGGGATCCGTGCTGCGCACAATGTCACCAGTTCTGTAATCGCGAAAACACAAATTCTTATATACATCTGGCAATGCTCGAAACCACCGCTCTTTACCGGTGATCTCAAACGGAAGAATGAGCTTCTCGCGAATCGCCGCTTTCAAATATGCATCGCCGAGCGTAGCTAACGTCGCGGTCGCGGCCGTTTTCGATAGTTTTTTCTTACCTTTCTTATCTCTCTGGTCGCTGCTATTCCTATTTCTGCTATTCTCGCTACTCTCCTCCTCGGCGTAATCGTTTCCGTTCCCTCCTTCTTCTAGTATCGCCCTCCCTCTCCTCAAATCCTGAAACGACTTCGCCAACGACGCCGACGCCGAGTGTTCCAACTTCAACCTCGGCGACGCCTGCGTCTCCTTAAAGTCTTCGAAAACGTTCGGTGGAATCGTCCCTCGCAACACGTTCACTCTCAGCGGAACGTCAAACTTAAACGCTCGCTTCGTCAAGCCCGGCGCCCCCCACTCGATGTCCTGCGGCGTCGCTCCCGCTCTTGCCGGAAAGCAAAAGTACGAGATCGGACTGCTACTACTCGCAACAGCAACGAATGCGGCTGACGATGATGACATCGCCGCCCGCCGACCAATTAATAACGACGACGTCGATGAACGTCCTTTTCCTCCTTCGTCTTCTTTGAGCGCAAAAGCATCGTCATCTCTCGCAGCATTTTTACTCTCAACGTCGTCTGCTCTCCTCCCGTTTTTTACGTCGTCGTCGTCGTGGGAAAACAAAGACGACGGGAAACAAAAACTCTGCCTCGTCGTTCGTCGTTTACGTCGTCTGTTTTGATGAAACACCGCGAGAGGAAGTGAAGACGACAACGACGAATTTGGCGACGGATGATTGGAAACGCCACGACCGGAAACGCCTCGACGTCGTGGTGAAAGCTTAGAAAAAGCTTCACACGACGACGACGACGAAAACGAGATGGACATTTTCTTTGTCTTCTTGGCGAGAGAGACTCTCACCACCAGCACCCACAGTTGTTCGAAAGTAAGGGACTTCCTTTGAAGCGCTTAGAAATGGAGAAAAATCCTTCGGGAAATTCTTCATTTATTCGACGCTC
>Ga0115004_10004973_pt1 | contig 10571 bp, 10 predicted proteins | sample ArcticOcean_MG_C_10_FD_88737 | JGI IMG/M metagenome (GOLD analysis project Ga0115004, IMG submission 88737) | Marine microbial communities from western Arctic Ocean - ArcticOcean_MG_CB11_90 | ecosystem: Environmental > Aquatic > Marine > Oceanic | place: Arctic Ocean: Canada Basin | collected... | reverse complement strand
CGTTTAGATGAAATAGATGAAAAGTGTCAAGCTTTTAGGATTCAAAGTCCAAATTTAACGCCAGAAGATCGAGTAAAGCATAAAAAAAGTGAGTCATTGTCTAAAAAAAAGATAGGTAAATAAAATTTTTTATTGTAAACTTGAAAAGTGAAAGTTGTATTATCTTATATATTGATTTTATGTTTTGTTATCATAACATTTCCTAAAACTGTTTTCCATGATCATGACGAACATGAAATTGTTTTAGAAGGTGATTTCTTTTCAGTAGATCATTTAGATTGCTTTAGTTGTGATTTTGACTATACATCTTTGTCTGGGAATACGGAACCTAGATTAAGCACCAAGCTAATTTTTCTAAAAGAGTATATGAATAGCCGTCGTCTTGATGGAAATTCATCTTATAATTATCTTTTTAATTCTAGGGGCCCCCCAAATGCTGACCTATTCTCGTTGGCATAGTTAATTCCTTTTATAGATAGGTTCTATGCTTTTATGTTAAAGTAATAGAATTTATCATGAAAAATATCTTTTTGACGATTGTTACACTTTGCGTTACGCAATTGTCCTTTTCTCAAGTCATTTCAGGTATAGTACTTGATTCAGAAACAAAAAAAAATATCCCTTATGCAAAGGTTTATATACCGGATTTTCAAATAGGTACAATTTCGGATTCTGTCGGGAAGTTTGTTTTTAACACATCTATTCCACCCAACGTGTCCTTGCTTGTAACTTCTTCTATGTATGAGTCAAAAATGGTCACAGTAAACCCTGGAGAGCTGATTGTTGTAGCAATGGAAAGAACTCATTTAGAATTAGATGAAGTTGTTTTGATAATTCCAAATGGCGTAATGCAAAAAGATAATACTGTTCGAGTTGATCGATTAAATTTGAAAGATTTAAAGACTATTCCTGCAAGCACTCTTTCAGAAGCAATTGCAAATTTGAATGGAGTCCAAGAGGCTTCAATTGGAATAGGGATTTCTAAACCAGTTATTAGAGGAATGCAAGGAGTTAGAGTTTTAACAGCTTGGAATGGAATGCGAATTGAAAATCAACAGTGGGGAGCAGATCATGGGATGGCGGTTTCCCAAATAGGAATCGGTTCAGTTGAAGTTATAAAAGGTCCTTCCTCACTTTTATATGGCGCTGATGCTTTAGGTGGAGTAGTTTACTTAGCAGAAGAGAAGTTTTCTAGACAGAATGCTTATTCAGTAGTAATTAACTCCAAATTTGAATCAGTGAACTTAGGAACAACGAATACTGCAATGATAAAAATGTCTAAGAGGAATATGCGATTCAATTTCGGAGCTCTATATTCTAATTTTTCAGATTATAAAATGCCTAACAACACTTATTTAGCAGATTCTAGATATCAAGATATGGGCGCAAAAGCTCGTTTTGCTGTAAATAAAGAAAATTGGGTAATGAATGTAAATTATATCTATTCTCACAGTTACTTAGGACTTCCCGGGCATACGCATGATACGGATCCGAATCCAAATAGTTTTATGTTATCTTTTCAGAATAGACAAAGAAATATACCGGCACAAAACATTAATAATCATTTAGTTCAAATGGACAATAAGTTTTTCTTTGGCCAGAACAAAATTCAGTTGATGTTAGGTTATACACACAATGATTTGCAGGAGTTTGAAGAGAAAGTTTCATTACCTGGTCTTGGAATGGTGCTTCAAAATGGATTATATCATGTAAGGTTTCAAAGAAAAATGGGAGCTTGGAGTATAAACGCTGGAATTCAAGGTATGTATCAAGTGAATAGAAATATTGCCAAGGCAGAAGATGAGCTAATTCCAAATTTTAATCAACTAGATAATGGAGTTTATGCTATTGCTAATTATAAAACTAGATCAAATTTTAGTTTTCAATTTGGTAGTAGATATGATGTTCGAATATTAAATACGAGTAATCTCAGTAATACTTATGATAGTCCAAATTTTTCTATCGGAGGTAAATATTTTTGGGGAAAGAATTCTAAGAACACTTTAAGGTTAAATATTTCTACAGGATATAGAGCACCACATATTTCTGAACTTTTAGCAGACGGCATACATCATGGTACATTAAGGTATGAGATAGGAAATCAAAATCTGAAATCTGAAAAAGCTACTCAATTTGACTTAAATTATGAATTTGAAAGGGATCATGTTTCTTTCGTGTTGAATCCATTCTATAATTATATTCAAAATTTCACACAGATTGTCGCTCAAGATACTATGATAGATATGTTTCCAGTTTATCGTTATGAACAACAAGGTGAGTCACATTTATATGGCGTGGATTTAGGTTTTCATTACCATCCTCATTTTGCTCATTGGTTGCACGTAGAGACCTCATATTCATTAATTTATGGCGAGTCACTTAATAAGGAAAATATGTCTCTAATGCCCCAGCCAAGGTTAAATAATTTGGTTCGACTTACATTTAAGAAAAGATTCAAATTTAATCTAGAGGAAGTTGTGATTCAGCATATGAAATTCTTTGAACAGAATCGTGTAACAACATTTGAAAGTGAATCAGTTGAATATGGATTGTTAAATGCAGGTTTTAATTTTAAGTGGTATCTCAAACAATCTATTGAAATTAGTTTAGGAGTGAAAAATGCTTTGAATACCAGATACGCAAACCACCTTTCAAAACTGAAGAATATTGGTGTCTACAGCCCCGGAAGGAATTTTTATGTTAGTCTAACATATCAGCTAGATGATTACCTTAAAAAGAGTAATTAAATAGATTGAAGTCACTCAAATCAACAATCAATAATAACAAATAAAAATCAAAAAGATGAAAAAGCAATTTTTTGTAATCGGATTGGCATTAGTAGCTATGACAACAGTATCATGTAAGAAAGAATCTTGTCATGATTGTCACTATGATGGGCCAAATGGAGAGGTCGAACTAGGTGAGAAGTGTGGGGATGAGTTGGAGACTCTTGAGGCAAATGGTTATAATTTAGATACAGCAAATTATGTCGTTCATTGTCATGAGCACTAAGCCAAGATGTGAAAGGAGGGACCCATTACATAGTGGATCCCTCTTTTAAACTATCAAGTTTAATTTGTTTCTTAATACTTAATTTTTAAATGAAAAAAAGAAGAAAACAACCCTATGGAGAAGTATGTTTTAGCTATTAATTTCATTATTGGCAATAGTCACTACAATATATATATACTTGAATTTAAAAATTAAAAACACCAATTTTATAAAGGGATACTGCCGATTAGTAATAAATCGCTCTTCTCACTTTAGTGATGTATTTTGCTAGACGAATTACTTGTTTTGTGTAACCAAACTCATTATCGTACCATGCGTATATGACAGCGCTTTTACCATCCTTAGAGATAATTGTAGCTTTTGAGTCAAATACAGAGCAGCATGTGTTTCCAATTATATCATTAGACACTAATTCCGGATCTAAGGAATAAAAAATTTGATTAACTAATTCACCATTTAAAGCCGCATCTTTAACTGCGTTATTCAATTCTTCCAAAGAAGTTTCTTTTTCTAGTTCAAGGTTAAGAATAGCTAAAGATCCGTTTGGAGTTGGCACACGTACTGCATTAGCTGTTAATTTGTCTTTTAAGTCTGGAATAACTTTTGTTACCGCGTTACCTGCACCAGTAGAAGTGATTACCATATTTATGGCAGCAGAACGACCTCTTCTTGGTTTTTTGTGCATGTTGTCCAGTAAGTTTTGGTCATTTGTATAAGCGTGCACAGTTTCGACATGCCCCTTTACAATACCAAATTTATCATTTACAACTTTAAGAATAGGGGATATAGCATTTGTAGTGCAAGATGCAGCTGAATAAATTTTCTCACCTTCAATATTGAATTCTTTTTGATTTATTCCGTAAACAACATTTGGGATCTCTTTCCCTGGAGCTGTTAAAAGCACTCTAGATGAACCAGGTGCTTGCAAATGACGAGATAGTGCTTCTCTGTCTGTAAAAGCCCCTGTATTATCAATTATTAATGCATTTTTGATTCCATAAGATGTGTAGTCAATATCTTCAGGTTTCTTGGCACAAATCATTTTAATAATTTGGCCATTAATAATTAAAGCTTCATTTGCGATATCTACTTCAACTGTTCCGTTAAAAGCACCATGAACGGAATCGTTTTTCAATAAAGCAGCTCTTTTTATTAAGTCATCTTCAGAGTTACTACGTGTTACAATAGCCCTTAATCTTAATTGCTGTCCTTTTCCAGCTTGTTTTATTAATTCTCTTGCAGCTAAGCGGCCAATACGGCCAAAACCATATAGAATAACGTCTCTTGGTTCAAATGCTAAATTATTAGTACTTTCAAATCCTGTTAATTTGATTTTAAGGAAATCGGTCATTTTTTCAAAATCATCTTTTTCGCTTAGCCATTCACTTGCTAATTTACCGATATCCAATTTCGCTGGGGCAAGATCCATTGCAAGAATTGCTTCTGCCAAATCAGATGTTGTGAAAATATCAACAGGTTTGTTGACGACATTTTTTGAATACTCATGTAGATTTAGAATTTTTGAGATAGTTATATCTATAAGATGGTTTCTAAATAATACTAATTCAATTCCTTTGTCATAAAGTAGTTCACCAACTTTACTTGATAGTTTTACCGCTGCTCTTTCTTTTTTAATGTGCGACTGTAATTCGTTTTCGTAACTCAACGCTGTTTCCATTTTTTAATTTAATGTGTTGATATATAAAAAAAGGTGCCCAAGTTAATGGACACCTTTGTAATCTCTTATCCTAGATAAACTTTAAGTAATTTGTTTCGCGAGGTATGTCGTAAACGCCGGATAGCCTTTTCCTTAATTTGTCTTACCCTTTCGCGAGTTAAATTAAATTTAGCTCCAATTTCCTCAAGTGTAAGTCCATGATTCATTCCGATTCCGAAGAACAAACGAATGATTTCACGTTCTTTATCTGTTAATGTACTTAATGATCTTTCAATTTCTTTTTGAAGAGATTCGGCCATCAGCGCGTGATCAGCTTTTGGCGAATCATTATTTGCCATAACATCCATAAGTGTACCTCCATCCTCTGAAGTTGATAGTGGGGCATCCATAGATACGTGACGACCAGACACATTCAAACTCTCCTTAATCTTGTCTTCTGGAACCTCCAGTGCTTCAGCTAACTCCTCAGCTGAAGGTGGTCTTTCGAATTCTTGCTCCAGGCGAGAGAATGCCTTATTTATTTTATTCAACGACCCTACTTGGTTTAAAGGGAGACGTACAATTCTTGCTTGCTCCGCTAATGCCTGTAATATCGATTGACGAATCCACCATACTGCGTAAGAAATGAATTTAAACCCACGTGTTTCATCAAATTTTTGTGCAGCTTTGATAAGACCAAGATTTCCTTCATTAATAAGATCTGGTAGTGTTAGCCCTTGGTTTTGGTATTGTTTTGCGACAGATACGACAAATCTAAGGTTGGCTCTTGTTAGTTTTTCAAGGGCTTTTTGGTCACCTTGTTTTATTTTCCTTGCCAATTCTACCTCTTGCTCTGCAGTAATCAACTCTTCTTTACCGATATCCTGCAGGTACTTGTCTAATGACTGACTCTCACGATTGGTAATAGATTTCGTAATTTTAAGTTGTCTCATACTTTCTTGTCGTCTTCTATATTGTTATGGCTAATAATGGCTTTTGCAAAGATACGGTGAAAAGAACCCAATTCCCAAAAAAACACGCTTATTATTTTTTAATAATTTAAACACCAAAAACCATGCCTTAAATCACTGATTTACAGCCCGAACCCAACGTAGTCTCTTTTACCACTTTCTGTCATTATTTCTAGTAGAACTCCTCTGTTGTCATTATTTAATTTATCCGTGAGTTGTTCAACAGACTCGATTACTTCGTTGTTTATTTTTAAAATGATCATACCTTCTTTAAGGCCGATAGATTTTAACTTTCCTGCACGAATAAATTTTATCTTTACCCCATTCGAAATATTCAATTCCTTCTTATCCTTATTTGTTAATTCTGTGAAAGCTGCGCCTAAGGCTACATTTTTTTGAATTTTCTCTTTACTAACAAGCTTTGCTTCTCCATCGCTATTTCGAAGTATAATTTCTTTAACACTTTCATTACCCTTTGGACTTCTGATAGTTACGCTGACCTTATCACCAGGACGTCTTTTACCTATCTCTTCTTGCAATGAAGCAGCTGAATTTACTATTTTTGATCCAATTTTTAAAATGACATCGCCATCTTCTAAGCCCGCTTTGTCTGCGCTTCCTTTTTCTAAAACACTTTCAATATAAACACCTTTGATATTTGTTAGTTTTTTATCTTCAACTAGCTCTTGTGTTATGTCTGTAATTTGTACTCCTAGATACCCACGTTGTACAATTCCATAATCGATTAGATCTGTTAAAACTTTTTTTACGAGATTCACCGGTACAGCAAACGAATAGCCACTGTAGCTTCCTGTTTGAGATGCAATAGCAGTATTTATACCAACTAATTCTCCTTGAGTATTGACTAGTGCTCCTCCGGAGTTTCCTGGATTAACAGCGGCATCTGTTTGAATGAAAGATTCAATAGGAACGACAGTAGAGCTAGATCGCTCGGATAATAAATTTATGTTGCGTGATTTTGCTGAAATAATTCCAGCTGTAACTGTGCTTTTTAGGTTGAAAGGGTTTCCTACTGCTAGAACCCATTCGCCAACTCGAATGTTATCACTGTTTCCAATAGGGATTGCTACTAAACCTTTTTCTTTAATTTTCAATACAGCAATATCTGTTGATGGGTCAGTCCCGACAATTGTAGCAGTATATTTCCTATTATCATTTAGTGTGACTTCAATTTCTTGAGCGTCTTCAATGACATGATTATTTGTTACAATATATCCATCAGTTGAAACAATTACTCCTGATCCTGACCCTGATCCATATTGCTTGAGTTCTCTTCCGCCAGCACCTGGTCCATAAAGGAACTCTGAAAATATATCCCTTTGAAATGAAGTTGTTTCTACTTTAGTGGTGACGTGAACTACAGCGTTTAGGCTATTTTCTGATGCGTTGACGAAATCAAGGCCAGTACTAATCGTGCTGAAGTTCAAAGCTGTTTTCCTCCCAATGGACTCTGTTGACTTATTTTGAATTTTACCTAATTTAGGTCGTGAAGGCTCTTGATTTAAAGCAAGGAGGACTGCCAATGGAATCATTCCGCCGAAAATACTAATTACAAAAAATTTAAAATTGCTTTTCATAAGTTCTCATTTTTGTTTCATTTATATGTCAATTATAACAACAAAGAATTAAAAAGTTATATATGAGTTGTGTTAAAAGATGTTAAGCAAAACATTGAGATTTCATTGATATGAGGTACTTTTACTGTAATGAACATATTTTTCTCGAAATATCAAGGGACTGGAAATGATTTTGTCATGATTGATAATATGAGTGGTTTGTACAATTCTTTGAGTATTGCACAAATTAAATTCTTGTGTAATCGTAAGCTGGGCGTAGGTGCTGATGGATTAATTAAGCTTTCTAGAAAAGAAGGATTTGATTTTGAAGTAGAGTATTTCAATGCTGATGGAAGTCAAAGCTTTTGCGGAAATGGCGCTAGATGTTCTGTTTCCTTTGCACGATCAATTGGAATTATCGAGGCTGAAACTTCTTTTTATGCGATTGATGGTTCTCATAAGGCTTTTATAAAAGATGAAAATATCCGTTTGGAGATGCTATCTGTGAATGATTACGAAATGGTTGAAAACGATTATTTATTAGATACCGGTTCTCCACATTACATTCATCTTGTAGAAGACCTTGATGATGAAAATATTGTTGATTATGGGCATTCAATTCGATACTCAGACCGTTTTAATGAACATGGGATTAACGTGAATACGATGGCTATTGTTTCAGATAACGAGGTTAATGTTGCAACTTATGAGCGAGGGGTAGAAGATGAAACTTTGTCATGTGGTACTGGAGTTGCTGCTTGTGTATTAGCGTTTATGGTGATTAAAAATCAAAATAATTCTGAAGTAATAATTAATACAAAAGGTGGCGTTTTAAAAGTTACTGCCCAAAGAAATAAAAAGGAGTTCACTGATATTTGGTTAACCGGACCTGCAACATTTGTTTTTGATGGAAGTATTGATGCCTAATTATGTAATGAATAATATTCAATCATTTTCATTAGAAAGAGTTTTAGAAGGAATAGTAATTTGGGTGTTGCATGCGGACAAAATACCTCCGCATATTGGTATTTCTATCAATGGGTTGTTTTTTAGTTTAAAAGCAAATGGTAAGGATATAGCTGTTCCCATCGAGAATGTTCTAGATGTGATTAATCGTAGAGAGATTACGTTACTTTGTTTTTCATTGAGTGACGTTTTGTCTGAAAAAAGAGTGGCAGATTCTTTTGAGTTATACGATAAAACAATTCCGAATAAAATAACGTGTCTGAATCCAATTAAGAACATTTTAAAACATGATAGGCCTACTAAACTCGTTGAGCTACTTTCTTTACTTGAGGAAGAGGGAAGGATTATTAATGTATTCGGTTTAAATATTTTAAATGATTTTTCAGGAATTAAAGATTATGATGTTGCTGATATTCACGAACGATTGACCTTATTAGATAAGTAATTATGAGTGTATATATTAGACCAATTGAATTGAGTGATGCTATTGAAGTATTACGTTGGGAAAATGATGTTGAAAACTGGAGTTCTAGCAATAACAAAACGCCATATCAATTGTGGGATATTGTAAGGTTGATCGAGTCACTTCAAGATATCAAGGTTTCCAAACAGGCCAGGTGGATTATTTGTGATTTAAAAACACGTGAAACATTAGGGGCAGTAGATTTGTGTGCTATTGATTTCTCTTCTAAGGAAGCGATAGTTGGAATTTTAATTGCGGATAAGAATAATAGAAAAAAAGGTAGCGCGTCTGAAGGGCTTCGACTAATTCAGGATGAAGCAATCAATGTAGGGGTTGACAAGCTAACGTGTATGATTCATCCGGAAAACAAACCAAGTTTGGCTTTGTTTGAAAAATGTAATTTTCAGAAAATAGGATGGTCAGATGATAAATATCTCACTGATGGTGTGTATATTGAAGCAATATTATTTGAAAAATGTTTAAAAAAATAGCTCTTCTCGCTTTATTTGCAATTTCTGCTTTTGCAATTTATAATCGAGAGCGTATCATACGCTCATTTAGTGAGGATACTAGAACAATAAACACTTCTGAGGTTAAGCTCCTTTTTCGTCAAGCTCCTACGATAAAACAATTGACCGCTGAGTTAATCAAGAATGGTATTATTTCGGATGGAGATCATTTTAATGAATATGTAGCAGCTAACAGAATTGATGCGAGCCAGTTTGCAGCAGGGAAGTATGTGATACTATCTCAAACTCATCTAGCATCTTTAGTTGATGGTTTTGTTAAGGGAGATAATGGCCATGGAAATGCAGAAGTTAAAGTCAATGTCGATTTTAATTTATGCAGAGGTATTGAAGATATTGCTTCTAGTATAAGTAAATGCATACTCGCAGATAGCGCCTCTATTGCAACTTATCTATTCGATCCTGTAATACAATCGATCTATGGTTTTACGGAAGAAGAAATGCCGGCCTTGTTTTTACCAGAACGCTACGAAATGTATTTCGATACAGATGCTGAGGCTTTTACGGCGTTTATGGCTAATGAGTTTAAATCATTTTGGAATAAAGGGCGAATAGTCAAGATGAAATCCATTGGACTTAGTGCTCCTTCACAAGTAGCTACCATTGCAAGTATTGTTTATTCTGAGCAATCTAAAATGGAAGAAGAATGGCCTGTTATTGCGAAGCTCTACCTTAATCGTATTGATAAAGGAATACGATTAGAATCTGATCCTACTTTTAAATTTTGTTGGGGAGATAAATTAGAGGGGGTAGAGCGTTTATTAAATAAACACAAAGAAATAGATTGTCCTTACAATACTTATAGGTATCAGGGAGTACCTCCAGGGCCAATTTGTGTTGTGCCTAGAAAGGTAATTGATGCAGTGTTGAATCCTGCCAATGTCAACTATATATTTATGTGTGGTAAGCCTGGAGGTGGAGGGCATAATTTTGCTGTGACCAATCGTGAACATGATAAAAATGCTGCTATATATCATGTGTGGCTGAAGAAATATTTAGCAGAAAAGAATAGTTAATATGAGAAGAAGGTCATTTTTTAAACTCGGGTTGACAGCTGCTGCTTTAGGTGTGGTTAAGCCAGGGAAGGCAGCACGTGTTTTTGAGGGTGTGATAACGAGTCCAGCTGAGACTATGAAGCCTATCGTTATTTCTACGTGGGAACATGGTTTAGCTGCTAACGATAATGCTTGGAAGGTTCTTAAGGCGAATGGTCCTGCAATTGATGCTGTTGAACTTGGAGTTAGAACCACAGAATCAGATATGAAAAACCGAAGCGTTGGCATTGGTGGTAGGCCTGACCGTGATGGTCATGTTACTTTGGATGCTTGCATAATGGATGAGAAGTCTAATTGTGGTTCTGTAGGTTATTTAGAAGGAATTAAACACCCAATTTCTGTT
>Ga0115004_10004966_pt1 | contig 10574 bp, 6 predicted proteins | sample ArcticOcean_MG_C_10_FD_88737 | JGI IMG/M metagenome (GOLD analysis project Ga0115004, IMG submission 88737) | Marine microbial communities from western Arctic Ocean - ArcticOcean_MG_CB11_90 | ecosystem: Environmental > Aquatic > Marine > Oceanic | place: Arctic Ocean: Canada Basin | collected... | reverse complement strand
TACACTTTTACAAACATTCAAAAGAGTAAGGACTTTAAATTTAATGCAGGGGGTTTATATTCTAAAAGCTATAAACTAAATGTATTGGCAGCTCCTAGTTTAGTAAACTTCAAGCTAAGCCTCAACTACCCAAATTACACGCATAAAAAAGATGAAGTTCTGGAGAATATAGGGGAAGTATTAATCCCAGAAGGAACCAAAGCTAATTGGGAATTCTCAACAGAAAATACTGAAGAGTTTACCATTTTATGGGACACCACTAAACTCGCGACTACTCAGAGTAGTAAACATACATTTAGCTTTTCTAAAACGGCAAAAAAGACCACTAACTACACATTACTTCCCTCTAATGAGCATGTAAGTACCCTAGACTCTGTAACATATTTATTTAAGGTTTTAAAAGACGGGTATCCTATAGTAGATGTTTCTGAAGTAGTAGACTCTACCGTTTTAAAAACTCGCTATTTTAAAGGAGAAATTAAAGACGATTATGGATTTACTAAACTTCAATTTGTAATTAAAAAAACAACTAATAACTGGGATAGTATTGTACCTGTAGAATTTAACAAAGACTTAAATCTCGATAATTTCTTTTTTGTTTTCGACATGAGTCCAATGAATTTGAAGGTAGATGATGCGCTCGAATATTATTTTGAGGTGTACGACAACGATGGTATTAATGGGGCTAAAAAGAGTCAAAGTAGAAACTTCGAATTTAAAGCTCCAAGTAAAGAGGAAATCCAAAAACAACAAGCTGAGAAAACTGACGAACTAAAGAAATCCTTGGAAGAGAATGTAGAACTCGCGAAAGAACTACAAGAGGAATTCGAAGAGTTGAGAAGGAAACTTTTAGATAAAAAAGAGCTTAACTGGGAAGATAAGCAACAAGTAAATAAAGTACTTGAAAAACAGAAACAACTCGAGAAAAACATCGATCAGATCGCAAAAAAGAACAAAGAGAAAAATGCGATGAAGAATGAGTTTTCGGAACAAGACAAACGCATATTAGACAAGCAAAAACAACTCGAAGAATTAATGGAAGAGTTGATGACTGACGATATGCGAGACCTTTTTGATGAGATGGAGAAACTCATGGATGAGATGAAAACGGATGAGTGGATGGAGAAACTAGAAGAACTTCAACTAAATAATGAAGACCTAGAAAAAGAACTCGACCGCAATCTCGAAATGCTTAAAAAGTTTGAATTTGAACAAGCTCTAGAAGAAAATTTAGACGAGCTAAAAGAATTAAAGGAAAAACAAAAAAAGCTGCAAGAAGCGAATAATGAGAAATCTAAATCTCAAGAAAAAATAACAGAAGAACAGGAAAAACTAAATGAAGAGTTTAAAAAGTTATCTGAAAAATTAGACGATCTACAGAAAAAAAATGAGGATTTAGAGAAGCAAGAAAATTTAGAAGACACCAAGGAACTGCAAGAAACTATAGAAGACGAAATGCAGAAAAGTAAGGAGAATTCTGAAAATAAAAAACGTAAAAAAACATCAAAGTCCCAACAAGACTCTCTAGATAAAATGGACGACTTACAAGAGAAACTAGAGCAAGCTCAACAGCAAGCAAGCGAAAGTGGTCCAGCTGAAGACATGGAGGCTCTGCGTCAGATTTTAGAAAATCTAGTGGATCTTTCCTTCGAGGAGGAAGCCTTACTTACGGTTCTCTCAGAAATCAATAAAAACGATCCAGAATATGTAAACCTTATACACTGGCAAAACAAATTAAGCGACGACTCAAAGATTCTCGAAGACTCGCTTTATGCATTGAGTAAAAGGCAAGTTCAAATAAAAGCAACTATCAATAGAGAGATGAGTGCCATAACAAACAACTTTGCTAAATCCTTAGCGAATATGGCGGAAAGAGAAACCAATAAAGCACTTAACGAACAACAATTGGTAATGACTTCTGCCAACAACCTTGCGCTAATGCTGAGCGATGTATTACAAGCTATGCAAGAGGATTTAGCTAAGAAGACTCCAGGACAACAGCAGTGCAATAAACCTGGATCTGGAAACCCCAAACCAAGCGATTTAAAGAAGATGCAGAAGCAACTTAAGGATCAGCTAGAGAAAATGAAAAAAGGCAAGGACGGGAAAGATGGAAAAAAGCCTAAACCCAAACCAGGGAAAGGAAAAGACCTTGCCAAAATGATGGGCAGACAGGAAATGATTCGTCAGCAATTACAAAAAATGGCGGATAAGATTGAAGAGTCTGAAAATGGAAATGCTGAAGGCTTACGTGACGCAATCGATAAGATGGAGAAAACGGAAGAGGATATTGCCAATGACAACATTACACAAGAAACTCTAAACCGTCAAAATCAAATTATTGAACACCTTTTGAAAGCGGAGACCGCCGATCAAGAGCGAGATAAAGAAGAAAAAAGAGAAGCCAAAGAAGCTCAGCAATTACCACATCAAGTACAAGAATTACTTGAAGAATACAAAAGAAACAAACTAAAACAAGCCGAATTATTAAAAACAATTCCGCCTAAACTTAGACCTTATTACAAGGAAAAAGTAAAAGAATATTTTCAAAATATTGAACAAGACTGATGGAAGAATCTCAAATTGAATTTCACTCTGAGGGTGAATTTATTCTTGAAAATCAAGTAAAAATTAGACAGTGGTTTGAGGCAACAGCTAAGTCGGAAGGGAAACATATAGGCGCATTAAATTATATTTTTTGCGATGATGAATACTTGATTAAAATCAATGTAGAATTCCTTCAGCACGAAACCTATACAGACATCATCACCTTCGATTATAGCGTTGGCGACGAACTTATAAGTGATATATATATCAGCACAGAAAGAGTGGCAGAAAATGCCAAAGAATTTGGAGAAACTTTTGATGGGGAACTTAACAGAGTACTCATTCACGGACTACTCCACCTATGTGGATACAAAGATAAAACAGAAGAAGAAGCTACTTTGATGCGTAGTAAAGAAAATTATTACCTATCTTTTCAGGCTTAAATAATTGATATTCAGAAGAGTAAAGCAAAAATCTTTATTTCTTTTATTTTCAACAAATAAAATGTTCCACGTGGAACCCCAATTATGTTTCAAGGAGAATACGATGTTATTGTAGTAGGTGGAGGTCATGCAGGTTGCGAAGCAGCAGCAGCAGCGGCAAACCTAGGCGCCAAAACTCTTTTGGCTACTATGAGCATGGATACTATTGCGCAAATGTCATGTAACCCAGCAATGGGAGGCGTTGCAAAGGGACAAATAGTTCGAGAAATTGACGCTTTAGGAGGCTACTCTGCAATGGTAACAGACGAAACCATGATTCAATTTAAGATGCTAAATCGCTCTAAAGGACCTGCAATGTGGAGCCCCAGAGCACAATCTGACAGGATGCAATTTGCACGTAAGTGGCGAATTGTTTTAGAGGGAATAAAAAACCTAGACTTTTGGCAAGAAATGGTAAGTGGATTGCTGATTGAAGATGGAAAAATAAAAGGAATTAGAACAAGCTTAGGAATAGAGATTAAGGCAAAGAATGTAATCCTAACAAACGGAACATTCTTAAACGGATTAATCCATATTGGAGATAAAAGTTTTGGTGGCGGAAGAGCATCAGAAAGAGCTTCAACTGGAATAACTGCAGAACTAGAAGCCGTAGGGTTTGAGTCTGGAAGAATGAAAACTGGAACGCCTCCTAGAGTAGACGGAAGGAGTCTAGACTACTCTAAAATGGAAGAGCAACCAGGGGATCAAGAGATTGTTGGATTCTCGTATATGCCAACAAAAAAACCAAAAAATCAACGCTCTTGCTATATAACCTACACGTCGCAAGAAGTACACGAAATACTTAAAACAGGATTTGAAAAGTCACCGATGTTCCAGGGGAGAATTCAAGGAATTGGACCTAGATATTGCCCATCGATAGAAGATAAAATTACTCGTTTTGCAGACAAAGACAGACATCAAATATTTGTTGAACCTGAAGGATGGGACACCTGTGAAATCTATGTAAATGGATTCTCAACATCACTACCAGAAGATGTACAAATTGAAGCATTACAAAAAGTGCCAGGCTTTGAGAATGCAAAAATGTTTAGACCTGGTTATGCAATAGAATACGACTACTTCCCTCCTACACAACTAAAGCATACATTAGAAACAAAATTAGTTGAAGGACTGTATTTTGCAGGTCAAATAAACGGAACCACTGGCTACGAAGAAGCCGCTTGTCAAGGCTTAATGGCAGGAGTAAACGCATGCCTAAGAAGTCAAGGAAAAGAACCATTTATACTAAGTAGAGCAGAAGCATATATAGGCGTTTTAATTGACGACCTAATCACAAAAGGAACAGACGAGCCCTATAGAATGTTTACCTCTAGAGCAGAATACAGAATTCTACTTAGGCAAGACAATGCCGATATTAGACTAACCCAAAAGGGTTACGATTTAGGCCTAGCTAGTCAAGAAAGACTAGATAGACTAAACATTAAACTGAAGTATATTGAAAAATTAAAAACATTTTTCGCAACTACATCGGCCATACCTGCAGAAATAAATCCAATACTAGAATCGTTAAACTCTAGTGCAATACCTCAAAAAACAAAGCTCACCAAAATCATGTCTCGTCCACAAGTGAGTTTTGAGAGCTTAGAAAAATTAGAGTCTATACAGGAGTTCCTTGCTGAAAGTGGAAGAGACAACGAATCTATAGAGCAAGCATTTATACAGATAAAATATAGTGGCTATATAGAACGAGAAAAAGACAATGCAGCTAAAATTACTCGTTTAGAAAACATCAAAATTCCGGCTAACTTTGAATACCACAAACTAGCATCCTTATCTAACGAAGCCAAGCAGAAGCTTAAAGAGATCCAGCCAAATACAATTGCGCATGCAGGAAGAATTTCAGGTGTTTCTCCATCAGATATTTCAGTGCTTTTAGTTTATATGGGAAGGTAATACGATTTGACGATTTTGATCGCTGAAGCGATCTAGGGTTTAGAATTGATCATTTTTAATTACCAATAAATAAATAAATCACCTAATGTTCCACGTGAAACATTTCCATACTCAAGAAATCGACTCAACTAGAATTAAAACTCATTTTAGAGCTCTTTAAGGGCGCTAGACAGTCGAAAGATGTGAGCGTGTCGATATTTAGTTAAGTCGCATTACAAGGCGGCTGAAAAAGAGCTGCGCTAAACGACAAACACGACCAGTAAACGCTTGACATTAAGTGGTTTAGCTATAAAACACAAAAAGCGAGTAGAAAACCTACTCGCTTTTTGCGTATTGTGACCCCGAAAGTAAATTATTCGAACTTTTTGGAAGATTTAAATGAGATAATTGATTGATTTTATTTTATATTTTCCAATTGTCTATTTAAATAAGAGATGCAACCCTATAAATTACGCACCTGACATTTATAATTCGACAAATATAATGATGTGCTACTTGAAGTCTGGTTATCCATTTGAAAAATTTGGAATAAAATTTGATAAATAAGTTTTATTGAAAGATCAAAGATTATGGAAGTATACAACGGTCCTAATTTAATCATAAAATATGAACAAGATTGTTCAAGGCTAATTAGTGCTTGGAAATCTAGCCCTCCTAATGATTTGGAGTACAGAAAAGAGTTGATAGAACATCTAAATATAGCTCAGAAAATAAAACCATCTCAAATTATATGGCTTTTAGAGAGCCTTTCTTTTGAAGTAGGTGATGTCACAAAAAAATGGGTTGATGAGAATATTTCAGCACCAATATTCAGAGCTGGATTTGTAGGTAAAAATCAAGATGGTTTTGATCAAGTGGCATTTATTGTTGGACAAGATGTTTTGGCTTATATTGAAATAATGGATATATTTAAAGAAAAGCAATCCATTGGCTTTAAACCAAAATATTTTGCAACTGAAATAAAGTGTATAAATTGGTTGAGTCAAAATCTCAACAATAATGATTCTAAGAGCAAAGAACAGAAGTTATCCATCACTTTTAAAGGAACAGATGACGATGGAAAAGTAGTTTTTGAGTTTAAAGAAGATTCTACCAAATTTAACAGCACTATTAATTCATTTAAAACTATTATTGAACAAAATCATTTTACGAAGAATAATGTTGAAAAATATTCTTCGTTAACTCCAAGAGAAATAGAAACTTTAAAATTAATTATGAAAGGATGTACTAATGAGCAGATAGCTGATAAAATGAATATATCTAAGAACACCATCCGAACTCATAGAAATAGAATTTGGAAAAAACTTGAAATTAAGCATTTCAATGATTGCTTGAAATATAAATGCTTTTTCAATTAGATTACTTTTTTCGATCCCAAGTTGTTTATTATAAGCACGTTATGTAGCGTGTTGTATGGTCAGCCCAATACTCCTTAGTTTTTTAAATAAAAAAATCCTGTTCCGAAAACGAAACAGGATTTTTGCAATAACATTAACTAGTTTACTCTACTTGTTTAAGAGCGCTTTTACAGTCTCGGCGATTGCTCTACCTTCAGCTTTTCCAGCTTACTCTTTAGATGTAACCCTCATCACTTTCCCCATATTGGCAGGCCCTTTAACCCCTACTTTTACGATGATGTTTGCTACAATACTTTCCAATTCTTTAGCAGATAGTTGCTGCTGAAGAAATTGATCTATTTTTTTGTTTGAGCAATTTAGACATCAGCCTTGAACTCACTTGTTCGTATTTGATGACTAAATAAGGTCCATTAAATACTTCCCTTGGTTATGTTAAACTGGGTTTTAACGCAGTTTAGGTTTTGTTATAGTCTTAATTTTATTTCCCAATTATAATTTTATTTATACTATTTTAATAGGCAGGTATCTTGAAATTACCCCCTGGTTTTTTTATGGCCTTTTATTTATTTTTCCTTTATTATTTTTTCAATTACTTTTTGGCCAGAGTCTAGGTCTTTGAATTCAAGAAGGTAAATTCCTTGAGGCAAGGCTTGAATATCAATTGCAGAGCGGGTTTTTTTACTGATCATTATTCTTCCTTGTAAGTCAAAAATAGTTACCTCGTATTTCAAATCGCTCGAAAGATTAATATTGATTATATCTATTGCTGGATTTGGATAAATAGCGAATGTATGATCGTCTAACCCTATTTGATCATTACTCAATACATCCTTTTGATAGATTCTTATCTCATGTACGTTGCCCTCACAAGAACTAATAGCGAATTCGCTTAAAAGGCCTTCAGTAGGGTTTTCAATTGTTATGGTTTCAAGTGTACCATTATTGGAGTCTCCTGGAGTATTAATTGTGTTTCCTACAGTATTTATGATCACCCCAGTACTATCTATTAAATGAGCAAAGGTACATTGTGGAATAAAATAACTACAATAACTTATAACGTCAATCTCTACTTTTTGGATGTTTTGTAAACCTGATAAATCAACAGATAGTCTTGATGGGTAAAGCCATACAAATGTTGGTTCTAATCCAAAATAACAAGCTCCTGCCGCACAATCATCACTAGTTCCATAGACAAAGCTAAGATCTAAATTTTGCTCTGACCAAACCTCATTACACACGGTATTTGAAGGAACATTGTCAAGCGTAAGTATTGTTGTTTGTGCATTTGTTTGTACTTGTAGTAAAAACAACAATATAAATACTAATTTTTTCATAAGCTTATGATTTTTCGTTAAGATCATGTCGTATTATTTCTATTAGAATCGATGCTATTAGAACTATAGGCACAGCTATCGCTAATATTATATAACTATTTTACTTAACCAACTATATTTATTATACTTAACAAGTAAAGCTTTTAACTTTACCATCTGCTTAGTAAATTTTTGAAACTAGATTGTTTAAGAAGAGCAATATTAAAAGCTAATTTATGGCATCGTGTTAACCCCTACAATACGCTAATTAGCGTATTTTTAAGTAAAGTAACATGGGAAAGAAAAAACAACTTAATTGAAGAAAATAGAATCTAAAATTGACATTATAGGAGAGAGGTATCCTATTGGCGAAATAGACAAGCCAATTTACAAAAAGTTTATCTCTAAATTCAAAATAGAAAAAGTAGTTTTAGAGTCAAGCTTATTGAATTCCGCAATTTCAAGTTCGAACCTTCAAAAGGCCATAAATTCAGCCCTTGACATACCTTCTAATCTTAATGAAATATGGACTTATCGAGATTTATGTCAAAAAAATAAAATTCAAAATTTGGTATTTCCATCCGGATTAGGTTACGACAAGTAAATTGGAAAAGCTCGAACCACGAGAGTAAATTCTATTTTCTCCTGTATTCCATAAACAGCAAAGAAATTGAAGAAAACTAAAAACGGAAAACCGGTCAAAAGTAACCAATTTTCCGCTTGGGTGACCTCAAGAGTCAATTCTTCGAACTTAATAGAAGATTTGAAGATGTTTATTTGAACTCTAAATCTTGCACCTTTTTTAAATCACTGAAGAAATTATCTGAATATGGTTCGAGCCCAACAAGGGGAGCCTTATAGGTCAGGTTATTTTTAAAAATAACTTGACCTTTTTATTTTGTATATTTGATATGTTAAAAAAATACCCCCCTAAAAATGAAAAACTTTACACAAAAATTTATCGGAATATTAGCACTTGTATTTACAATGAGCTTTACAGTTAATGCTCAGGATTATGGGTGTATGGATTCAAATTATGCTGAGTTCAACGAAAATGCGAATACAGATGATGGGTCGTGTTCGTGTCCAGTTTCAGTGGAACTAAATATTTCAAATGCAAGCTGTAACTTAACTGATGGAACTGCTCACGTTTCTGGATTAGAATGTAGTGTAGAAAATATAGAGGCAACTACAACACCAACTGTAGAAATTACAATTACGGAAGAGTTTATCACATCAAATTCGTATTTACTTAATTCATGCATTAGTAATAATAATGTATTTCCGGGCGGGCCATTTATGATTTTGAGCAATGGGCCTGACAACTCCCTTATCTATGAAAAGTTTTTCGATGATGTTTGTACAGATAATCAATATTTTATTGATAATGGACATCCTGTTTCTGAAACAATATATAATAATGATCAATATTCTTTTGCATTTTATGGAAACAGTATAGAAACGTGTTATGCTTGGACAAATTCTGAAGGTGTCGTACTTTCAAATCAAGAATCTGTGTCAAATTTATCTGCTGGGACATATACTTTTACTTACACTAATGGTGAATGTTCTTACTCTGATAGTTTTGAAGTTGGCTCCTGTATTTATTTCGGTTGCATGGACTCTTCAGCAGTTAATTATAATGAGTCGGTTAATACAGATGATGGTTCATGTGTAGCAGTGGTTCATGGTTGTACAGATGCAAATGCATTTAATTACAATGCAGCAGCAAACACTCTTGATGATTCGTGTGTGCCATTGGTATATGGCTGTACAGATGCTTCAGCTTTTAACTTCGATTCATCTTCAAATACAGACGATGGTTCTTGTGTTCCAGTAATTTTGGGTTGTACAGATGGAAGTGCATTTAACTATAATACTGATGCTAATACAGACGATGGCTCTTGTGTTCCAGTAATTTTGGGTTGTACAGATGGAAGTGCATTTAACTATAATACTGATGCTAATACTGATGATGGATCCTGTAATTCTTTTACTTTTCATAATGGGTGGAGTCTGTTTGGATATACTTGTTTAGAGTCTCAAAATGTAGTAGAAGCATTTTCTGTAATCTCAGAAAGTATTGAAATTGTTAAAGATGAATGGGGATTATCTTATTTACCTGCTTGGGGATTTAGTGCTTTTGAAAATTTAGAGTTTGGTGAGGGATATCAAATCAAGTTGATTGAAGATGTAATTAATTTTCAATTCTGTGAAGTAATCGTTCCCGAAGATGGCATTAATCAAATAGATGTTGATGCTGCTTATGCTACAGGAGCTGCTTCGGTTACCCCAGAGGATGGTATTACACAAGCAGATATTGATGCGGCTCACGCAATGTATGAGGGCTGGTGTGCATCAGATATAGACAATGATGGGGTTTGTGATGTAGACGAGGTTTCAGGTTGTATGGACGTATCTTATTGTAATTATGTCCCAGCTGCAGAGTTTGATGATAATTCTTGTGCAGAAGATTTAGGTTGTGGTTGTGATAATCCAGCTCCACAACAGGGCTATGACTGTGATGGTAATGAACTACAAATAGGAGATACTTTTCATGGTGGTGTGATATTCCAAATCAACGAAGATGGAACAGGTTTAGTGGCTGATCTTGAAGATTTAGGTGTACTGGATTGGTTTGATGCGATGGTTGCAGCAAATAGTTCTACCTCTCAAGACTTCGATGATTGGTATCTTCCAAATCTATCAGAATTAGTTCTTATGAACAATACGATAGGATTTGAAAGCCCACTCGGCAATATTGGTGGTTTTGGAAGATACTATTGGTCTTCCTCGGAGTACGATAATAACTACGCGTGGTACGCCGATTTCGATGATGGTGTCACGGGCTACTACTATAAGTACCATCCAGAATTATTCAGGGTTCGTGTTATTCGTGCTTTTTAACTATTTATCCCTTTACCTATTTAACGAATTCCCCAAAGGGGACGATTTATAAT
>Ga0115004_10004964_pt1 | contig 10579 bp, 9 predicted proteins | sample ArcticOcean_MG_C_10_FD_88737 | JGI IMG/M metagenome (GOLD analysis project Ga0115004, IMG submission 88737) | Marine microbial communities from western Arctic Ocean - ArcticOcean_MG_CB11_90 | ecosystem: Environmental > Aquatic > Marine > Oceanic | place: Arctic Ocean: Canada Basin | collected... | reverse complement strand
CATTTTTTTATTAAAATACTACAGACGTTTTCAGCATTTTTATTATTTCTATTTTCACCCCAATAGTTCTCATCTAAAAATCCTTTCTGACAATCTACGACTAACAATATAGGATTTAATTCTCTTATTTTATTCATTAAAAATACTAATAGCACAAAAAAAACCCCCAGAAATTTCTTTCTGAGGGTTCTAATTTTGTTTAGTGTATGTGTCTAAAGTGTTCTCTAGATGGAACCGTATTACATTCTCATTTATAATTTATGAGATTAAATATTAAATATTTTTATAATTTATTTTTGATTAATTCCAGTAAAGATATTTCCTTTAAAAAAACTTGTATTATAGGTTCTACTGAATTCTTTTGGTATACAACACATCATCTTAACCCATTTACTCTCATCATAAAATTCAAAAGGACCTAAAATCAATGGGTTATAAACCCTTTGTTGTAGAGTTTATTGCGATGGTTACCGTTGGTTTAGTTAGCATTATTTCAATGAGAGCATTTAGTATAATGTTTTCATAAATTTGCTATAATTTAAATATCAAATAAATTATAATATAAAAAAAATGGATAATGATCCTAATTATATTTTTTATAAATCATAAATACTATGTTTAATTACTTAAAACAAATAGTCTTCTATACTTAGTTTGATCTTATGTTTTTACACATTAAAATTTTAAAATATATAGTTCTAAAAAACAAATCGTTTAAACATCACACATATTCCTTTCCATAATTGTTTGTTTAAGCTCAGATCTAATAAAAGATTCATCATTTCTTTTTACTAACTTATGAATAAAAGAGATGAACCATTTTCGACCAGCAGAAATAGACAAGATATCAAAATTATTGAAAATAAAAATTACCTAATTGTCTAACAAAAAATTATTAGTATTAACTTTAAATTAATATTACTTACTTATATTATTCAATAGATAGTAAATTTTATAGGCTTTATTTCTCCAATAATTTTTTTTAATTGATATTTTAATCAAATTTCTTTTTTTAAAGGGCCTAGCCGACAAAGTAATTAGATTTTTTTTATTAATTTTTTTATTATGATTAAAAGAATGATGTGAACTACTTAAATCAATTTTTTTGAATATTTTTTTTTTATCTTTAGCAGATATTTTTTTTTTTATAAAATTTGTTTTGAATCTTAAATTTACCTGATTAACACAATAGTTAAAATTATTAATGATTGATTCAAATTTTATAATTAATAAACTTTGTCTATAGTTATAAACTATTTTATAATAAATATAATACATTAAGAACGCATCATCATGATCTAAATTTTTATTTCTAATTAATAAAGATTTAACAGCATCGTCTGGTTTTCGTATAAGAATCATATTTGGGATATTTGTTAAAATTGCATACAAAATTCCGTACTCATGGTGGAAATGGTGAATAATTTTATACTTTTTTTTTTGCATATGAAGAAATGCAAAATAAGCATATGTATTGCCACTTCTTGGAAAGCCATCAATTAGGAAGTCCATATTTTTTTTTAATTTGAATTTTATAAATTTTTTTTTTTTAAAAAATTTTTCATTGAGATGATAAAATAAAAAATATAATTTTGGTATTTTTGATAAATAATATCTTGTAAAAATTTTAAATTTATTCATTTATATTATCTTTCATTATAATACAGATATACAGAGGCATCAACAGAGTGGCAAATGACCCAAATGGAGAAAAAAGAATTGTCCATAGACTATAAATAAACAAAAAAACAATTAATAAATCATACTCCTTAACCATTTTCATAGATTTTAAAAATTTATTACAAATTATATAAATTATATAAATCCAAAAAATAAAACCAAAAATTCCAGATTCTATCCAAGACTGTGTAAGAAAAGAATGGGCAGGTATTAAGCAATTATCTAAAAAAGTATTTATATAAGGGCCCCTCACATAATTCAATGAGAACAATTTATCAAACAATATTATTTTATACTCACAATTTGTCGCCCAACTTCCATGACCTAAAAAAAACTTGTCCATTATAGCATTAAATGAAGACAAAAATTCTACCCTACCACCTAAAAGAATGCCCAATTCTCCTGATTGTTGAATTTGTTTATTGGTCAACCTATCTGTAAGAAAATCATTTAAAAATAAGTACTCATAAAAATTTAAAATAAAAATAATTATTAAAGAAAATATTATTATATTAAGTAAAAAACTTTTATAAATTATAGTTCTTATGTTTTCTTTTCTAATAAACAAAACTATTACTGAATTTAATATATTTAAAATAAAAAATACTCTACTTTCTAAAATTAGTGAGATGATCGATATAGAAACAAAAATTACAAACATTATTATGCTACTGTTGATTATGTTTTTTGTAAAAAGTAAAATAGCTAAAATTGTTACACTTAAAGCAAGGCCACCCATTTTCCAAATAAGAAAAATATCAGTTACATTATTTGTGAGGATAAAAATGATATTAAAAATTGAATAAGCGAACAATAATTCGATTAAATAATTTGTATTTTTGTTATTATTGATATGAAAAAATACAAAAAAAGAAACTCCAAAAAAAAAAATTCTTGCTAGTCCTTTAATATTTTTATCAAATTCCACATGATTAATGTAATTAGAAATTGATTGGACAACAAACCATATAAGTATCAGGTATAATATTTTTCTTTGTAAATTATTTAGAATTATATCTCTATTTATTAAAAAAAAAAATGAAAGACAAAATAATAATATATGAGCAAAATATAATTCACCAATAATATTTAATTTATAAAAAAATGAAAGTGGAATTAAAATTATAATTAATAACTTCATCAAATTTTAGTTTTAGTAATAGCCTTGAAATTCTTAAATGAAATAAATAAAATTATGGTCTCTAAAAATATTATAGAAGTTAAAGCATACTCAATATTTACAAATCTTAATAAAAGATAAAAAATTACAATAGTAAATATAGTAAAAATAAAATAAAATTTAGATAATAAATTGTGATTATTTGTACCAAAAGATATTGATGAAATAAATGTCCATAATAATTCCAAGACACTAGAAATAAAAATTAATATAAATAGTGTGAATGAAAATTCAATATAATTGTCTGTCCAGATTTGAAATATAAAACCACCAAAATAATAAAAAAATAAAGAATACAATAAAGAAATAAAAAGAATTATTTTTATACCTTTATTTGTGTAATCTCTTAAGATATAAAGGCTCTTAGTCTTGTAAAGTAGACCTGATTGATTTTTTAAAGGTATGCTAAAAATAGATGTTATTAAATTTATAAATCTTGAGCTAATACGATGAAATAGAATAATTGCAGTTAATTCCACACTAAGAACACTTGTGATTAAAATAATCAAAAAATCTTGAATCAAATAATTTGAAAAATCTCTTTGAAAAAAACCATTAATTTCTTTTAATTTATTTTTTATAGAAAAATTATTTTTTTTAAATATTTGAATTGTACTATTGAAATTTTTTGATTTTAGTAAAATGTGTAGAATTATGTAAATGACTAGATGTTTTAGGGTAATAATTAATGCCATATAAATAGGAGACATTTTAAATAAAAAAATTAATATATAAATTATCAGAAAAGTTATTAAAGAAATGATACCACTAATATTAAAGGCAATATGTGATTTTTGTATAAATCTAAAGCCACTAAAAAGTGATAATGATTGTTGTGAAACAATAGAAGAAATCATAGAAAAAATAAAAACCAATATCATCTCAATATGGGATAAAGAACTAATTTTAAAAAAATTATTTTCTATAATAAGTATAAATACAAATAAAAATAATACATTTAACAAAAAAATATTTTTTAAAAAGAATCTTGAATAATTGGTAAAAAAAATATTTATTACTTTTTTACTCTTGCTTCGATAATCTATTGCTAATTTATTAGAAAAATAGGAATAATAACCACTTCCAATAAAATTAAAAAAATAAGCAAGACTAAATATCTTTATGTATTCAATAAAAATAGCATCTCCCCAAATATGTAATAAAAAAGGTAAGAAAATAATTTGTTCAAAAATTCTATTAAATAGCAGGAAAAAATTACTCACAACCATTTTGTTCATCTGCTGAATGATATTTTTTTTTATAGCCAAAATACCAGTTTTTATTTTTTCCACCAAATTTTTGGCATTACAACATCTTTTAAAAATTCATCATTTTTAATATCCAATGTATGTGGTAGTTTAATTTTTTTATTATTCTTTAAAATTTTTATTTTATCTTTTCTAAGAAATGTAACTTCAATTATACTAGGAATCTTTATGTTTTCATTTTCAATATTTCGACATGTGTTATTTGGATGAACGTGTACTATATTGAAGTTGTCGTAAATTTTTTCAAAAATACTATTAATCATTTTGTAAAACATTGGATTAAATATTTTATCAAAAAAATGAAATTCTATAACCATACAATTAAATCTTTTTAAGGTTTCAGAGGATTCTCTAATAAGAACATCATATTCACCTCCCTCTATGTCCATTTGTAATAGTAAGTTGTTTTTATTTTTTTTAATTTTATTATTTATCCAGGTATCAAGAGTCATATAATTTTTATCATTTATATTTCCTAGAAACTTTTTATCAAAAAAGGATTTATTATTTTTAAGTGGATTTTTTTTAATACTTGCATCAGCTAAAAAACAAATTATACCATATTTATCAATTAAAAATTTTTCAAATGAAACTTTGTCATCTACACCTGGAGAAAAACAATATTTAACATCTTTTAAAATGTTCGGTATTAAATAGCCACCATCTTTATTGGACCCTATTCTCTGTAAATCTACTGATTTATAATTATTCTTAAATCTTTTAATAAAGTTTTTAACATCTTTTATATTTGTTGATTTCTCAATAATTATATTTTGTTTTAAAAGTTTTTTTTTAATAGTTGAATTAATATTCATTAATAAATTATATTTTATTTTTATATAAACTTTTTAAATTGAAAATTTTTATATAAACTATTTATATATAATTATTTGAGTTAATTTTCTGATGTAATCATTGTGATATAGATTATATTAAAATATGATTAAGGAAATTATTTTTAAAGGTATAAGATTTACAAATTTTTCAAATAAAGACTTTAATAAGATCATTATTAAAAAAGGTTTATTTGTTTTTCCGTCAGGTCCCGGTTTAGCTTCAATTAATGATTCAAGAAAATATCATTTATCTCTTAAAAAATCTGATTTTGTCTTTTTTGATAGTGGTTTTTTTGTTATTTTATTAAGGTATCTTAAGAGAGTTAAGGTACAAAAATTTTCAGGATATTTATTTATTAAGTTTTTTTTAAATTATTTAAAATATAATATAAATAATAAAATCTTACTTGTTGATCCAGATTTAAAAATAGCTAACTTAAATAAAAATCTATTTCATAAAATGGGCATCAAACAAAAAATAAGACATTATGTTGCTCCAATTTATAATCCAAATTCTATAATTGATAAAAATTTATTAAGTATTGTTAATAAATTTAAACCAAAGTATATTTTAATAAACATTGCTGGTAATATTCAGGAAATATTAGGTCTCTATCTAAAAAATAATATGTACAAAAAAAGCACTATAATTTGTACAGGAGCTGCAATTTCTTTTTTTACAAAAGAACAGGCACCTATCAATAATTTTTATGATAAATTATACCTAGGTTGGTTAATCAGGATTATTTTTAAACCAAAAATTTTCTTACCAAGATACATTAGGTCTTTAAAGTTATTTTTTTTGATTTTAAATAATAAAATTAAAGTAATAAATAAATGATAAAAATATCAGTTATTACAATTTCTAAAAATCAAGGTAAGTTTATTGAAAAATGTATACAAAGTGTAATTAATCAAAATTATGAAAATTATGAACATATTATTATAGATGCTAATTCAACAGACAAAACTCATTCAATTTTAGATAAATATAAAAATAAACTTTTAATTAATATTGGTAATGATGAAGGGCCTGCTGACGGTCTTAATAAAGGTTTTTTATTAGCAAAAGGTGAAATATTTTATTTTTTAAATGCTGATGATTTCTTATTACCAATGGCTTTCGATACAGTTTCAAATACATTTACTAACAATAAAGAATTGCAATTATTAATCTGCTGTGGACAAATTGTAGATGGTCATTCAAAAATATTAAATAAAGTTTTTCCAAGTTTTTCTACTGCAAAAGGATATGTAAATGGCACTTGTACTCTATTTCAACAGGGTCTTTTTTTTCATTCAACTTTATACAAAAAAACTTCTGGTTTTAATATTAATAATCACATTAGCTGGGATGGTGAATTGTTTATGAATTTTTTATTAAAAACTGACAGAAAATATATTAAAAGAATAAATTTTGAAGTTGCAGCATTCAGAGTTCACGATAATTCAATATCAACTCAAAAAGAAACATTAGTGAAGAGTAATTATATACAGGGTCAACTATTTAAGAAAATTTATAAAGATAAAATAAGGCAAACGATTTTTTTAAGATATTTTCACTATATAACTCAAATAATTTTAGATCCAGTGTGGTTTTTTTATAAAATTAAAAATAAATTAAAATATAACTTTACGATGAGAAGACTAACAAATCATAAAAAAAATTAATTAATACTTCCTTTTAAAATAATTCTCGATAAATTTGTACCATTCACTGCTTTTTTACCAACAAATCGTGCACCAGCTTTGGTTAAGTGCTTTAAGTCAATACTAAGTAAGTTACCACTTTCATCAGTAATCATAACCTTATTATTTTTTGATATTTTTGATAACAAGGGGATAAAATTTTCTTTTGGGATAAGCATAATTAATTTTTTTTCTTTAATTATTGCTTCATTTATAATGATATTTGACTTATTTATACGTTCTGTTTTTGGAATTCTTGTTAACCAGTTTAAATTATAACCAAAATGTTTGTATCCTACATAGAAAATTTCTTTATTATCTAGATTAACTAATTCAATATTTTCATTTATACACTGCTTTTTATATCCTCCAGATGCAAAAATTATAATATTAGATTTGTTATAAAGATCTTTAAAAATATCATTTTCTAATGATAGTAAACACTCGTTAAAATCATTTCTATAAATTATATCAATATTCTCGTTATCAAAATTTTCTTGGATTACATTAACAAAGTCTCTCGCATAACTATTGCCAACTATAAGAATTTTTAATCTTACGTCATTAGAGAAATTATTTTTTTTTAAATGGTAAACTTTTTCATTATAGGATATATGGCTGATATCTTTATAAGATTTTTTACTCACATGAGGTTCAAATCTACTTGTCATACCCATTGTAATATGTGTGTAAAAACCAAAAGAAATTAATAGTACCGATACAACAAACAAACCTAAAAAAACTTTTTTATGTGTGAATCTATTTTTTATCCTAAATGGCTTTTCAATAAAAATATAACTTATAAAAGAAATAAAGATTGTTAAAATAGTAAGAAAAAACATTAAAAATAAACTTGGTTGATTGACAGAATAAATTCGTGCAAAAGAAAAAATTGGCCAATGCCATAAATATGCTGAATAGCTAATTAGACCCAATTTAACTAATAAACTACTTCTTAAAAATTTATTAATTAAAGTTTCCTCATTGGCATAAATAATAATTAACATAGTACCAATTACTGGGAGAATCCCTACTATTGGAAGATGACTTTTAATGAAATCAAAAAAAAAAACAGGAATTAATATTAACATGATACCCAATGAACTAAGATATTGCTGTAAGTAATGATTATAAACTTTATAATTTTTTTTTTTGATTTGCATTGCAACCAAAGATCCAGCTAAAAGTTCCCAAGCTCTACTGGGCAATAAATAAAAGGATGCATTTTCAGAAAATTTATATGCCAAAAAATTGAAGATAACACTTGATACAAAAATTATTAGTATATTTAAATAGAGTAATTTTTTAAAAAACTTATAAAAAAAAATTAATAAAATAGGGTATAATAAATAAAACTGCTCTTCAACACCAAGACTCCACGTGTGTAATAAAGGTTTAAAATCACTATTTAAAGACCAATAACTGCTAGTAAATAATAATAAGATATTATTTGAAAATAAGGAAGTGGCAACAACAGACTGACCATAGTTTTCAAAAGATTCTGGTATCATCCAATAATATGCAAAAAAACTTGATATAATAATTACAAAATATAATGCTGGGATAATTCTACGTATACGTCGCTCATAAAAACTAATTAAAGAAAATTTATCCATTTCGAGCTCACTAATAATTATGTTAGTGATTAAATAACCACTGATAACAAAAAATATGTCAACTCCTAAAAATCCACCTTTAAATGCAAAGATTTTTAAGTGAAAAATGATGACTAAAAAAATAGAAAGACCCCTCAGTCCATCAATTTCTTTTCTATATTTCATTAATATTTTTTTTAAATTCTATATTTTGTTAATAAATAAATCTTTTTTTTAATTAATTTTTTGGATTTAAATTTAGCTATTTTTTCTTGAAGTTCGTTAATTTTTGCTCCAACTAATACTCTGTACCAATATCCCTGAATAAAATGATAAAAAAATCCAATCTTTCCATCTAAAAAACCTAATAATAAAAAATATCTATAAGTAAAATATAATGATGTTGAAAGTTGATACGGAAGCTTATTGTATACTCTTTCTTTTAAAAATAATTTTAGTTTACTTGAAAAGTTAATTATTTTTTTTGTTTTTTTTCTTTTGTTTGATAAATTATATTTTTGTATAATAACATCAACGGCTTCTCTTGTTGCGTATTTTATGTGTTTGCCAATATAAAGGTCAATATCTTTTGAATTATCATTTACTATATTATTATTAAAATTAACAATCCTGCCACTATAAAGATAAACACTTTCATCCATCCATCTTTCATCTATTTTCCCAAAGCCATACTTCCAGAGTCTTAAAAGCCTCAAATTTTCTCGTCCACCAAATCTAATAAATTTTCCTAAAAATTTTTCTCTTAACCTGAATGTTATACCAGAAATATTTTTATCTAGATTATGAAATTTTTTTTTAATTTCTATTAATAGCTCATTTTCTAAATATTCATCTGCATCTAATCTTAGGACCCATTTATTTGTAGGGTTTATTTTTTTCATGGCCCAATTAAATTGCTTTGAATGGCTAATAAATTTATGTTTAATTATTTTTACACCTAATGACTTGCAAATTTTAACAGTTTTATCTTTAGAAAATGAGTCGACTACATAAACTTGATTAGATATTTTCTTTGCTGATTGAATTGCGGTTTTAATATACTTCTCCTCATTGTAAGCCAATATTATTGTTACAATCTTATTTTTTACGTTCATAGGTTAAAATAATCTAATTTTTCCCTTTTTTTTATCAGTCGACAGGGATTCCCAGAGTAAACAGTGTATTCGTTATCCAAGTTTTTTGTAACAACCGATCTAGCTCCTACAACACTTCCTTCACTAATAGTCACGCCAGGATGAATAAATACTTCAGAGCAAATCCATGTTTTTTTTCTAATTACAATTGGTTTTGCAAATAATTGGAAATTTTTAGAGTTATAATCATGTGATCCACAGCACAAATAAACGCCATCCGATATTACACAAAAATCCTCAATTGTAATCTTATCCATATTGTATAATTTTACTCCACTTCCTATTCCAATATAGTTTCCTAATTGTAGATTCCACGGGGCCCATATGTTAACGTTTGGATTGATATGACAATGTCTTCCTATTTTTGCACCAAAAACTCTTAAAATAAATACTCTCCAGCGATGGAAGGGTCTTGGGCTTGGTAAAAATAATAGTATATATGTTATGCTCCATATAAATCTCAATATTCTATTCTTCAAATCAAATGATGGCTCAACAACGGGGTTATTTTTTTTTATTATCAAATTTAATTTATATTATTACTTTTTTTTAAATATTTTATTAAGTTATTAGCAACTTGGTTAATGTGAAAATTGTTTCTGTAACAAGTGTAAGCATTATTACATAATTTTTTATATTCCTTTTTATCTAATTTCATATATGTTTTAAGTCCATAGTAAAAACTGTTAACATTATCATTTGTGATAATGCCAGCAGAATAGTTTTTTATAGTTTTCCAAATATTTACTTTATTTGTAATAATTACTGGTTTTTTACAAGACATAGCCTCAGCTACAGATATTCCAAAATTTTCATGATGTGAGGGCAAACAAAATATTTCTGCAGCATTGTAAGCATCCCATTTTAATGCTTCATACAGAGGGCCAGTCCAAGTTATAGATTTTCTTATATTTGAATTTACAACCAAATTATTAAGTTTATTAAAAATTTTATCAGTATATGGGCCAACAATTACTAAATGAAATTTAGAATTCAAAGCAAAAATTTTAATAAAGCATTTTATTAAAATATCTATGCCTTTTTTTTCATGAATTCTTCCAAAAAATAAAATTATTCTTTTATTCTTGGTTTCAGGAAACTTTTTAGTAAATAAGTTTTGTTTTCTACTTTTTTTATTAAGATCACCTGCAATACCATATCCTATAACTTTTTCCCT
>Ga0115004_10004960_pt1 | contig 10585 bp, 9 predicted proteins | sample ArcticOcean_MG_C_10_FD_88737 | JGI IMG/M metagenome (GOLD analysis project Ga0115004, IMG submission 88737) | Marine microbial communities from western Arctic Ocean - ArcticOcean_MG_CB11_90 | ecosystem: Environmental > Aquatic > Marine > Oceanic | place: Arctic Ocean: Canada Basin | collected... | reverse complement strand
TTTTTATATTTTTTTTTTTTTTTTTTTTTTTTTTTTTTTTTTTTTTTTTTTTTAAAATTTCTTCTTAGTTTTTTTTCTTTTTTTTTTTTTTTTAATATCATTTCTTGAACCATACTCTTTAAGATTTTCATGTATTGGAAAAATAACCGTATTTTTATTTTTTTTTCTTAGTTTGGAAAACAAATCAGTCATATCATATTTGCTATTTTTAGGTGTTAGTTGTATTGCCTTATCGTTCAATACATATATTCCTGCATTAACCGAAATTTTTGTTATTGGTTTTTCTATTATATTTTTAAATTTAACCCCCTCTGCTTCAACAACTCCGTAGGGATTTTCTTGATCTACAGTCCTTACTGCCATTGTTGCATCAGCATGATGTGTTTTATGATAATCTAAAATTTCTGAATAGTTTACCTCTGTTATCACATCACCATTTGTCACTATTATTGGATTGCTTTTATCTACATTTATTAATCTTAACGATCCTGCGGTGCCCAGTGGTTTTTTCTCACGATGGTAACTAATGTTTACTCCATATTTTGTTCCATCTTTAAAGTAGTCTTCTATAATTTTTCCTAAATAATGTGTTGTGATTATTATGTTTTTAAAACCGCATGATCTTATGTTGTTAATAATGTGTTCAAGTATTGGCTTATTGTTTATCTTTAGCATCGGCTTTGGGATTAGTTTAGTTTTTGGAAGCATTCTTTTTCCAAATCCACCCGCCATAATAACAACCGTATTATTTTTGATTTCTGTATTAAAATAATCATTCCATAAATGCAAACCCACAATTCTTCTTTTTTTATCAACAATTGGTAATTGCAGTAATGAATTGGCGCTCATCATATACTTCACTGTCTTGCTGTCTATTTCACTTGTTACTACGAGTGGGTTTTTTTTAATTACATTTAAAATAGATTCTGTAAGTTTAAGATTGCTCAATATTCCTCTTCTTATATCTCCGTCTGTAACTGTACCTATTAATTTTGACTTTGAGGAAACAACCAAAACGATTTGTAAACTACTATATATTAAACTTTTGATAGCATCTTTAATGGTAGATTTTTCATTTAAGATAGCTGCCCTCCAATCATATTTTTTCATTTTATCAAATCCTTAAAGTTATTTTTTTTAATTTTATTTAAATCAATTTTATTTAAAATACCAATAACTTTTTTTATTGAATCTTTTTTGTAATAGGGGTTTCTAAAATTATTATTGATATTTAATTTATTTATTTTTTTAATATTTTTGATAATTAATTTTTTTTTAATATTACAATGGAAAATACTTGCAGATCTCTCTCTTCCTTTTTGCCTGTCACCTAAGTCTAATGTAACTTTTTTTAATGAAGGAACCTCAATAATACCACTAGACGAGTTACCTACTACTATATTAGATTGCTTGACACAGGATAAGTATAATTTTCTTCCTAGAGAACTAAAATAATTAAAATTATTATTTTTTTTACAGAAATTTTTAATTATCTTAATAATTTTAAAGCTACCTAAGTCGTTATTAGGCAAAGTTATTATAATTTGAAAATTTTTAAAATATTTTAAGCTTTCTAAGCATATGCTGATATTTTTAATTGTTTGTTTAGCATTTAAAGTTTCTGGGTGAAATGTAAATAAAATAATATTATTATGTAATTGTATTTTTGTAATTTTTTGTATTTCATCTCTAGTATAGAGTTTAATAGACTTAATTTTATCGAGACCTATAGATCCAACATTGAATACTCTAGTAGGCTCTTCACCCATTTGAATCAGTCTTTGTTTGTTTTTTTTAGTACTTGCAAAATGTATATTAGATAGTTTTGAAATTGCATGTCTAAATTGATTGTCATATGAGTTTAATGTCAGTTCTCCTCCGTGAAAATGTGCAATTGGAATCTGCATTAAAACAGCGACATAAGCTGCGCAAAGAATTTCATACCTGTCACCTAAAATTAATATTAAATCTGGTTGAGAATTTTTAAAAATGTTACCATATTTAATTAAAGCTTTAGAAGAAGTCTGTATGACGTTATCTCCAGAAATTATTGAGGCTTGGTAATTAATAAACACTTTGTCTTTTTTTACTTCTTTTACTGTAAAACCATGTTTTTTTGATAAATGAGAACCGGTCACAAGCAATGAAGTCTTAAAAAAAGAATTTTTTCTTATTTCTTTTATCAGATCTTTAAACAAACCATAATCAGCTCTAGTGCTTGAAATGATACAAATTTTTTTAAATAATTTCATCTGTTTTATAGAATCTTTTTGATTTTTTACCAAGAATTTTTTTTATGTCCATTGGTGAAATACCTTTTCCAGCTCTTTTAGTGTCAATATTTTTTAAACTAAATTTTTCATTTTTTTTTATTTGTCTACTGGCGACTAAAAATTTTCTTACATACCTAATGTTTTTTTTTTCACTCTTGGTTGCCTTTTTTTCTTTTTTTCCTAAAGATGTTTCGGTCTCTCTAATCAAACTGACCATTTTTTTAAAGGTTGGAGGGTCAAAACTAGCTTTGTGATCTGGACCCTTTAAATTTCTATTAAGAGTTATATGTTTTTCAATTATTGTTGAACCTAATGCTACTGCTGAAATTGGTACAGATAAAGACATAGAATGATCAGAATAACCTACCTCGGTCTTAAATATTTTTTTTAATTCTGGAATAACTAGTAAGTTTAAATCTTTTAATGGTGACGGGTACTCACTATTACAATGAAGTAAACTAATATTTTTTAGTTTTGTTCCAGATTTTGTCAACAAATTAATAGCTTTTTTTATATCTAAAATGTTACTCATACCTGTAGACAAAATTATTTTTTTTCCTAGCGCCCCAATTTTTTTTAATAAAAAGTAATTCGTTATTTCTCCAGATGGTATTTTTATAAATTTGAGATTTAATTTTTTATGTAGCTTTAAACTTTTAGTTTCAAAAAAAGAAGCGCAAAATTTAATTTTTTTAACCTTACAATAATTGTTTAATTTAAATAATTCTTGTTCAGATAGTTCTAGTTTTTTCAACATTTGTAGTTGTGTGTGTTTGTTGGTTTCAAAAGACCTTTGGTAAATTGTTTTTTTTACTTTATTTGTAGCGAGATAATCTGCCTTAAATATCTGAAATTTTACAATGTCGGCTCCACAATCCGCGGCTGCTAAAATTAGTTTTTTAGCTAATGCAAGCTGCCCGTTGTGGTTAACTCCTACTTCTGCAATAATTTTTACTCTCTTTGTCATAAATTTATAAAAATATTTATTCTTAAAACTTAAATATTATAAATATCTTCTTTAAAATTTTTAATATTTTCACTCTTTGAATACCAATCAATTGTTTGTTTCAGAGCTTTTATAAAGCCTTTTTTTTTAATAAATTCTGGTTTCCATTTTAGTAATTTTCTTGCTTTAAGGTTGTTAGATTTTAAAATCAAAATTTCACTTTTTTTTGGTCTCATTCTTTTTTTTTCTGAAGTAACGTTAATCTTAACACCCATTAAACTTGAAATAATTTTAACTAATTCTCTCACAGAAAAATCATACCCTGTACCTAAATTTACAATCTCTCCTTGGACTTTATTCTTTATCATTAACTCAAACCCTAAAGTCGTATCATCAATATATGTAAAATCTCTTCTAGTATCTAAATTTCCTAATCTAATATTTTTTTTTCCTTTTAGAATTTGCAAAATAATTGTTGGAATTATTGCTCGAGCAGATTGTCTTGGTCCAAAAGTATTGAAAGGCCTTATTATAGAAACAGGTAAACCGAAAGAGCGATAAAATGAGATTGCAATTTGGTCCGCAGCTATTTTTGAAGCTGCGTATGGTGACTGTCCGATAATTGGATGTTGTTCATCTATTGGTACATATTCAGGTGTGCCATAAACCTCACTTGTTGAAGTGTGTATAAATTTTTTTACCTTAAAGTCTTTAGCTGCCTGCAAGAGCTTGAGAGTTCCTGAAATATTTGTATCTACATATGATTGTGCGGCTTTATAGGAATATGGTATACCAATTAATGCTGCTAAATTAATAATACAATCATTATTTTTAACTATGTTTCTAACTATACCTTCATCTCTAATATCACCTGTTGTAATTTCAATTTTTTTTTTTACATCATTGCTTAAATTATCTAACCAGCCATGACTATTAAAAGAATTGTATAGAGCTAGGCATTTTAAATCATGCTTTTGTTTTGCTAACCTTTCGACTAAGTGAGAACCTATAAAACCTTCAGAACCAGTAATAAGAATTTTCATTTACAGTTTAGTCTTTTTTTTCTTTTTGTGTGCTTTTCTTGTTATTGCTTATTTCTATTTCATTTTTTAATTCTTCATATTCTTTACTCATTTTATCCAAATATTTAATTGTTAGTTTAGTTTTTTTTACAATCCCTTTCGGTGTTAAATGATACATATAATTAATTTTGTTTGGATTTTTTTGAAAATTTTTTATTTTGATTAAACCTTTTTTTTTTAAAGCTTGAAGAACGTAGTTAAGCTTTCCAAGACTATAACCTAAGTTTTTAGCTTGCTGTCTTTGCGTTGTATTAGGATTATTTTCTATTTTTCTTAAAACCTGTAAATATTCGTTTTTGTTTTCTTTCATAGTAATCTGTTCAATATTTGAACATACTCTATATTTCTAAAATTTACAAATAATTAACATCAAAAACATTTAATATATTAACGAAATGTAATAATACCCTTTAAAAATCATTAAATAATATGAGAAAATTATAAGTTTTAAAATTACACTTAAAAGAGATGCAAATTTAAAAAAAAATTTATTAAACAATTTTTTTGTTATAAAGTTTACCTTTATTAAACTCGTATACTTTATGACATTTTTTTAATAACTGCAGCTTATGAGAAACTATTATTATTGTATTTTGGTTTTTAAGTTTGTAGATAGAATCAAATATTTTTAATTCTATTTTTTTGTCTAAAGAATTGGTTGCTTCGTCAAAAATTAAAATACTTGGTTTGTTATAAATGGCCCTAGCTATACCAATTCTTTGGGCCTGACCGCCCGAGATTTTTCTTCCTTTTTCTCCTAAAGTTTTTTGTAATCTCAAAGTCAAATTTTTGTTCATTTTTTTTAAACCTGAAATTTTTAACGCATATTCAAAATTAATCTTATTTAAAAAATTGCTGTTAAGATTAAGAGATATATTTTTTTTTATATTTTCGTCTAATAAATATACATTTTGGGGTACGTAGCCAATATTTTTTCTCCAAGATTTTATATTTTTATAAATATTATTTTCATCAGAAAGAATCTTGCCAGAGTCAGCCTGAAATAAACCAGTTATTATATTTAAAAGCGTACTTTTCCCTGTTCCAGAACTACCAAATATTCCTATACATTGACCTTTACTAATAGAAAAATTTAAATTCCTAAGTACTTTTTTATTATTTTTATATGAAAAATTTACATTTTTTAATTCTAATTTTTTGTGAAAATGTATTTCATTTTTTATTTTTACAGGGTTTTTTATATCAACCAATTTGATTGCTGAAAGTACATCTTTGAAAATGTGATCTATTGAAGCTTTATTAAATCTTATCTGTTGACTTGAATTAATTATTCTAAATGTCGAAGGTGCAATTCTTACTACAGATATAATAAATAATGCAATTGACGGTAAAAATTGATCTAATGATTTTTCACTTAAAATAAAAGAAGAAAGTACGGCTAGTATTCCAAGTATAAATAAAAATTCTATTATCAGCTTAGGTAAAATAGTAAGAATTGAATTAATTTTACTTGCCTTCCCGTATTCTTTATTTGAAACATCAAACATTTCATAAAAAACTTTAATTTTATCATAAATTATAAAATCTTTTATTCCTTCGAACCCATCAATTAAAAACTTTATTCTTTTTTGAGTTTCTATGTGCAATCTTTTTCCAAGGATAAAGTTAAGTTTACCTGTGAAAAATAGAATAGTAGCTCCGGAGAATACTAACAGAAATAGTGCTATTGCTGTAATTTTCCAATATAAAAAAAATAGTACTGATAGAAGCCCTAAGATAATTAATGTTTCTGTAAAAATTATAACAACACTTCTAAAGATATTACTGATGGCCCTAGCATCACCTTGAATGTTTCGATGTAATTTTGAAGTATTTGTGTCAACGTGGAAATTATAAGTTTTATTAAGATAAAAATTATAAAGATACGAAGATAACTTATAATCAATGATGTATACTATATTTGCTCGATACCACTCGAAGAAAAGCTGAAAAATAAATTTTATTACAAAAATTACAAAAATTACAAAAATAAATAGTAAAACTATCTGGTTTTGATCATTAAAAAAATTCAATCTTGCGAGGTTAAATTGATCAAAGAATTTAAATAAATGATTAAATATAGCATATTGCTTGAATGCTTCTGGATCGAGTAACATTCCTACTAATGGTAATACGGAGGTAATACTTAATACTTCTAACAATGAAGCGATGATCGAAAGTAATACAAGAAAATAGAAGCTATTGATTATTTTTAAATTTCTCAGTACTAAAAATAGTTTTTTAAAAGAATTCATTTTTATTTTTTTTATATAAAAATTTTATTAAATTTGTAGAGTTTATTTTTATGTTCAATATTTGAACATAATACATAATTTTAATAGAGTTTTAAAGATTATTCTTACAATTTATTTAAATATTTAGGGAAATTACTAAAATCCTTTACTTAACTTCATTTTTGCTTTTATTGTTCAAGTCGTGAACGTATAGTGTTAAATATAATTATATAAAATTTTTACCAATGAATAACAATAAAATTAATACTTTCCAGTATTTATCGCTAGTCAGATATAAGGGCTTAGTTTCAATTTTAAAAAAACACGAAAAAAAAAAAGTTTCTATAATTCTAGATTTAGAGGATAGCGCCCAAGATCTTTTTAGCAAAAAAAGAACTGTAGAACTTAAATCAACTGGGCGTAAAGGGCTGGTTTACCTAGCAGAAAAAAATTTAAAATTAAAAAATGATATTTTTATTAGAATTAATAGTATTCAAAGTAAAGAATATGCTAAAGACCTGTTGGCGATAAAACAAGCAATAAAAAAAAGATTAAAATTAAAAGGAATATTTTTACCTAAAGTAAGTAAATATAGTGAAGTTCACAATCTTTATAAAATTTTTAAAAGTAGAAAAATAAAGATAATTCCAATAATAGAAACAAGAATTGGATTGCGAAATTTGAAAAAAATTTTAATAGAAGATAAAAAAAATATTATTTCTCATATTCATTATGGACACTTTGACTATTGTTTAGATCTAAATCTTTGGCCTTTTCCTGAGCCATATCATGTTGAGTTTTGGGATATAATAAATCCTATTATTGAAACGACACTTTTTTTTAAAAAAAAATTCATACAAACTCCATTCCCATTAATAAAAAATTTTCAACTTTATTGGTCGATGTTAAAATACTTTGATGATAATTATAAAGTAAAAAAAATTGAAACAACATTAGTTAATTATGATAAAGATTTTATAAATCAACCAAAAGTTATAAAAAAATTAAGAACTAAAAAAATGTCTATAACAAAAGAATATAAGGTTCGTTTCGCAAAAAAAATATATAACGAGTATATGAAATTTAAATCCAAAAAAAAAAGTTTTTCATTATCAAGGAAAAGATTTATAGCTCCACACCAATATTTAATGGCAAAGAAATTTTTAAAATATGAAAAATAAATTAACAGAAAATTTTAATAACGACTTTTCAAAAGCCTTGAAAACTCTTAAAATTAAAAATGAAAATTTATATGTAACTTCAAATCTTATAAAAATTAGTAACATAAGAATTAAAAAAGAAATAAAGTTAAAAATAATTTTGGACGAAATTATAAAAAAATTAGGAATTAATTATACTATCTTCGCCCCCGGCTCTACATTTAATCTTGTAAATACAGATATTATTTTTGATCCAATCAAAACTGAAACTTATAAAATGGGACCTTTATCTGAATTTATAAGAAAAAAAAAATCATCTCGAAGTTTGCATCCGTACTGGTCTATCGTGGGTATCGGGAAAAAAAGAAAATTACTAGATAAGGTTTCATCTCATTCTTACGGTTATGGCTCCCCTTGGTCAAAAATGTTAGATGGTGATTTTACTCAATTGAATATTGGTATGCATCCATCAAAAGCGGTCACATTAATTCACCATATAGAAACTATTATGGGAGTTCCTTATAGATTCTCTAAGGAATTTACACATAGCGTTAGGCTTAATAATAAAATTATTAGAAAAAATTTCCACATGTCTGTTTTTTATAAATCAACACCAATTCAAAAAAAAATTAAGTTAAATGAACATTTTTTTTTACAACTTAAAAAAAAGGGTGAATTAAATTACGCAAAAACATCATCTGGTTTAGAAATGTGGAGTTTTAAAATGAAAGACTTTTTTAATACTGCTACAAAAATTTTATCACAAGATATTTATTCTTATCTCGAACAAAAGCCAAATTTAAAAAAGGTACATAAAAATTAAAAATGTGTGGAATTGGAGGAGCTTTTAATTTAAGCAAAAATAATAAAAAACTATCTAAAGATAATATAAAAATTATAAGAAAGTTTTTACGCGAGAGAGGCCCGGACTCTGATAAAACTTGGATTTCTAAAAAAAAAGATGCTATTTTAACAATACAAAGATTGGCAACTCAAGATAAAAGGCCTATCGCAAATCAACCCTGCTTTAGCACCGATAAAAGTACTGTTTTAATAATGAACGGCGAAATATATAATCACCGTGAACTTAAAAAAATCCTTTTAAAAAATAATTATAAATTTTTATCTAATAGTGATGCCGAAGTAGCAGTTAATGCATATCACTTTTGGGGTAAAAATTTCTTAAAAAAATTAGACGGTCAATTTGCTATTTTTGTGCTTAACACAACTTCCAACGAAGGTTTAATAGCGAGGGATAAACACGGTATAGCTCCTTTGTATTATAGTTTAAATAAAAATAGACTTTTTTTTTCGTCGAATCCTACGTCAATATATAAGCAATTAAAATTGAAAATTAAGATAAGCAAAAAAGGATTTGCAGATTTTATGGTTGCAAGTTGCTCAACGGAAAATAATACTTTTTTTGAGCAAATTAAATATTTAAGCCCGGGAAATTTTATTGAATTTAAGATTAATAAATTTTTAAAAAAACCTAAATCATTTCTTGATAATAAAGAGGAGAAAATTGCTACAAGTGATAATGTTTCTAAAACTATAAAAAAAATTGGATCAACACTTTACAAAAGTGTTGAATCGAGAATTTCAGGAGATAAGAAAGTAGGAATTTTTTTATCTGGCGGGATAGACTCGGTTCTATTACTGTCTATGTACAAGAGGTTACATCCAAATACAAAAATTAAAACATTTACTGCTGTTTTTGAAAATGAAGAAAGTAAAACTATTGTTGGAGAACACAAGAATGTAAAAAAAATATGTAAATATTATAAATCTAAAAATTATTTAGTTAAAATAAGATCTGGTGATCTTATTAACTATCTCAAAACAAGCTCCTACCCTTCTGTTGGAATTCTTGAGTACTGTTTTAAAAAATTGGGTGAAACCGCAAAAAAAAACAAAACAGAAGTGATTTTATCAGGTGAAGGAGCAGATGAAATGTTTTTTGGCTATGATCACAATTTAGCTTTAATAGGAATTTTCAAAAAAAAATTTAATTTTTTAACAAAAAAATATAAGTTAAGAAGTCTGCAAAAGAAAAAAATAAGTCCATCGTCATTAAAAATTCAAGATGTATTTTTAATTGGCGGTGCTGACATAGATTTTGAGAATAATAGAAAAAAAGTATTTTCTCCTCATATGCTCAAAACTAGATCATTCCGATCTACAATTATAAAAACAATAAATAAATATAATTTAAAAAATCCACAAGATGTTGATAAAATTATCGTTAAACTCGATTATGATATCAAGATCCCTGAAGTACAAATTAGAAGAGCAGAGGATCCCGTAATGTCAAATGGTGTGCAATTGCGCTTTCCGTATTTAAATAATAAATTAATCAATCAAGTACAATCAACCAGCTTAAGTCAAAAAATTAATAAAAATAATATTGAAAAAATACTTTTAAGAAGAATTGCTAAAAAATATATACCAAAAAAATTAATTCAGTCTAAACTTCCATTTGGTTTACCTGCATTGAGAAAAGAGTATTATAAAAAATCTGATATAAAATTTAAACAACCTGCTTTTAATAATTTTTTTTTCAATAATCACAAAAAAATGATTAAAATGGTTATTAAAGGTAAGTATCGTAAGCTCAATTTTTTTAATAGTGCCTTTTTAGAAAATATAGTATTTAAACAATCAATGGGTAATACCTGTTTTTTTGATCCAATATTATGGAAAATATGGAGTTTTGCTGAATGGTTCGAACGAATGAGTAAAAGGACATAATGAAAAATACTGCGCTAAAAAAATTTTCAAAATTATTTTAAACTTAATCAGGATAAACTGAGAAATAAATCAATTCTAGATACTGGCTCTGGACCGGGTATTCATTCAGCAATCTTATGTATGTTGGGATTAAAAGTAA
>Ga0115004_10004957_pt1 | contig 10587 bp, 7 predicted proteins | sample ArcticOcean_MG_C_10_FD_88737 | JGI IMG/M metagenome (GOLD analysis project Ga0115004, IMG submission 88737) | Marine microbial communities from western Arctic Ocean - ArcticOcean_MG_CB11_90 | ecosystem: Environmental > Aquatic > Marine > Oceanic | place: Arctic Ocean: Canada Basin | collected... | reverse complement strand
TTGAATTTGGGACAATAGACAGAAAAGACTTAGATCTATTTTTTGTTACGAGCAATGTGGATGAGGCTTTTGATCATATTACATCTAGACTTCATTCCAAATAACGAAAACAAGAATAAGCTACGTAAACAATTTTTTTGTAGAAGGAGTTTGGTTTTTATTTTTCTTATAACTTTACCTAATTACTTAGAAAAGTTGGCTAATTGGCTTCAACCTCTGGTCCGCAGCTCCACCAATAAATTTATTTTATTATTAGATAATAGCTTTTATTTCTAAGTATTCTTCTAATCCGTAAACTCCATGTTCTCTTCCATTACCAGACATTTTGAAGCCACCAAAAGGCGCTGCGACTGATCCCCTGCTAATTTTATTGATTATTGTTTGTCCAGCCTTAATTTGTTTTGCAATTTCATATGCAATACTTTCATTTCCTGAAGTAATATAACTTGATAGTCCATACTTTGAGTCATTGGCAATTGAGATAGCATCTTCTATATTTTTATAAGTTATTATTGATAGAACTGGACCAAATATTTCTTCTTGAGCAATTGTATGCTTATTAGATACGTTAACAAATATTGTAGGCTTTATATAAAATCCATTTTTAAGTCCATCCGGCTTACCAACCCCACCTGCAATTAACTCACATTTTGTATCTAAAGCATTTTGAATATGAGACTGGATGCGTTCAAACTGTCTTTTATTAACAACTGGGCCTAAATATGTATCTTCATTAAATGGGTCACCTGTGATAATTGACTCAAGATGATTTCTCGCGATATCTTTTATTTGTTCTATATTGTTTTCTGGTACCAATAGTCTTGTTGGTGCAGAACAAGACTGTCCTGAATTAATAAAACATTGATTTATTGCATTAGGTATTGCTTTGTCGAGATCAACATCATCACAAATAATATGAGCAGATTTCCCCCCAAGCTCTAAAGATACTCTTTTAACGGTTTTGGCTGCAAGCTCTTGGATATTAATACCTACTTCAGTAGATCCGGTAAATGAGATTGCATCAACCATTTTGTGTTTGGATATTATCGGTCCAAGATCTACTCCATGACCATTAACCATATTAAAACCACCATTAGGTAAGTCTGAACTATCTATTATCTCAGCCAAAATTTTTGAGCTTAATGCACAATACTCGCTGGGTTTCATAACAATAGAGCAACCAGCACCAATCGCTGAGGATATTTTTGTTAATGTTTGGTTTAAAGGCCAATTCCATGGAGTTATTAATGCAGCGACTCCAATAGGAGTTTTAAAGATTTTATAACCATTTTTTTTTGATTCAAATTGATATGTGTTAAGAACATTTATTGTATTCTGAAGATGATCAATACCCATTTGTATATGAGCATTTTTGGATAGGTTTATTGGAGCACCTATTTCTAAAGAAATTACTTCAGCCAATTCTTGCCCTCGATCAACAATGCCTTCTAAAATTTGTGAAAGAATATCTTTTCTGCTTTGTATTGATAGATTTAAACAATATGCTTGATTGATATAAGCTGAATTAATTGCATTTTCTAAATCTTCAATCGAAGAGCAGAGAAGGCTGCCATATCTCTCTTCATTAGCTGGATTAATTAATTCAAAATATGAAGTTGATTTACTTTCAATAAATTTTCCTTCAATGTATGTATTATTTATTATTTGCATTTCTAAATAATCATATATTATTTATAGATACATGCTTAAAAATTATAGTTACGTTCTATATATAACTTTTTATTATAATATTATAAGAAAAAATCAATATGTGTCCTCTATACATTGATGGTATTTTTATAATATAAATAATTAATAAAAAACGGAGTATTTTTATGAACGATCTATCTAAATTACTATTTACTGTGCTAATCAGTATTTCTATTGAGGGGTTTGCTCAAGATAATATTACTGATGATGTTGAAGAGGTGGTTGTAACTGCGACCTCAAGAGAAACCACTGTCTTAGATGTCCCCTACAATATTTCTACAATATCAGGTAAGGAGATTAGTGAAAGAGCTATTTTAGATTCTGCTGAATTGCTAAGATCTGTAGCTGGTATATCAACTATAGATAGAGGTCAAAGAAATGCAGGGACAATAAGTAACATAAGAATTAGAGGCTTAAATGTAGATTCAGGAGCACTTTCTGATTATCCTGTTAGTGCAGCAGCATCTGTGTCCACTTACGTAGATAGCACTCCTATTTTTGCTAATTTTTTATTAAAAGACTTAAATAGAGTTGAGATTTTAAGAGGTCCTCAAGGAACTTTGTATGGTTCAGGAGCTCTTGGAGGAACTTTAAGATATATTACTAATGACCCTCAAATTGGTACATTTGAAGGATCTTTTAATTACACTGGCTCGTCTGTTGATGGCTCAGAAAGCACTGGTGATTCATTTGATTTAGTCTTAAACATCCCTATAGGTTTAAATGCTGCTTATCGTTTAGTTTTATCAGATGCTGAATACCCTGGAATTACTGATTATGTTAATGTGCATGAAGTTGCAGATATTCCTGCAGTTGGACTTGCTGATGCTTCATACGGCGTACCAGTTTCAAGTGGCGGAAATGGCTTTCCTGGATTTATAACATCACCACCTGTTCTAAATAGTTTGCAAGATGCTGATTCAGTTGAAATTGCTTTTAGAAGACATAAATTACTTATAGATATCTCAGATAGAGTTGAGCTGGTCTTAAGCTCTATCACTCAAGAAGATGATGTTGGTGGCAGAAGACATTCTTCAACAGGCACAAGATATATTCTTAACGATGCATGTGCATCTTTACTTGAGGCGGGTTGTTATTCTGAATCAACATATGGTAAATATGAAAATGGCTCATTAATGTTAGAGCCATCAAGCAGAGAAGTGAGTGTTGATTCTAGTGAATTGAAGATAGATGCAGATAATTTTGATCTAATTATTTCTGCCTCTAAATATAAGAAGGAAGGAAGGAGTGTTACTGATAACACTGGATTCTTTGCAAAAAACGGAACTTTAACTTCAGATATTGCTGGTTACTGGAACACAGCACTAGGAGGTATATGGGCGGGCGCTGCAAGACCGTATGCTCCTGCAAATAGACAATATGGAACATCGGGTGACACTATTGAGATTAAATACATATCAGAGCCTGGTGATGATTACGATTTTATTTTTGGTTATTTTAAACAAGACGAATCCATGTATAGAAATCAACAGACCTTTCTAAAGGGAGTTAACTTATATAAATACTACTATTGGGGTGCAGACTATATTGTTGATGCTTTTGAGCAAGATTTTGATTACAACGTATACGAGAATTTTGAGAATACCGCTTTATTTGGAGAGTTAACATTGCACTTAACTGATAAGCTGGATTTTACAATTGGGGCTAGAGACTACAAAACGAATGCCGAGGCTAATATGGATATGTCATTTAAGTTATATGACGTTGGGCCAGCAATGGATTCAAAAACTAATAAAGATTCAGGACTCTTATCAAAATTTAACATATCTTATAAATCAAATGATAAACAAAATTATTTTGCAACCATTTCAGATGGATATAGAAGAGGCGGGGTAAATGCAGTGCCAACTTCTGGTACATTCATTGAAGAGGATGGCTGGGTTCCATTTAATTCAGATACTGTTACCAACTTTGAGGCAGGCGTGAAAGGATCATTTGATAACGGTGATAAATATAATATTAGTTTTTATTCAATTAGCTGGGATGATCCGCAGGTGAATGCAGCAACACCAATATATGGTTATTATGCTGTTATAAACGGTGAAGATGCAGAAACATCCGGAATGGATATCGAATTAAGCGGTACGAAAGGGCAGCTAGATTGGAATCTTGGATATGCTTTAAATAGATCTAAGCTAACTAGCGATATCTACTCTCCAGCAGATACACCTATTTTATATGCTGAAAGTGGAGCTAAATTGCCCGGCAGCCCTGAACACACGCTAAACATTAATTTAGCTCATACAAGATATATGTCCTCAGGCCTTGGCTTGGTAAATAGATTAGATTTATATTATCAGTCAGAAACTACTAATTTTATTGGAGTAGATGAGTCTTTTAGAGCTACGTTTGATGGTTTTAGTATTATTAATGCATCGACAACAGTTTTTGGTGATAATTTTTATATCTCTTTATTTATTAAAAATATTACTAATGAAAGAGCTGTTACAGGCGCCTTCTTGGATGATAGTTTTGGTTCTGATATCTCACAAGGCTTTTATGGTGATAATAGCAGAGAGTTTTTTGCATTACCTAGAACAATAGGATTATCTGTAAATAGATCTTTTTAATTAGATAAAGAAGTGAAAAAATTATTTTTATTTCTTTTTATAACACCACTAGCTTCTCAAGAGCTAGTGGATGTTTTATGGGATAAAAAAAATCTTACCAATCCATATAATTACAATGAATTATCTGAGTATATAGAAGGTGGTTCGGAGATAATTTCTGATTTTAATGGAAGAATCTCTTTAACCAGTCCTCTTGGAAATGGTTTCACCATTTTAGTTGATGATTATAATATTTTCGAAGCGTCACATAAAAAAATTCCTGAATTTTCAATCGAAATCTATTCAAAAAATAACAATATTATTCCTTCCAATACCGGCTTAATTAAAACTTCACATCCTTTTTGGGATATACAGTTTGGAATAGGTAAAGCTTATTATCATAAAGAACAGAGCTCTACTGTTTTACTTATGCCTTTCAGCCTTATGCATAAAAATGCTAACTGTGTTCATACAGGAGTAAGCATTTTCGCATTAGACCAATTTAAAAACCTGTCTAATATTATTTTTCAAATCGCAAGTGAAACCTGCGCGTATTACAAATTTGATTATGTATCAATTTATAAAGCTAATTACGAAGATTTGCCTTTAAAAGATTCAATACTAGAGCTTGTAAGTAGTGACCAAATTAGCAGTTCGTTTGATAAAATCTATGACTCACATCAAATTAAATCCAATTCATTCGGTGACTCAAATAGTTTTAAGCCTCAAAACATGACATTGTATGGATTGATTGATGGCAACGAACATTTCCAAAGCCCTTGCATAACCAGATTGGGCAATAATATTTTTTGTAGTGAAGTTGTCTTACCATCTTATTCTTTAGCAAAATCTATTGCAGGCACATTATCCCTAGCTTTATTAGCTAAAAAATATAAAGATATTTCTCAACTCAACGTTTCTGAACTAGTTCCTCAATGCAAGGATAGAAAGTGGTCAAATATAACGATTGAAGATCTATCTGACATGAGTACTGGACAATATTTTTCGTCTGATCATGATTATGATGAATCTAGCATAGCTATGACTAATTTTTTATTTACTGCTGAAACCCATAAAGAAAAACTAGCAATCGCATGTGATGCATTTCCCAGAAAACGAAAGCCCGGTAAGACTTTTGTTTACCACACCTCAGATACTTACTTGCTTGGTTCAGCCCTGAATAATTTTCTAACAGAAAATACCAATGATTCAGACTATTTTATTGACTTATTAAATCCATTCTTAAAGCTATATGGTCTCAGCCCCATATCACAATATTCGCTTAGAACAAATGACGAGACTTTGACCCCATATACAGGTTTTGGCATGTACTTTAATTCAAATGATTTATTTCAACTATCTCAAATACTTCATTCATTTAAAAATAATAGCGACCCTGCATTTAGTTTTTTATATAACGGATTAAATCCAAGTTATGAAAATTCTTTGGCAGCCATCAAAAGAGCTAATATTTATTATAATAATGGCTTTTGGTCTAAAGTATTTGATAAAGATATTTTTGGTTGTCAAAAAGATGTATGGATACCTTTTATGTCTGGATTTGGAGGAATAACATTTGCATTGCTTCCAAATGGAATGAGTTATTATTATTTTAGTGATGGATACGTATATTCTTGGGAAGAAGCTGTAGTTGCAGCTCATACAATGAGGCCATTTTGTTAAATATGAATATCAAATTAAACAATACTTTTGCTCAGTCTAGTTTTATGGCTGCAATTTTTTACAGCATCATCGCAACAGCTGGGTTGTTTTATGTAAATCTTGGTGGGGCTTTTTTATCTGCCTTTGTAGATGGGCTAGGTGTTCAGAGGGATGTGGCGGGATATATTGTTAGTGCCAATAAATATGGAGCGGCTTTCGGTGCTCTTTTAGCAACATTTCTTGTTAAAAAACTAGAATGGAGATCTATTTTAAGAATACTATTTTTCTGTTTAATACTTGTTGATCTAATTTCTACTCAAATTACAAGCCCTCAAACACTTATCTTATTAAGGTTTCTTCATGGCACAATTGGAGGCCTTTCAGTGGGATTTGGTTTGTCGATAATTGCTCGAACATATAATCCAGATAAAATATTTGGCATGCTTTTGGTGGTTCAATATAGCTTTGGAAGTATAGGTATTTGGGCAGTTCCAAGAATGGTAGATTCATTTGGTTACGGAGCTGCTTTCGGCGCTTTGATTATTTTTACAATAATGGCAATTATAATTTTGCCTTTCGTGCCCAACGTTGATGAGTCTATTGAAGATAATACTTCTTCAAATATATTTAATATTCCAATTGGAAAGTTTTTATTTTTAGCTTTAGTAGCCTTGTTCCTTTTTCAAGCCTCTAATATGGGTGTCGCAGATTATGCATTTGAGCTAGGCAAGGACATAGGCCTTGAGAATACTCAAATTAGTAATATTTTAACCATTGCTAATGTAATATCTATTTCAGGTGGTGCACTTGTATATTTAATAGGCACGAAATATGGAAGGACCTTGCCTCTTATTATTGGCATATCAATGTCATCAATATTCACTTTTCTTCTTCATTATTCAGATAATGTTTCTATATATTTCATTGCAAATACTATTACTGGCATTGCATGGGGTTTCACAATTCCATACATTTTGGGGTTATGCTCCACTTTTGATTCACACGGACAAATGGCAGCCTTAGCTGGTTTTATCTCTAAAATGGGCCTTGCTACTGGACCACTTATTGGCTCACTCTTTATTATTGATTACGGAATTGAGCCCATAATTAATATTGCCGTTTTTTCTCTTATTGTCGCGATGATAGCTTCTTGGCTCTCAAGCAGAGCAATCGAGACAAAGTAGATGAGTATTCTCAAAGTAGCTTGCTTACAACTTAAATTAAATAAAACTGATAATTTAAAATATATTATTAATTCTATTGAGACTATATGTAACGACTGCTCTGATATAGATTTAATTGTTTTAAGTGAACTTGCAGTTGGTGGCGCTGGAGCACTTCATACCACTCATACTTTAGATCAATATATTGATATTTTTTCAAAGACAGCAAAAGATAATAATGTATGGCTAATTCCAGGAAGTTTCTACGAGAAAGAAAACAACAAAATTTTTAACACTGCTCCCGTATTCAATGCTAACGGTGATTTGGTAACCAAAGCTAGAAAAATGTATCCATGGCTACCTTACGAAATAAATGTGGACCCAGGTTCAGATTTTTGTGTTTTTAATATTCCTAACAAAGGAACAGTTGGCATCCATATTTGTTATGACCTATGGTTTCCTGAAACAAGTCGTCAATTAGCATTGAAAGGAGCTGAATTAATAATAAACCCGACTTTAACACCTAGTAAAGATAGAGAAATAGAGACAATAATGGTTAGATCTACTGCAGCTCAACAACAGGCATATTACATCGATGTTAATAGTTGTGGTGAGCAAGGTTGTGGCATGTCAATTGCTGCAAATCCCGACGGAGAAATAATGCACTCTTCATCAAAGGAGGAAGATATTTTTATTGTAGAAATTGATTTTAATTTTGCACGCAAAACAAGAGAAGAAGGGTTTATGGGCTTGGGACAAAATCTTAAGAGCTATAGAGATAATCCTATTCATAATTTAAATAATGTTAACAAGGAATATTTAGAATCTTTAGGCGAACTAAAAAAATTTAATAAGGACATAATTTATGAAAAATGACAAAACTAGCAATCTGGGCTTTATCGATAAAAAAAACCTTTTTCATCCTATAACAAATTTAAAAGCGCATTCATCTGAAGACATATTAATAATAGATCGTGGAGAGGGTGTTTATGTTTATGATACGAATGGTAAAAAATACCTTGAAGGTCTTGCAGGATTATGGTGTTCGTCTCTAGGTTATGGGGTTGAGGAGCTGGGCGAAGTCGCAAAAGAACAAATGAATAAGTTAGGTTATTCATCACTATTTGCATCTAAAAGTCATGAGCCTGCAATTAAACTTTCTGAAAAGCTTATAGAATTATCCCCATACAAAAATGGAAAAGTTTTTTTTGGTAATTCTGGCTCTGATGCCAATGATACCCAGTTAAAGTTATATACCTACATGAACAATGCACTAGGTAATCCCAACAAGAAGAAAATTTTATCAAGAGTCAAGGGATACCACGGTGTCACAGTTGCAAGTGCTAGTATGACTGGATTACCTGCCCAGCATAAATTATTTGATCTTCCAACAAATTCCTTTTTACATGCAATGACTCCTCACTTTTATCGTGAGGGATTAGAAGGAGAAACAGAAGAAAATTTTGTTCAGAGATTGGTAAATAATTTAGAACAACTTATTGAAGCTGAAGGAGCTCAGAACATTGCTGCTATGATTGCTGAGCCCCTGATGGGTGCTGGAGGGGTAATTATTCCACCAAAAGGCTACTTTCCAAGTATTCACAAAGTTCTTACAAAATATAATATACCTCTCATCGATGATGAAGTTGTATGTGCTTTTGGTAGAACTGGCAATATGTGGGGCGCAGAAACCTTTGAAATGAAACCATCATCAATAACTATTGCTAAGGCACTATCAGCAGGATTTATTCCCATAAGCGCTGTAATAGTGCCTGACAGCATGTACGAACCAATTAAAGACGCTAGTGGTGATATTGGTGTCTTTGGTCATGGCTATACCTATTCAGGTCATCCAGTTTCATGTGCAGTTGCATTAAAAACATTGGAAATATATGAAAGGGATAATATATTTGATCACGTAAATGAGATTTCATCACATTTCCAAGCTCGAGCTCAAAAACTTGCAGAACTAGATTATGTTGGTGAGGTTAGAGGTATTGGACTTATATGCGGCATTGAAATGGTCTCAAATAAAGAAACCAAGGCATTATTTAATCCCGTTGGCTCAGCAGGAAAAATTATTGCAAAAAAATGTCAAGACAATGGTCTAATTATTAGAGCAATTGGGGACGTTATTGCATTATGCCCACCACTTGTTATTTCGGTTGATGAGATAAATGAATTATTTGATATTCTTGAGAATTCAATCAAACAATCTTTTAAACATTTATAGATTTTTGTTATATATTTAATCTTTAATAAATTAAAGAGTTAACAATGAGATATAGATTTATTGAGGTTTTTTATTCAGTATTCAATCATGGTTCGGTTACAAAAGCAGCTAGAGAATTAAATGTTACTCAACCCTCTATAAGTAAAATACTCAGCCAATCTGAAAAAGATCTTGGAATCAAACTTTTTGAAAGAATAAATAAAAAAATGGTTCCAACTCCCGAAGCAAAAATATTATTTCCATATAGTGAAAAAATCCATAATAATTTAGAAAACTTTAAACGAGTTTCAGCCAATCTTGTCTTAAAACCTGAAGGTGATCTCAACATAGCTGCTACTCATGCTCTTGGTATAGATTATTTGCCTGAGGTTATATCTCAGTTCAGTCAAAACAACTCTGGTATAACTTTTGAAACCGTAACATTACATTATGAAGAAATTCAAAAACAGTTACTTGAATTAAAGGTTGATCTAGGTGTTGTATATGATCATAAACCTCACAGGGATATAACCTCAACAACAATTGATAGTGGAGAGTTTGTTGTGATTGCTCCTGACTCATTTTTCCCTGGTAAAGATGAGGTAAATATTTCTGATATATCATCACATCCTTTTATTAAAATTACAGACAAGATAGGCCCAAGAGGGCCGTTAGGTAGCAAGTTGGATGAGTATTTGTCAAGATATGCAAAAGATCTTAATATAACTTTTAATACCGAAACTTTTCAAGTCGCACTTGCATTGGTTTCGAAAAATATGGGTATAACTATAGCTGATCGAATTTCAGCAGAAAGCTCTTCAAAGTCTAATATAAAAATTTTAAATCTAAAGCCTAATCTTAAATTCACACTCGAGGTAATTCATGTCAAATCAAATCCACTATCTTTAATTAATAAAAAATTTATTAATTTTCTTGAAGGGTTTAATTATTCAGACTCATAATAATAACTTTTAGTTATACCTATATAATTTATTTTCAATTATATTTATCTATATATTTGATATAGTAGCTTCATGAAAATTGGTGTCCCAAAAGAAATTAAAAATAACGAATATAGAGTTGCGTTAACTCCCTCTTCAGTAAAAACTCTTTCAGATCAATCGCATGATATTTATATCCAAAGCGAAGCCGGAGATGCAATAGGATTCACCGATAATGATTATATTAAATCTGGTGCGACTATATTAGATTCTGCAAAAGATATTTACGAAACATCTTCTTTAATTATAAAAGTTAAAGAACCAATGCC
>Ga0115004_10004955_pt1 | contig 10591 bp, 9 predicted proteins | sample ArcticOcean_MG_C_10_FD_88737 | JGI IMG/M metagenome (GOLD analysis project Ga0115004, IMG submission 88737) | Marine microbial communities from western Arctic Ocean - ArcticOcean_MG_CB11_90 | ecosystem: Environmental > Aquatic > Marine > Oceanic | place: Arctic Ocean: Canada Basin | collected... | reverse complement strand
TGAACCGCAGCTGAGCCAAAGTCCCAAACGTATGGCTCTTCGTCCCCTGCTAACAAACAGAAACGGCACATCTTATCCCTTTCCCATTCACCTATTTTAGTTCCAGAAACGTAGCGAATATTATTAACATCAAACATTAATAATGCACCACAGTTTGATTTTTTTAACGCATCTTTTGATCGAGATAGTCTATATCGGCGTAGGCGGTCATGATCTACCCGCTTTTCAAAATCTACTGCCATGTGCCCTAAAGAAGGGATGTGTTTATCCCACCTCCAATTAGGGTCAATATCACCTGGTTGAAGTATGCGTGGATTTAAAGCGTTTGTTATAACCATAGAGGCCTCCAATTTGGCCTCTATTGAGGCTAGTAATGACCGTTCATCCGCATAATAGCATCTGCTCGGTTCTGTGAATTATTTAATGCCTCATCGATGGATTTCACACCTATAAGCATGTCGTGCATTTCTTCACCAACAATGGCGATTATATTTGAGATTTCTGGCACAGGAGGCCTAGGCCACATTTGCAATACTCCAAAACGAGCCATCTCATCTACCTTTGAAATCAAAGGTGATATCTGGCGGACTTTTGGATCCATGCTGACGCTAAAACGTGGACTAACCAATGAACCATTCTCAATATATAGCTTTATAGTCTGCGGAGAAGTAAGCGACATCAAAGCTGTCCAAATTGGACTTATTCTTTCCTCTGAAACATTTGAGGGTATCGCTAATGCATAGCCACCTACTGGGGCAATTTGTTTTGAACCCTTTCCACATGGGTGTGGTAGAAATTCACTTACCCCATATGCAGGTGACTTAGCATTCAACTCGAAAAGTGGCGCCAATAATGTTGCGCAATAAGCCATGCCAACTTCTCCATCTGCATATGCTCGCGCACGCTCATACCAAGACATGCTTAAAATACTACTAGGCGAATAATTTAATAGTTCTAGAAGGTATTCTGCAGATTGGCGCGCAGCATTAGTATTAAACATTGGGCGAAAATTTTCCCCTATTACATTCTCACCATCAAATCCATTTTCTATTGCTCTTAAATTTATAGCAGGTTGACCAAATGCGCCCATAGTGAATAAAAAAGTATGCCCTAGTGGCGTTCCTCTCGCAGCATTCCAAGCTATACCAGAAACATTTCGTGAGCGGCTATGAAGTGCTTGAGCAGCAATCAAAGTATCATCTATTGTGTGTGGCGCCTTTAAGCCCTTACGCTCAAATAAATCACGTCTGTATACCAATAAATCAGGTGTTGTTTGAACAGGAACTCCATATTGATTACCTTTATATCTAGCGCTAGCAAGCGCTTCTGAATGAAAATCAGATGTATCAAACCCAGTATTAGAAATAAGATTATCCAATGGAAGAAAGCGCCCCTCTTCCGCCATTTCACCAAACCAAGGTAGATCACATGCTATTATGTCATAATTTGAATGCTTTGCAGTCGAATTTTTTATTATTTCTTCTCTGAGCCTATCAATAGACAATGCTCGGCTTTGAATAGGAACTCCCAAGATAGACTCAAATTGTTTCTTTAAGACATGCATTGCCATAAAAGCAGGATCCGCATGAACTAATATTCTTAGTTGTTTATTAAGAGTAAGCTTTGAAGATAAAACACTTGGTGGGCTAAGAATACTACCACTATTGTATGATGATCCGTAAAAATAATCAGACGATTTTTGACCTAACTTTGATGATAATCCAATCGTACTATCCAATAGTGAGTGAACCCTACGTGCATACTCCTGCCATTCAAGAATGAGTTTTTCAGATGGATGCAGTGAAAAGCTTTTCCCAGTATCTGTACGACTACGTCTGACAAGAAGCCCCCTATCTTCGATAGAAGTTATAGCACGAATTGAAGTTCCGTATGATAATCCAGAACTTTGAGCAAGTGAAGAACTTGTGGTTAATTTACCATTCAGGTGGTTTCTTAAAAGCGCTACAAAAAGTTTAGTTTCATCATATCCTGTCTTTATAGAAAGTGCCCGTCTGACTTCATCATCTTGCTGTTCAATAAAATCTAAAAACCTAGACATTTCTTCATTTGATACACCAAAGGAATTACGTCTATCAGAGGTTTCAAAAGGTCCTTCTGGTCTACGCTTTATATTTTGCGAAGTAATTATAATTTTTCTCCTGGATTTTCAAAACTATACGCATTTGTAAGATTTATAATCCAGAAAAAAATGTCCAATTTGGATATTTTATCCTATCCTGGGCGTTCTTTCAAAAATTGCTTTCTCTTAGATAATTGCTTCGCAAGATTATCTGCATCAGCTAAGATCTGTTTTCTTCTTTGATTTTCATCAAAAACACGAGAGCCTGTCTGAAACATAATTACGACTATTAAAAGTATTCCAAGATATAACTGGACCATAAATGCTGGAGTAACATTAAATACTAGGCCAGTATTTAAAAAATTCACAGTTAATGTTCCAATTGCTGCCCCAATGACACCACCTTTACCACCCATTATACTTACGCCACCAATGAAAGCAGCGACGGTTCCAGCTAATAAAACATATTGGAGGCCTAAAGCCTGAGCAGTACCTGACCTTAAGCCAATAATACCCCCACCTAGTCCAGCACAAAGTCCAGAAATTGCAAACACAATAATCATAGGTCGCTTCAAACTTATACCAGCAGCAATAGCTTCTTTACGCGCACCACCAATTGCATAAATTTCACGCCCAAAACGTGTGTAGCCCATGAATAAGCCTACAATTACAAACATCAGGATGACTAATAAACTTGCAGGTGAAAAATACCATAACATTTTAGTAGAAATGAAATCTGGAACACGAAAATCAGTTAACATAACTGTTTTTTCTTCAGCAGCAAATAATGCAACTCCACGCAATAACATTAAAGTACCAACTGTTAAAACAATTGCTCTTACTCTTAAATACGCAATAAAATAACCTTGTATAGCCCCAATAGAGGTCGAAACTAGTAAAGCAATTAACAGGGCTGATGGCGCACCTAAACTATCAGTAAACCTTACAGTAATAACTGCTGCTAATGCAGCATTAGAGCCAATAGAAAGATCAATTTCACCTGCAATTATGCACAAAGTTAGAGCTAATCCTACCAAACCCAACACAGCGAACCTTTCCATAATTGCAAAGCCAGTTCGATGCGTTGGGAATAATTCATTAGTTAGCCCAAAATAAGCATACACACAAATAGACAACAAAATAGCAAATGATAAATCAGGGTTATCCGATATCCAATTCTTAGCTTTATTAAACATTTTCTTTTCCTATTCTACTGATCTACTGCCACGTTGCACCAATGCAAAAACCATAATACTAAATACTATCATAAGCCCCACAGCGAGCACCCTGGGTCCACTATTATATCCATGTAAAACCATCATGTTATCAACTGTTGAAATAAACACTGCACCAATGCTTGACCTAAGACTTGATCCATAACCTCCCATAATTGAGTTTCCACCAACCATAACTGTGGCAATAACCATAATAGTCATATCACCTGACGAACCAAACGATGATGAAAAGTAATTCACATGAGCACTTGAAACTTGAGCTGAGAATGCGATTGCAACAAAAGCTGAACAAACCGATGCAATTATGCATACCTTTATTGCCATTGATAAATTTTCATGACCCGTTGCTCTTCCCGCCGCTCGGTTGGAACCAACAAGATAAACCTGTCTTCCAAAGCTTGTTCTACGAAGTACAAATTCAGCAAAAATAGCAATAATTATGAATGCAATAGTGATATTTGGAAGTCCTAAAAAAGAACCGGACCCTAGCCATTCTGCACCATGAGGCCGCCTAAAAGACACTACCAAATTATCACTCCACCAGCTACTAATACCAAAAAATAGGCCCGCAGCACCAAGCGTAACAACAATTGGATTTCCGCCAAGTCCAATAAGCAATCCTTGGATTGCGCCTGCCGCCATTGCTATGACCATTGTGAATAGAAATGACAACTCAAAGCCATAACCAGCAGACATACTTGTCGCAAATGCAATAATAGATAGTGCTGCTGTCTCCTTCATCGACAAAAGGAAAAAGTTTCCAGACAAAGTAACGAATGTTAATCCAATTGCCATAATACCTACAATTGCAGCATCTCTAAGGATTGTTTTTATGTTTAGAACTGTTAAAAAATTTGGTGCAGTAGCAGCGCCAATAACAAAAATAGCAATAAATACAGCAACCATTATCAATACTAAAGGTGAATAATCCCTTGCTAATCGATGTATAAAATTTTGCTTTACTACAGATGAACTATTACTCATAAACCTTCATCCCCCTGTAAACCCTTTTCATTAAAGGGGTTTGTAATTTCTTCTAGAATGGTTGCCGCTGACATATCTTCAAGCCCAATTTCACCTATTTGAATTCCTCGGTAAATGGTAATTACCCTATCAGGTAAATTAGTAATTTCTTGAATGTCTGTTGACGCAACAACTATAGCCGCACCATCATCAGCAAGTTCTCTCAACTTCTGATAAATTTCAGCTCGAGCTCCGACATCAACACCCCTTGTAGGCTCATTAACAAGAATAACATCAGGATGAATTGCAAGCCACTTTGCAAGAGCAACTTTTTGTTGGTTTCCACCGCTTAAAACTCCTGCTTCTTGTGGGATTCGGGAGGGATCAATTGTAAACTTAATTGCGTTTTCAGTTACCATTTCATTTTCTGATTTTGGCAATCTGATGCCATTTTTTGATATACTTTTCAGTGCTGCTGATGAAAGATTTTCAGAAATTGGTCTTCCGAGAAATAATCCATCATGCTTTCTGTCATCTGAGCAATATGCAATTCCAGAATTAATCGCTTCTTTTGGACTTTTAGGTAAGAAGGTTTTCCCTTTATATATTAATTCTCCACCCCTTGTTCTTGTAGATCCAGCAATCGCTGCAAGGATATCACCAGTTCCACTACCTAATTGACCTGCCAGTCCAAGGATTTCACCTGCATAGATATTGAAATTTACACCCTCAAGCAATCGATCTGGCCACAAATTTTTTACCTCCATTATCGGTTTGGAAATCTCTTTTTTTATGCGCTTTGGGTACATGTTCTTTAATTCACGTCCCAACATTAATTCGACCAGACTATTTACATCCAGTTCTGAAGCCTGTCGTGGCTCTTGGCTTTCACCATCACGTAATACAATTATTCGATCTGAAATTTTAAAGATTTCATCCATGCGATGACTAACATAAATTATAGATTTTCCACGTTCAGACAATCGATTAACCATATTAAGAATCCTTATGGAGTCCGTTTCCCCCAATGCAGCAGTTGGCTCGTCTAGAATTAAAATCTGTGGATCATGAGCAAGCAAGCGTGCCACCTCAATTAAATGTTGCTCCCCAATAGATAATCTATCAGTAGAGGTGAGTGGATCAACATGCCCTAACCCAACTTCCTCTAAATAAGGTTTTGCGTTTTTGGCAAGAGTTTTTTTAGTAGCAAATGTTGGAACACTATCACCAGCTAAAAATATATTCTCTGCTACACACATTGTTTTAATTAAACTTAACTCTTGTTGAGCCACGGCAATACCAGAACGCTCTGCCTGTATAGGGCTTGAAAAATGTAATTGCTGACCATTGAGTAAGTATTCACCTTCAAAACCACTATCAAAACCACTGATAATCTTGACCATAGTCGATTTTCCTGCCCCATTTTCGCCCACAAGTCCCATGACTTCGCCAGGCATAATCTCAAAATTAGCACCCCTCAACGCTTTAATAGCGCCATAATTTCTTTTGATGTTTGAGAGTTTAAGAATTGGTTGCATATTGTTTCCCTAGAGACACTTAAAAAAGTAACCAAGGGCTCATTTAGAGCCCTTGGAAATGATTATAATATCAATTATACGTAAAAAATTTCTTATTACCAAGCACCTGAGCAAAGTTGCTCAATTGAATAAAGCTTTCCATCGAAACCACGTAAGGCTGTTGTTTCAATAGTTTCTTTAGTTACAGATGGGTTTGGAGTGAAATTAATATAGTTTGCTAACTTGCCAGTATTTAAATACTCTTCAACAAGTTTAATTGCCAACTGACCCTCATGTAACGGTGATTGTAAAGTTGTACCAAACTGTTTGCCTTCCTCGATCAATTGCTTGTCACCATTACATACAGTTCCAACTGCAATTACATCTTGGCCCATTACCATGCCAGCTTCTTCCAGAGCTTTTATGCCACCAGTCAAAATTGCATCATCCATTCCATATACGAAATCAATACTTTGGCCCTGAAGAGCTGCTATCATTTTTGCTGCACCCTTATAACCATTAGCTTGTCCAAAACCTTCATCAACATCACCAATTATTTTCAAATCAGAACCAGCAATTGCCTCTTTAAAAGCATTTATTGATAAACCATATCCACCATAACTATGTGGATACGATAAAGCTAAAACATTAAATCCTGTACCACCTGCAGCTTTTTTTGCAGCAGCAGCTTCTCTCATCATATAACCAGCATTTCTTGCACGAAGGCGGTCATCTGGCCCTGCGTATCCAAAAATATATTGCTTATCCTGATCATTCGGTAATTGGTTAATTTTTAGTACTGGCACACCAGTTTTAGCTAAAGCTCTCAGAGAGCCCAAACCTGCTACTGCATCTGAAGGCCACCAGATAAATACATCAGGCAACTGACCTGCAGCAAGCACTTGTTGTACTTGTTGATCTTGCTCTGCTTGATTAAACTGGTTTTCAAATACTTTAATGTCAAAACCTTTTAATTCTGCGGTTGCTTTTATACCTTTAATAAATTTACCGATATAAGCTTCACCAGCAGGGCCATTAAAAGAAACTATTGAACCCTCTGCCCATGCAGTTGATACGCTAGCGCTAAGCGCAATCGCTCCAACTATTACTGAACGAAATGTTTTTCCTATACTATTCATTTTTTCCTCCCTAAAATGAGCCAGAGTGGCCCATTATTGTCCGATGATGATTACAAAAGAGTTTACCATATATGACAAAAGTTTTGTCCATTTTGGATTAATTAAGGCCAAATTGGATAATTTGTTCGTTCCAATTGAGAGCACAAGATTACATCCTGATATCTAATTTATAGTAATTGGAGAAAATCATGGATAGAGATCGATTAAAAGGAAAAAATGTTTTCATAACTGGTGGAGCTCAAGGAATGGGTTCTGCAATTGGTGAAAATTATGCAGCACAAGGGGCTAATGTATGTTTAGGCGACCTAAACTTAGCAGGTGCAGAAGAGGTAGCAAATCGCATAAATTCTGCAGGCAATGGAAAAGCAATAGCAGTTAAACTTGATGTTACAAGTCGATCAGATAATGCAGCAGCAATTAATGCAACAGTAAAAGCCTTTGGCTCTATTAACGTTTGCTTACTTAATGCTGGTATAAATAAACCAAAATTTTTCATGGATATAGATGAAGAGAACTGGGACAGCATAATGAATGTAAATGCAAAGGGACAATTGTTTGGAATGCAAGAAAGTGCAAGGCAAATGATAAAACAAGGTACAGAAAATGGTCCATATAAAATTATAAATGTTGGCTCAATAGTCTCTCGAACAACGTTTGATGATGTCATTCCATATTGCTGCTCAAAGCATGCAACTTTGGCCTTGATTACCGGAGGAGCCAAAGCGTTAGTAGAGCACAATATCACTGTGAATGGATATGGCCCCGGTGTAGTTAGAACAGAACTTTGGGAACAATTAGATAAAGACTTAGTTGAAATTGGTAAGTTCGAAAAAGAAGGCCAATCAATGGACTCATTAGCAGAAAATATGATCCTTATGAAGAGATATTCATATCCAGAAGATGTAGTGGGTACAGCAAGCTTTTTAGCAAGTTCTGATAGTGATTACATGACCGGGCAACTTATAATGATTGATGGTGGAATGGTAATGCAATAAAAATTGCTCATGCAGGTGTCGTCAGACTGAGTAGATCAAGCATCAGATTTTGCAGATGGCTTTACGCGTTCATAACTGCGCAACGAAATCAATCATAGAAGATTTTCCACTGTGGCCAGGACCTTCTGATATGGTAGCTTCATATTCTTCCAGCAAATGAATTTCTGAAATATTAAATGAACGGGTAAAAGTCTTTTCTGTATACATCAAAGACACATCTTTAGGTCCACCAGTACCATATTTTATTTGTTTGGGAGTGTACCCGTGAATCAATATTGTTCCACCTTTTTTTGTTGCTGAGCGGAATCCTTTAAATACTTCTTCAATTAATTCAGCTGGGATAAACTGAAAACAGATACCAACAATATTATCATACTGTTCCTTTGACCAATCAATATCAAAAAAATCCTCTAACTTGAAATATACCTTTACGCCGTGACTATCCGCTAAAGTTTTAGCCTTTTCCTGGGCAACAACCGAGTTATCCGATGATGTAACTTTGAAGCCTCTTTTAGCAAGGTAAACAGAATTTCGTCCCTCGCCGTCCGCAATCAATAGTGTTTTACCTTTAGGCACTAAGTATTTTTCATTTCGCAGTAACGCTTGCGCTGGCTTTTGACCAAATAAATAATCATCTATCGAATACCGATCATCCCAATCCAATTTGATCTCCATAAAAGACGATCCACTCAAATACGAGTTTTCTAAAACGTCAAATTTTAGTTATATTATGAACATAGTTTGGGTTACTTAATAAAGATAATCAATATAAAATCTTGTGAGCTTCTTTCGTATTATGTGGATGGCGGTTTGGTTAAACATTTTATAGAGCTGTAGTCTAAATGTGAATTCGTGCTGCCCAAACTAAAAAAATGTGAGAACAGTATCTTAGAAACCTAACGGATTCTTATTTTTGATTCCCATCACTTTACATTCACATAGACTAGAAAAACTTTTTTCTTCAATTGTAAGGCCAAATTATGGTAAATAATAATTTATAAATATTCCTGAATAATTACAGGCATTTTATATTTTATTTTGCAAACAAAGGGTTTTGTCGATTATGCTTCAAACTTTGGGATTACTTCTTGGTTGTCAACTAGCTGGTGAATTTATTGCACGTGGATTAGGCCTACCTATACCCGGACCTGTCCTAGGTTTGGTTATTTTGCTTGCAGCATTGACCTTGCTACCAAACTTGTCCAGCAGTTTGCGCCCTACAATCCGAGTGATCTTGGCCCATCTTTCTTTAATGTTTGTGCCAGCCGGTGTGGGAGTCATCTGGAATTTAGAGGTTTTATCCTCTGATTGGGTCGCTTTGCTTGTTATATTAACGCTTTCCACTGTTCTGTCGATGCTTGTAACCGTTGCCACTTTTATCGCCATGAAACGGCTTATGGTGAGATGGGTAAAATGAATAATTTTGTGAACCTTTGGAGCTATCTGTCTACCACACCCTTACTCTGGCTCACAGCAACTATTGGCGCATATCTAGTTGCCGAGAAGATTTCTGAGAGGTTGCGCAACCCACCTTGGGCCAATCCGGTGCTTATTTCCGTTGCTCTACTCTCACCAATACTTATTTTTACAAACACTAATTATGGCACCTATTTCGAGGGCGCCCAATTTATCCATTTTCTTCTTGGGCCCGCAACCGTCGCTCTGGCCCTGCCTCTTTGGGACAACCGCGCCACAATACAAAAATCCGTTGTTCCGATTTTATGCGCCCTTGTGGCCGGCTCTGCAGTAGCGGCAGGATCAGCTATTTTATTGGCACAGGCTTTTGATCTGCCAATGAATGTATTGCTCTCATTGGCTCCGAAATCCACCACAGCTCCAGTTGCTTTGGGCATCTCAGAAGCAATCGGCGGCATTCCAACTTTGACGGCAGTTTTGGTTATTCTCACCGGCATCATTGGTGCAATCATCGTTACGCCGTTGATGAATATCCTCAGTATCACCGATTGGCAGGCGCGCGGTTTCGCTGCTGGTGTCGCGGCCCATGGGATTGGCACCGCTCGGGCGTTTAAGGTTAACCCGATTGCTGGCGCTTATGCAGGAATTGCCATGGCACTCAATGCTCTGCTTACAAGCCTCATTGTACCAATACTTCTCAAATGGCTGACATAGCATAACCAAAGGTGTCGTCAGACAAAGCCTAACACGTATCAAAGTGCCGCGTTCATGCAATATATCCTCAACTTGGCGGAAACTGAGCGGGTAACGCACGTAATACATAACCGCTAAGCGGATGATTTTGGCAGACGTTTTGAAGTACTTAAATGGGTTTTGTGTTGTCATTCATAAAAATTAAGAACCAACCAATGGGACGTCAAGTTTGTCTGACAATGCCTCAACAAGCAATAAACCGAGAGATTTATAGATTAGGGCCAAGTATAACAAAAAATTTTATTATTTCTGGACAAACACGTGTACGCGTTGGGCAGCATTATTTGCAAAACCAGCCTGATCCCAAGGCGGATCAAGTGGTTGGATATTGCCATTCATATCGCTAGCACGACATCTCAAAATATATTCTCCCGGTTCAGCTTGCCAGGAGAATGTCCACTTTTGCCACGCATAGCGATCTTTTTTTTCCGAAAGCTTTGCTTTTCTCCATTCACCAGCAACCTCAACTTCGACTTCAACAATTGGAACGCCG
>Ga0115004_10004954_pt1 | contig 10591 bp, 1 predicted proteins | sample ArcticOcean_MG_C_10_FD_88737 | JGI IMG/M metagenome (GOLD analysis project Ga0115004, IMG submission 88737) | Marine microbial communities from western Arctic Ocean - ArcticOcean_MG_CB11_90 | ecosystem: Environmental > Aquatic > Marine > Oceanic | place: Arctic Ocean: Canada Basin | collected... | reverse complement strand
CTGATACTTGCAATGGTGAGGTGCCCATCCCCCAGCAGTCTCTGACTGTAGTGCCATTGAATGTGAACACTCCCATCGCGACCAATTGTTTCAGTTCCTCCGCCGCAGCTGAGATCATGGCTTGAGCGAAGGGCCATGGCTGTGTAGCCAGTAGCTGCTCCATGGACTTACACTTCTTGTTGAACTCCAATGCTGTCTCGATCAACCATGCTGATGAGTAGCCCGGGTCCTTCTTGTGGAGGGGTACCTCTGTGTCCACAGGTGCCGCGGCAGGTGCACCCCCGACAGCGCTAACAGGGCTGTTGTAGGAGTGCATCACCGAGGCCGCACATACTGGGAAGTGTTGACTGCCCCACTCTTCTTCTGTGTCCATCTTGACATGTGCATCGAGTACCATCTCGTTCGCATAGTCCAGCATCGCTGCATGAGCCATGACTGTGGCTGAAGCCTTGTTCGCACTAGCGACCTCTGCATAGGTCGTTGGTTGTACCCGTACCTCCACTCGCTCATCGGCGGCGGTGAAGGCAGTTGCAGCCATTGCGGCCGCATCAATTGCATCTTCGTCATCTGGGTCAGTGGTATCAACGGATCTCAGTATCAACACCTCTGTCCGAAGGTCATACCTCAAGTCGGCGAAGTTGTACGGGACCATGGTGCCACCCTTGTCCGGCAGCACCCTTCCAATTGCTTCATAAGCACTGGTACCATCTATCATATCGAGTCTCACACGTCGGTATGGTTTGGTGACTGTGTCAGCCTTGGCTGTCTTGTGCACGGTGTAGTTTCGTAGTGCGTTGTGTGCAGTCTTAGACACCCAGCGTGCAGGATCCACCTTGGTCAGGTCAGCTTGGTCCAACGGACCTTTGGACAAATCTTTCTTTCGTCCGACCTTCTTGGGGAGGTCTGGGATGAAGCGATCCGTCTGAGGACGGTCTGTCCGACCCTGGACTCGCTGTCCCATCGTAGTTGAGTCTGCCTCTGAGTACCATGTCTTGGGTGACACCCTTCCAGGCTGAATCGACTCCAAATCGTCATCAGGGACTTCCAACTGTGGTTTGTCAGAAGCAAACTCAGTCGGGATAGGACCGAAGGAGCGCATCAGTTTGGCTGCCTCCTCGTAGATCTCCTCCTCGTGCTCGTTGATGTCGGAGCTGTAATCTTGCCCTGTCTTCTGATGGTCTCTGATGAGCTTCTCCATACCGGTGGTGATGTTGCCTTCAAGGAGCAAATCCTTCAGGTAATCATCCATCGTGCCGGCAAACTTGAATGCAACCCGCAGTGGGTCGTTGTCTTGGGGAAAGAAGTAGCATCGGCTCCGTCCTACAGTCCTGATGCGAGTGCCGGTCTTATCCAGCTCGGGGACTGTGGCTATCAGAATCTGATCCTCGCCGGTGGCAGAAGGTTTGATCCCAACATAGATGCCGATCTGGCCTCGGGCTTCTGTCTTGCCTCGAGGGTTCTCTTTCCGGTGAAGGCAGACTGAACCCCAGGGTGCCAGAAATACCTTCTTGAAGTTGACAGGCCTTTGGTTCAGCTCTGCCATGGGTACACGACCACTGCCACTGTTGTGCAGGTGGTTACCGATGTACAAACCATGTCGACCGGCAAGGTAACTGAGCCTATGAGCCCACTTCTTGTCTCTGCCGCCGCCGTCATCACTAGTGGTGAGAAGGTTGGCGAGGCCAACTCGGGCTGCGTGGTTGTAGATGGCATTACTGCCTTCAGACATCGCTGCCTCATTCTTCACCTTTGGACTGGAGAGGTCCTCATGTATACCGAGGTCGAGTAGCAACCCTTTTGTGTTCGCTGCCCTCGCTTGACTTGATGGATCGAAGCGCATCACATAGCACCGGCATCCGTGTGCCTGTACCATCGCAATGATTTCTTTGATCGTCTCCTCGAGCTGGACTGCCGACATGTCCTCTTGGCCGTAGGCCAGGCGGATGTTGTAGCCCACACACGTGATGACCATCACATTGTTGACTGTCAGCTTGCCCTCGATGTCCACCATCGTTTCACCGGTGCCAGTGATCTCGTCCAGCACAATCAACGCGAAGGGAGGACTGTGGCTGGCTAGATTGAAGCCGGTCTTCTTCAGAAGGTAGTTGCGGGACTCTGGAGTCAGCTTCTCCTTCTCTTGCAGTTGTCGCTCTGTTGTGGCCTTAATATCCGCTAACGACTTGTGCTTGGCTCGAGGCTTGGACTTGCCACAAGGATGTTCCCTGCATGTCGCAAGCACACAGTTGGCGCACTTGGTCGTGACAAAGTTTGCAGCGCCGGTCAAGTCAAGGTCGCAACCAATGATGTCACCGCTCGCCACCGCTTTGGCTAGTGCACGAGGGGAACGATGATGAACGAGGTAGTGAGCAAACATGAGGGGGTCAATCTTGCCCACGCTGTCTGCATACTTCTTCAGCTCACTCTCTAAGTGAGTGGTGATCCGCGCAAGTCGATCGTATTCCTCCTTGGAGATCGAAGCGTTGCCACCGATGCACATGTCATCATGAGCATTGAGCCACTCTTCATGCTCCATCCGCGTGTACTGCTCGGTAGGTGAAGGGAATGTTAGTGTAACAATGCCCTTCAAGTCCTTCGTGTGCAGCATGCGGTGAGCAATAGTCTTCATCTGGTCTTCCGGTAGCTTGATCAGCGGTACCACTGGTACCTGCCACTTCATGGTCAGGAACATGTACTCCATCTTGTCACTCTGCCATATGCCGGGCTTCCCTGAGCCGTTGACATTCTCCATGAAGGAGAGAGGAGAGCCTTTGTAGCCAATCCCTTTCGCGCCCGTAGCTATCATGTAGAAAACAGACGAAGGGATGATGAGTGACTTGACTGCCGTGCAGACCAACACCCATCCTTTCTTGGTCTCCGTACTCCAGCAGATCACCCAATCGGTGATGCCAGTAGCAACAGAGGGGTCGCCCTTGGCGGCCTGCACGCTATAGCGTGACTCCCCTTCCTTGTACCAGTAGGTGTTACAGCCGTACTTGTCGTTGGAAGAGGTAGAGATGCCGCAGCCACTGTCTGCCAGGGCGAAGTGCTCTGCATCAGTGGCGGTCGCGCCAGCTGCGCGTGCTATCTCTTGGATCTTCGAGTCGAAGGAGCTGTCTTTAGCCACTTCACCCCCGACAGCGATATCGCTCGTCATGTCGGTCCATATGGCCAACCCCGGCGCCGCTGCAACCTCGGTGGGCTGGGCGGGGGGCTCGCGGTTGCACTTGAATGGGGCTCCAAAACCACCAAAATTTCGCAGTTTTGAGGACTCTGAGGTGATGCGGATAAGGTCCGTTGGAATGATGACGTCATCACCTCCATCTGCCGGTTGCTCAGATGCATGCCGAATCTCAGGTGCAGAGAGGACCGGGAAAGGTATCTTCTCATACATACTCACTTCGTTAGTGCGTGAGAAATAGGCATCAGCATCATCATACATGTGCCCGTGTTGCTCGAGAGAATACGAGGGAACTTCGTCGGTGCTCAGCTGCAGAGGCTGAGGATCAACCACCACCTTCTCAGGGTGGCCCCGCAGCGTACCGCGTGCTCGGAATGCCTCTTTCTGACCTCCGGGTGTAGCACCATGGGGTTCTTCAAGCCCACTCGCGCTTGTGGGCGCGCGTCGGCAAGAGTGTAACTCAATATCATGCGCCACAAACCCAACTTTCGTTCTAGGACGATTCATCGGCCCAAAAGTGGACACCACCTCGAGCGGTGGGTCCTGCGACTTTTCAGAGACTTGAGTCAACTTTGGGTTGCTCAGCTCTATATCGAAGCCGTTGACCTGCTCAGATACACCATTAGCCAGGATAGCCTCTCCGGGAGAGGATATGAGATGCGTGACTTGACTACCGCCGTGACTAGGAGCACCACCATGTACCACCGACGTCCCAGTATGATTCTGTCCTCCAGCCGAAGCTGTAACTAAGGTTTCAGAGCAGTGACCAGCGACCGGGATTGGAGGGCTAGTGTAGTCAGGCAGATCGTCATTGTCATCATCAGATCCTGTACCTGTGTGGAGTGGCGCAGCTGGGGGCAAACATGTGCCGCGAATCCGTTCTTCGAGGTCATTGCACACTTCGTCTCTTAGTTGAAGTGCCAGACTATTCTTGCATTGCCAGTAGTGGTGCAACAGAGTGCCAGCCTCGTAAGCATCCCTCTTGGCTCTGGACACATCAGAAGAGGTGTCACAGGTAGCTGAGAACCGATGTATAGCTGCCGACAAGCGATGACCAGAGAGTGACTCCACCGCATGCTTGAAGCCATGGTCGGTGATGTACTTAGGACTACTGATCGAACCGTTGCCGGTACCTGCAGCCTCGGGGTGCTGGAGGTACAACTCATCCGCCTCCTGTTGAAGAGCGGTATACTGGCGCAGAAACTCCACTTTGTCGACATCTTGCACAAACTCATCATGGTCGGTGAGTGGCTCGTCGCAAACCTGGTTGGGCCACTGGTCGGCACCCCCGAAGTGGTGCTGTCCATCGAAGGTCACTATGGCTCGCGCCGGCTGTGCCTTGGCCGCCACTTTCAGTAGGTTGCGTGCCCTCGGGAATGCATTGGGGTCATTGAAGCCCCTGATGACAGCATGGCTAGAAAGTCGGTGCTGCATCTCTGCCCCGTCCAGGAAGTACTTCTCGCGCAGCTCATCAAGGGTGCCGTGCGTATCGAGGATCACGTAGCAAACATGCATCGTGAACTGCCCCCCTCGACGAGGGTTCTGACCTCCGGTGAGCGGGTTCAGCAGCATCTTGGTGAGCAACTCAGCGCTAGCAACTGCCTCCGGATCAGCCTCAGTGTCAGTGACTCCGTCGGAGCCTGGGTCTTCTTCCCCTTCATTCTCTTCGCCTTCATCCTCTTCGGACGATTCACCACTCGACTGCAGCATGCTAATGTCGTGGAGGGACATGCTAAGCTGCCGCATAACCGTGATGTGGCCGCCACCTCGGGTGCGGGCACTAAGGAGCGTGGCCGGTGGTGACTGCTCACTCTGGAGCATAGGTGTGGCATCCTCCGCACCGTCTCCGTCCGCCATGAAGTCATCGTCGCTGGATGTACCTTCTTCAAGGCTGTCGGACTGCGTGTTTACACTATCGCTGTCTGCGGAGTCGGATTTGATGTCGACACCCAATTCAGCCGCAAGCAATGCCGCCGCAGCTGTTTCAGTGCGGGTGGAAACTTGCTTCGCAGTGATCCCACCAGCCATAGCTGCCGCCTCAGAGTCCAACAGGGTGGGGATCTCCGAGTTCGGTAGGTGGCTCCCAGCCGTAGCTCTAAGGTGTGCCGCTGATATCCTCACCATCTGGGGAGTGTCAGGGCCGTCGTGATCACGCATGGCAGCAAGTGCCGCTCTGTGCAGTGTACGAGTCAGCTCGATCATAGCAAGCTGGGCTTCACGAAGAGCCATCCTGGCCGAGTGGGTCGCCGACACTGCTGCTTGCGCAGCGGTTGCTGCAGCTGCCTCCATCTCAGCAAACGGAGTAGGGCAGCTGGAGTATGCCGTCGTACGGCCTGGTGGCTGAAAGTGCTCGTGATCATGCTCCGTGACTTCGGCAGCCATCGGGGTATCCGGGTAGATGTAGGGCCCACAACCGATGTAGGGGTCAATCCACTGCCCGTCCTCGTCATACTGATCCACATCAGGGCCGTAGCTCTCGGAATCAGACACGAAGTAGCCTCCACCATTGTGAGAGACTAGAGAGGGGCCGACACTCTCGAAGCGTGAGCTGAGTGTGGGGCCCTGGTGGTCTTGGTCACCGCCATCGTAGTACTCGTGGAACACCTCCTCGTCAGCCGTAGGCTTGTAAGGGAGCTCCTCAGGAGCATTCCAATCGACATTGGCCGTCCCCGCGAAGAAGGGGGAGTCGGTGAGCGTCTGCATGATCTCAGCCTGTGTAAGTCCACGAGACTTGCCATCGAGCATGAGCGACATGGCCTGCGCAGCATTGGTACTCTTGGGCACCGCTGGGACTGCAGGAGCAGGTGGGACCGCCGCTGCGGCACCGCCAGCACTTTGGTGCTTGTACTGGCATTGCCCTTTAGCATGCCGGTAGCACTCCTGTCCATTGGCAGAGTAGTAGCACAAGCCGTCCGCCTTGCACTTATCCATGGTGACGATCTCGGTGAAGGAGGGAGTGCGTGCTCCCTTGCCCTTCCGATCGCCCTTGGCCTTGGTGCGGCCAGTGCCACGGGTTCCATTCTTGCCCTTGCCAGCCCTGTCACCCTTGCCTTTGCCTTTGCCCTCGCCCCACTTGGCGCGGGACTCGCTGGCGATGGCCTTAGACTCGAAGCGTTTCCTGGTGTCGTGCAGTCCCGCAGCGCATGAGATGGCGTTGCCGTGGCCACAGTTGCCCCTGATTTTGAAGAAGGGGCATGCGTGGGCACAACCAGCAGGGGCTGCTCCACCGGTGGCAGTCTTGGTTCTGCCTTTGCCGGTGCCGGCCTTGTGCCGGTGTACTTCCTGGTACTCTTCCATCAGAGTGATGTACCGTGCTTGCTGGGTGTTAGTGGCCTTCTCGGGGTACAGCTGGCTGAAGTCCGCCTTCTCTGTAGCCTTCTCGGACCACTGAGTAAGCAGTGTGTCACTCTGGAATGCCCGGTAGATGTATCCGAACCAACTCTCCCACCGAATGAGGTGAGGGACATCATCCTGGGTGGACGAGGGAATGACATCCTCCTCGCCGTTCATTGTGCCGAGCAAGCGGGAGATGGCGTTGTCGATGCACCGCCTCTTGTCAGCCTTGGCCTCCTTCTTGGCCTGCTTAGCCGCCGCTAGCTTGAGCAGTAACTCTTTGCAGTGCTCGCTGTGTTCAGCTGCATCCTGGACGAGGTAGCTTTCCTTCGCGCCAGTTGATGCTTCCTGAGCCTCCCGGATCTTCTGCTCCTTGACTGCGGTCTCGTCCTCTCCAGAGGTGATCTGCTGCGCATGCTGCGCATACTTTGCATCCACCTGGGCGTTGAAGGATGTCAGCTTCAGTGCGCGCATCACATCGTAGTCTTCTTCTTCTTCTGACGAACCATCGTCATCAGTGCCATATGGCTCGGAGAGTCCCGCGAACGAGTTGGTGTTCTCGCCGCCGGTTTCCGTTGACTCTCGGCCTAGACGCAGACCACGCTTGGCCTTGGGATCAGCGCCAGTGTTGCTGCGTCGGGTCTTGAGGACAGCTGGGGTTTGGTGACCCACGAGCTCTCCCTCGGCGTTGAACTTGGCTGCAGCATCTTCAGCTGCACCACTGCCGTCGCGCTCTTTCTTGCGCTGTGCCTCCGTCGCATCGTGGGCACGGATGACAGAGATGATGAGGTTGTACATGGCAGGTGCCTCCATGGTGAACACAGACCTGACATCATCCTTGGACGTGGGCTTGCGGTAGTTCAGGGCGTTGCCTGTATCCGTAGCCGGGACTACTGCACCCTTGGAGGCCAGCTGGCACAGTTTGTAGACCAACTTGGGGTCATCGCCAGCACCTTTGCGTAGCAACTTGTCCCTCCAAGCACTGAAGTGGTTGATGCCTAACTCCGTGCACATGGTGTGTGCATGCCCCTTGAAGCATCGTAGCACATCTAGCGCCGTAGTCTCGACGCTCTTCATGATTGCAGCATTCGCCGCATCAATTGCCGTTGGAGTGTTCTCAACGGCCATCTTGTCCAGTGCTTTCTTGATGGTGGGCAGTGTCATGGCGCTTGGTTCACCAGAATCTGCCAACCTCTTCATAAGGACTTGCGCTGCTTCATCGAATGCAAACTGTTTGAAGTTCACACCTGTTAGCAGGTATTCTTTGCCTTCCCAGCATAGCCAGGCTCTATGATTATGCATCTTGAGAGCTGTGGAAATCTGGGCACAATTAATGCCTATTTTTGCCCCATCGTTTCCTGCCACATCAAAGCTTGCTTTGGGGAGGTTCAATTGAGGTTTATTTCGGCTGCGATAGCTTACGATCCTTGGATCTTCTTCGTAGTCGTCACTACGGGTCATCGTTGTAAAATAACGGTGACACTTGGGTCTTGTTGCTTGGTATTACCAAGGTGAGTCTTTGTCGTCTTCGGAACTTTCACTTCGCTACCACGCGCAATCCACGAACCCTCTGCAGAAGGGCTACGTAGATCGCACCGGCGTGCCTAGGGGTCTAGGCAAGTGGCCGAAAGCTAAAATAAGCTTAAGGCCGGCCGCTGGTTGTTGTTGTGTGTGCTCTTGTTATGCACTTAGAAAACTGAGCTATTAAGGCTGTTGCTAACTACTTTTCTAGGAAGATGCTCGGCCCGGCTCTCTGACGAGCCGGTCCAGCTTTTGCCCAGGTAGATTCGGTTGCAGGAACATTCTCGAGAGGACTCGTCTAGAATTTCTTGTCTGGAAGTGCGTCTAGAGCCCGGCGCCTATGCGCCCTGGCCTAGCCGCGCTGCCATGTGCTTCTGCTGTGCACACAGGGCACCCGCCACAGGATGTGGTCGAACGCACCCCATGCGCTGGTGTCACAGAACACATGTGCACTTGGTGTAGTCTTGGTCTTGATAGAGGAAGCGGGTCTTACAACATCAGGTCGGGGCCCATAGGCGGCCTGGTGCTGTTGCCTTCAGCTCGGGTCTTGGTTGTCTTGCTTTATTGAGGAGGTTCACTGTAGTGTAGCTAATCCCCCTCTAGGAGCTCCGTATGTGGTCTTGAGGAGCCCCCATCGTACCTATGGTACATCCTTCACCCAGTAGTCGAAGTCAATCTGCACGGTGTTGCCGATCGCCGTTGCGCCAGTGGCAGCGTGATCGGTAGCGTCTGGAAGCTTCCACTTGATGTATCCGCACATGCAGTGCCAGAAGTAGGTGAACTTAGGGTTGGCGAGAGGCTTGGTGAAGATGTCACTCCAATTCTCGTCAGTTGGGCACCATCTAACGATGACGCGACCCCGACATACGTATTCGCGCACTTTGAAAGCATCGCGGTCAACGTGCGTGGTCATGGTCCGATGCCTGCCAGGGTCAGCTACCACCTGAGTGGTCGAGCGGTTGTCAGTGGCGATAGTCATCGGTTCCATATCGGGGCGCTCGATCTCTTCTTCGAGCTGCTGGAGGCTGTACACCATACCAGCTAACTGAGTCAATACCTTCACCTCTGAAGAGAGAGTGCTAAGGTTGACCCACTTGAGCGACTTGCACATGGCATCGATGATGCCACCGTTGCCCATGATACCAGCACCGCCAGTACATAGCAATGTCTCGATATCGTCGCAGTGCGATGCGTCCGCCATGCCGATCTTGTTGCAGACTCGGTGCCATTGCTCCGGATGAGCGAGGAGATAGGTCAGAGTCCACGAAGACGTGTATCTGATGCCCCAGTCCATCGCGACATCGATCAGGAACAGTGCACAATCAAGCAATGCATCACGGTGGTGTTTCGTGTGATGGTGACTGTGTCGTGCCAGCACACGAGATGCGTGCCAGACCTCAGGATGCGTGTAGCATATCCACATGATGTGGCCAAGGATGCCTCTGTAGGGGAATGCCTTGTGCTCCGCAACTGCGGTCTTGTCCGTTAGGTCCAGCTCGTACTTAAACTCATGCTTGAAGCCTCCAGCCATAGGAAGCTGCACCGCTGTACGCCGCGAGCTTCGTCGCGCGTCAATGTAGACCTTGAACTCCACTGCCATCTTCTTGATCGACTGTGGCTGGGTGATAGTGCATGTTGACATGCCATCCTCCGTCTCACCATAGGTAATCTTGATACCGGTGTGAGCCTCCACTGTCCTATTGGAGGTAATCTTGAGTCCTGATGTCTCTAAGCCCTGGGTGAACCACTCGTACTGGTTGCCAGGTGTGATAAGCATGTCATCGGTGTGAATGATCATGTCACAGGTACCGATAGGCACCTTGGACTCGGGGTGCTCCTTGTAAGCACTGGACGACCTGTGGAACCATGCTGCCTCCGCTGAGCACCTATCGAAGTGCAGGGGTGCTGCATGTATAAGACTACAGAAGTAGTCCATCCACACTCTACCACCTGCCACCCTGCCGTACGTGTTGCCGGTTAGGTCGATCAGTACCTCGTCAGGGCTGAGGTAGCGCTGGTAGATCTCGGGGATAATCTTCTTACCCGATTTTTGCTTCTTAAGCAGTCTTTCTCTGTATGCTTCAAACCACTGCCAGTCAATCTCGGCAAAGTAGGCACCGGAAGGGGACTTCTTGACAGTCACAGCATGGCACCAGCTCATTTGGCGCACAAAGATGCGCATGGGTTGGCCTTTGCCGTCGCACCCCACATCAGGCACGTTGTACGCTGATGATACGTCCACCTGACAGCATCTCTCGCCCTTAGGCATGTTTGCTTCACCAGCCATGAAGTAGCGGGTTGTGGATGTTGATGGTGCAGGGTGGTGACTACTGCCTTGGTAGTGAACACCAGCCTTCTCGCCGGAGCCATTGATGGTTACTCGCCACTTGCACTTCTCGAAGACGCCGTCAGGTGAAACCTTCAGTGTTGCGACTTCTGATACTTGCAATGGTGAGGTGCCCATCCCCCAGCAGTCTCTGACTGTAGTGCCATTGAATGTGAACACTCCCATCGCGACCAATTGTTTCAGTTCCTCCGCCGCAGCTGAGATCATGGCTT
>Ga0115004_10004948_pt1 | contig 10594 bp, 4 predicted proteins | sample ArcticOcean_MG_C_10_FD_88737 | JGI IMG/M metagenome (GOLD analysis project Ga0115004, IMG submission 88737) | Marine microbial communities from western Arctic Ocean - ArcticOcean_MG_CB11_90 | ecosystem: Environmental > Aquatic > Marine > Oceanic | place: Arctic Ocean: Canada Basin | collected... | reverse complement strand
GTTAGCGTTGAGAAAGTTGAACGCGATGGGTTTGTTGCCAACCCATGCGAGCGATTGGTTGAGTGGATTGAAACCTCCCGTGTTTTACGAGAGAGCCTACGGTGGCACGGAAATGTAATATCAATATTATTAAAAAGATCTCTTCTTCTTCTTCCTCTTGAAGTGTCTTGCTTTTTACAAAAATTTCACCTCTTCGAAGAGCATTCAGCTCTTCATTCATTGCACACGCACGCCCGCTCTCTCTCTCTCTCTCTCTCTCTTTCTCTTTCTCTTTCTCTCTCTTTGGTAAGAGCAGCGTCCTTAATACAGTAATAGTAATAATAATAGTAATAACAACAATACAAAAACATGAGTAACTTAGCCACCACTCGTTTAGCGCAAGAGAGAAAAAACTGGCGGAGAGACCATCCGTACGGTTTCGTCGCAAAACCAGAAACAAAGAACGGAACGGTCGACCTCATGGCGTGGAAGTGCGTGGTGCCTGGAAAGGCAAACACGCCTTGGGAAGGCGGAGAATTCCCGATTACGATGACGTTTCCGAAAGAGTATCCCGTGAAACCACCGAGAGTGATGTTACCGAGAGGGTTTTTCCATCCGAACGTGTATCCGACGGGATTGATTTGTTTATCGATTTTGAACGAGGAGAAAGGGTGGAAGGCGTCGATTTCGGTGAAACAAATATTAGTCGGGGTGCAAGATTTGTTGGATAACCCGAACAACGACGACGCGGCGAACTCAGCGGCGTATTCAGCGTTGAAGAAGAGCAAGGTGCAGTACGAGAAAAGAGTTATAGAAGAAGTGAAGAAGTATTCGAAGAACTACGTGATGGACGACAACGATGTCATCGTGATGTAACTCACGCACACGCGTAACAGCACGTGTGTTATATCTGCGAACACACGACTGAATTCAATTTTTCTCTTCATAATAGCTATAGCCTTGTATTACAATAAACGACTTAAACTTTCTAAAATATAGACTAATTCTAAGAATGATTGTACAAAAACTAATGCTCGATTAATCGTCTTTGCGGTCGTTCTGGTTCCGCGTCGCCTCTTTCCGTTCTCGTAAACTCAAACAAGACCGTAGGACTTCTATAGATTCTAATCAAGAGCCAATACAGACGCTCTTCCAATAAGTGTTCTCCTGCGTTACGCATGACGTATATATCTTCACACAAGGCGGTCAAACGCCTGGTACACGGCAAATCTTGGTGTGGAATTTTCGTGACTAAATTTGAAGTCATCCCTCGAATGAACGTGCCGATGGCTAAAATGTACGCAACATACATGCCGGTAAGACCACCTACGATTTTGGAAAACTGCGCAAACGCACCGGTAGCGACCTCACTTGAGATTAAGATAATCTCCGGTCCCGAACCGGTATCTTTACACTGTTCCCAAAATATGTTATCGCCTGAATTTAATTTGACATTGACGCCACATCCTACGCTCCACCAAGGTTGAGAAGTGTTCAATCCGTTCAATTTAAACGAGCAATCGACGAATTGATTGGTGGAAATTTCTCGCACTGGATCTCCTTTGCCAAGGACTCTCCAAACGCGAGGATATAAACCTTTAATGAGGACCGCATCATCATCTTCACCGCTGATCATTTTCCTCAACTTCTCCGCTTCTCTTTCTTGTAAAACGACCGATCTTCCACCAGCCGTTACTAATCGATTATCCAAAGGTAACGCGCGGCGGAAATTCCAATAGGTTAGAATTTCAGTCCCAGCAACAATAGAATTCGAAAAGTCTTTCATTGCTGGAGGCGGAAGAGCCCAAATTTTATCTGAGTCGGGCGATAAGCACGCGTCCTGAATTTGATTCGGGTGGCGCACGGGAGGCGGGGTAACAGAATCGGTATTCAAGCTCATCCACTCCTCGGATTGAATGGTTCTTCGATTACCGCCGGCGAACACTTCAAATGCGGACGAACCACTCGGTGATACGAACGTGATGTTCATCCGAGTCTCTAAAACTGGGTTTGGTCCCACTTGCGGATTTGAAGTTGAAAACACAAAAAACGGCACGACCAAAGCCGCGAACAAAAGAACGAAAAGACCGCCGCCTTCCAAGTATACTTTTTTCCACGTTGGTTGAGGCTTCCCAAACGGATACCGCTTGTAGTACGTCTTATTCCGAATATCAATTTCGAATAAGCTTCGGTTGATGTCTTCGAGTTTCAACCAATCGAATATATCTAAACTCGAGGCTGTGCACGCAAAGTCTAACAAAACTTTGAGCTCGTATAAAAACGGTATCAAGTAATAAATTCCAAACAGAATCGAGGCAAACTCCTCATTGCGCCTTTTTAACCATCGTAAACTTTCGTTCACAACCACTGGAAATCCACATCGTAGCTGCCGAGCGCTCGTTGCGAACGAAAGGCATTTGATGAGGAAGAATACTCGCAACGCTTCATGGTTCGACGTCGTGGACTTGTGATATAAAATGAGCAGCCCGGTGGTGTAAAAGGCAAAAGTGGTGTAATGATAAAACACTTTCGCTGCTTTCGCTCTCTTCAGATATATCACCGCATCGACGAGTAATAAGACCAGAATAAAGAACATCGTGAAGACATAATCTTGCGGAAATAATCCTTGACTGACAGTTTCAATCAATGCTTGCGGATCAGCCTCGATGCTGGATTGATAAAAGAACAATGCGAATAACGCCGCGATGATATCCACCGTGGCAGTTATTCCGTAAAAATTCTCCGGTTCGCGATGAAATGCCCGCACGGAAGTGATTCCGGGTAAAACGGGCATTTCGTTTTCTCCTTTATCCTGTAAACCAGCCGATGCTTCCCTGAGTTGCAATTTCTTCACTCCATTGGCTGCATCGGCGGCGGGAGTCAAAATAGTCAGTGGAGCGACAACTTGGAACACAGCCGTACGGTGCCCTTTTTGATGTAAAGTACCCTTCACATCGGTCTCGACGAGATCGAGCGAATAGTAGTCCGCGTTGTTTGCGTTCTCGAAGTCTTGCAACTGTAAAAGAGCAAAATTCAAATCGTTCCCTATTTTTGTCCAATCGTCCTCGGTATGATCTTCCGTATCTAAAATTGAAATTGATAAGAAGGAAGGTCCAAATTCAGTTTCATCCGTGAGCAAGCGCTGGAAGAACGTGTCCAGATTTCTCGAGATATTTTGGAATGAGTCTCTGGAGTACATGTAATCATTTCCGCTACGTCTCAAGTTTTCAAAATCAGGTAACGTTCCTCTTCTTCCTATTCCATATCGACTTCGAGGCGACATTTCTTCCATTACTGCTTCGTCCAAAATATTTTCAGAATTTTCGACCATTTCATCTTCAGTAGGCACATATGTGCTACTCAGCCATGTATCGTAACGTGGCTTTAGCTCGTACACTCCACCTTGGCCAAATGAATGCAGTAACGTTGCGAAGTATGCCAAAAACAATGGTAAAGTAGACACCACGAATGGTTGAGAGAAATCCGGCACGCCTATAATGTTGCTCTGGCCGCAAAGCTTCCACGAAAAGCACGCTTTCGAGCATGGAATGCTTAGAATATAGCTCAATACGATGACAGTTTCGGAGTATCGGAGCATAAATCTCCAAAACTTCGGACCCGGTTTCGGTGATGCTATCAAAGCTGCGCAAACCAAAGAAGTTGGATAGACCACTGTAATTAAAGAAAAATTCATCGCGAATGCGAGAAAATAGAAAAAGTACACCAGAGAACTTTCTGGTGCGCTTACCCAAGGCCAAATATCAATTATTCCTGCGACTATGAAGCCAAAGACCGATCTTCTATCGCCTCTGATGAATTCATCAACCAAGTCTTCGAGTTTTTCCTCATCTTCGTTATTTGCATCTTCCTTCACATCACTCGCCACGCTTTCACCGCCACCGCCGGCATACGTCTCAGAATCTTGAATAGTGTCTGAGCCTGCGAATGATCTATCGATGCCTTCCCACGGCGTTTCTCGAGGCGGTGTTTTGGCTTGTTCTTCAACCCAGTCATCAATCTTAGGTCTGGCACCGGCAACTTTGCGATGACGAAGCTTTGATTCAGAGATACTAGGTGTTTTTACAGATCTGTCATCCTCGCCGTCACCGTTGTCTTCATCTTTGCTTTGTTTAACGGCTTCTGACGATCTATCCTTTTGCTGCATATTTTCTAGACGTACAACTTCAAGCGAAAGGTTCTGAATGTCATTGCGAATCTCTTCGACGCGTTTATGTCTATCTTCTCGCTCTCGCATAGCCTTGAGACACTGTAAATAATACTTTCTTACCCGTTTCCACGTTTCGGCCTTATCACCTGTTTTAGTTCTCGAACGTGCCTGACGATCCATCTCTAACACGGCAGCATACTCGTGAGAACTGATGAGATATCGCAAACAGGACATGGTCGCGAAAATGAATAGATCTGGTCCAAGCTGTCCGGCGTCAAAACCAAGAACAGAATCTACGCGATAAAATCCAATCAGGTGCAACAAAGAGCACAGAGTGTTTTCACGATTAGCAAACCAAACACCCACAAGACTCTCAAATGGAGCTTGATATGCCAGGACAGATCCCATTATCAGTAAATTGTATCTTTTCATCCAAACGAGCAGCTCATCTACTCTATCCCACGTTCGATTTTTAAGTATACTGACGGAGAGAATCAGGTACCCGGCGTGGATGACGTCATTCATACACGTGCCAGCTACGATGACGAGGATAAAAGCAGCCTCTCTAGAGTAACGCACAATGTAATATCTCGTCCAATCTAGTATCGTCCAATTCGATGTTGCTTCCCACGTCAGAGCTGAGAATATTTTTAGAGTGGGATCACCGGGGCGTCTCGGAAGTAACGCCAACTGCGTTGGCGTTCTTCTTGGAAGCATCAAAGTTGCCGCTTCTGTAATCTGTTCTTCTTCAAGATCTGGATTTTCCGCAATGACAGCAGTTCTTGCGCGTTCTTCCATAGAAGCTAATACAAAGTCCATTCTGAGTTGACACGCAGCCACAAAGAAGGCAAGAAAATGTCCGAGCAACATGTATTTAGAGCGTTTCACCAGACCAAACCAAACGAGTAACTCATCTGTTTCATACTCGCGCTCAGATTTTCCGAGAGCAGCATCATCGCTGCTGCTATTATTACCACTTGGAGATGGAGGGGTTGGTGGCATTTCAGAGAAGTCGTCTTTTCCGTTATCTTTGGGATATTCTCCCATGGATGCTATGTACTGCCAGAATAGCGCTACGCCACAGACGAAGGATACTAATTTCCATACTTTCAATCGATTGCTCGGTGCGGTGAATACTTGCTCTTTCTCCATCATTTGGAGCATTAAGCCCAAGTAAACGAGTGAAAGAACATTACCAGACGCAATACCGACGGTACCAAAAACTACATACGCTAGACCAGGCATCAATAACGCCAATGCCCCTTCCACGAACTCAGGTAAAATGAAGAAGAGAGAATTCAACTGATCGATCGATGTTCTCGCTTTCTGAAACAAAAGCCGCTTAGCTCTTGCTCTTAACGACTCTGATCTATCGCCCGATAAGTAAGTTTCTGAATAAGTCGTAGTGGATGTTCCATCTTCTGAATTTACATCTTCAGATACGAGCTCGTGGTCGTCGGGAATAGAGTCCATCCTTCGGAAAGGGGCCTTCTTAGTTATGGTGGATCGCTTCAGAGCTGCACTTCTCGCCTCTGGATTCCGCGGTGGCCAAAACAAATGGCACGGTTCTGGTGCACAACCTGATTTCAAGGCTGGTGGTAGCTTAACAAGCCAATTTCTAGAAATTTGGCAAAATTCTACAGCAACCAAAACAAAAACGGGCCAAAGTAGCATTCTTTCGTTTCGCGGCCATATTGCTTCTTCTTTCATTGGATCAACTTCTCGTAAGGGATAATATTGCGCTCCAATCCAAGACATTGTATCTTCATTATCGCTGAGCGCTCTGTGTATCCAATCAATGTTGTAAGTGTATTCCAAAAGGGCCGAAAGTATTGCAACGGCACCCAAAATTTCACTCGTTCTTGCCAATTTCGGCGAGAATAAAGTACACATCAAAGCAAAAAGCATCAAGCCCCCAATGATATCAACTCCACGCTGAAACGAGAACCCTAAAGCAACTAGCGTCAAAAATTTATCGCAGTGTAAAATACATATGCGTTTTATCATCGGGATGCGGCCTTTTTGAGTACCGGCGATGACCAATCGAATCGGCTGATCACTTTCCCGTCCCGCCGATAATAGACTCGTTGGCTCACTGCGCAACAATCCGATCCTGTGGAAATGCGTAGCGATTAGTAACAAGCTAGGCCCTAATAAGGACGTCATTAATTTGTTTCTGGGTAAGTTTGGTTCTAATCCAACATTATTTGCCAAAAAGTCTTGCGCCTCAGAATTCATCCCGACCCATCGAGCTAATGGAAATGCTCCAAATGCATATCTCACGGCTAAATTAGCTAAAGCAAAAGTGAACAATGCGCCCCACCGCACGGATCTTCTATTTCTATCTTCTATTGTGTCAAAAGGTACTACGAGCGCTCCTCCGAGAAATAAAAGAAGGGCTAAATTCAAAAGCGAGCACTCATTCGTAAGCACAGTGAATAAACCAATAATCAAAACCGAGTACGCTCCAGTAAAATTCAAGACTCTCTTCGACGATATCCAGAACTCTGAGAGGATTGCACCAATTAATAATTTGATTTTTGGGAGTGCTTGTACCCTTTTACGACGACTGTCCATGTTGCTTTCATCATCTATATTAGCGGGAGCGCTCGGATTATTCGATGACGGGTGCATTTCTCCATCCTCAGCGCCCGGGAATAAATGCGACAAAGCACGAATAATTCCCGGCATGTGAATCACAGCTACATCTACAAACAACACTAACGCCATTGGCCACATCGATCTAACAACATCTTCATTCCAAAGTCCAATAATTTTCAGGAAATCTTCAAATTTTGAAAACCTGCGTCTACCCAGAAGCGTTGGTAAGGTGTCTAGAGACCATAAATACATGCACGCGATGAGCATTGCCATAATTCTCAAAGTAAATATCAAAATGCTCGTTTTACCAGGTTTAGCTATTGTAAGTAAGAATAAGCAAAATAAACCAGCGTGGATGATATCGTCCCTGGATAATGCCACGAGCCAAAGAAGGAGCGGGATGAGGAGCTTCGAAGCGAAACTGGCTGCAACACCAGCCCATCCGCTCTCTGAAGGCGTGAACCCATCTTCATCAAAGTCGTAATCGACGTTATCGTACTCTGCATTCACAAAAACAAAAGAAGATGGAAGCGATTCCTCTCGCATGCTCGCCGCTGCCTGCAACGCAGTTTCGTTAGGGGTTCCTCTCGCCAATCGGCTGAAATACGCTAAAATTGTCATCCCGGTAAAGACAGAAGCCATCCTTAAAGACCCAATCCAATCATTTTCTTGTCTCGATAGTCCTAAAACGAGGAAGAAACTGTTGTTATCGGTTTCTGGAATCGCTTGCACAATGAATTCGACGAAGGACCACAATGCGACGTAAATCAGAGCCGAAGGCGCGAGCAACTTTGAAAACTCTCTGTGCGTAGGCGGATATAACACGGACATCAGAGAGAAGAGCAGTATCGGAAACGCTAATGCAGAAGGAGCTGTTATGGCAGAAAGTATAATCGCACATGCAGAGATGACCCCGGAAAACTTTGCCAAGAGCCGAACTTGTACGCCGGGATCTTCCAGAGTTACCTCGCTCGTTTCTCGATCAGAACTTCGCATGTGCGAAATTAGAGGCTCGTCAATATCGTCCAAGCCTTCGGTAATGGACCCATCCTGATTATACTGTACCTCGTCCACGATATCTTCATTCGCGGATGCTTCGCACACGGAAGAAAAGAAACCTGCGATTGTAAATAACTGTAACAATCGCATACCTCGAATAACTGGCCCATCACTACCATCCATGATATACAAACCTATCCAAGAAGCGAAAGTTTTATTTGCACTATCGTGCAATTGAGGGAACTGATAACACATGATGAGCATAAAGTGCACGCAAGCGTATGCCATCGCTACAACCAAAATAAACGCCGGCGGTCGTACGAGCTTTCGCTTGTCCAAAAGTCCCCAGCTTGTAAGAAATATAGCTGCGAAGAGAAAGTAAGGTATTCCAGTTATAGATGGTACTGCCGCTGCAGCAATACCAGCGGTAAATGCGCATCGAATTAATGCTCTATCACGCAGAACAAAAGGGTCGACCAAAACCACCCCGTCTTCCTCCGCGTCGATGCCATCGAGTAAGGCCAATTCTCGCTCCCGACTCAAGTGTAATTCCCCCGCAGCTGATATGGCCACGAGGAAGAGAGGCACGAATTCCATCACGTACTCTAAAACCGAACGCAGTTTCACAAAACCGAGCACTCGCATGAGCTCTTCGTGCCATTTTGAATTGGTTTTAAATGCTATGAAGGAAGTCTGTACGACGAGCTCGCCTAGCATTCCAAAAATGGCCAGTCCCAACGCTGCCCACCATATTATCTGTCGCCTCGTGCGGACGATTTCTTTTGTTAGCACTCTGTTCTGGGACCCGGTGATCCTTTCTGCCGCGAATACAAACAGAAACAATATCGACTGTCGTTGGTGATTGTTGGAAGGGAGGAAAGAGAGAATATTAAATACAGGTGATGAGTTGGTTTGGATTGTGAGAAGGAGAGAAATTGTTAAGGCGCTTCTCAATTCGTTTATGAATCAGCACACACACACACACATGCACAGACGAGAAAACAAAGTAAAAACTACGGATAAATGACAAACGTACCAGTATTGATGGTCTCTGCAGTATCGCGTGCGAAGTTCCCGCGAAGAGCAACGCCGATGACGCTGCCACATTGAACGCGGTCTCAATGAGAGGAAAATCCCCCATTTTAAAAAAGGCGCGCACTGCTCTGTCTGTTCTCCTTCCTTCTCTTCTACTCTTCGGAAGCGCGTTGTTGTTTTTGAACGCCGCTCGATTGGTGGTGGTGGTTCATCTTCTTCTTCTTCTTCTTCTTTGTCTTCTTCTTCTGTGAATGCGCGTGTGAGAAAGTGTCGTGTGGTTTACTTTTGGCAGTTTGAAACTTTGAATTGGGGGAATTTTGCAATTTAAAGAAAGTGAAACTTCTTTCTCTCTTCAGTTTGTTTGCGCGTGGGCAAATAAGACTCACCACTTTGAATACAAAATCACTATTACACGCATGAAAAAGGAATGACGGCGGGTATTGCACCGAAACAACATTTCCTCTCGGGGCGTACTCTGTCGTCGGAGGAGGAGAAGAGAAAAACGAATTCCCCTATCTGCTTTGGGAAGAAGAAAACAACAACGACAACAACTCAAGCTTCTGCGTTGTCGCATAATGCACTCGCATCTGTTTCCGTTGCTGTGATGAACAAAGAAAGCATCGCGCTGTTTTGTGATAGTGCGACTGTTCTCGCCGCTCTCGTTTCGTGCGCGTTCGCTGGTAACATCATAGAAAAGAAAACAAAGTTTGGAGGAATTAGTAATGCGCTGTGTGCGTTAGTATTCGCGTGTTTCTTGGCTTCGTTTACGCGCGTGTTTTCGTTTTCGACAAACGCGACAACGGTTATTTTTGATTTCATATGGGATATATTGATGCCTCTGGGAGTGACTTTAGCGTTATTAAACGTGAAAGTAAGCGAATTTGCGACAAGATCCAAGGAAGTGTGACTCGGTTTCTCGTTCGCCTCTGTGGGTTCAATTTTCGGCACCGCTTTATCGTTCGCGCTATTTTCAAAATCTCTCGGCGTCGGCGCGCTCGGATATAAAATTGCAGCGTGCCTGTGCGCTAGCTATATTGGCGGTTCTTTAAACTTTGCGGCGACGGCAAAAGCGCTCGAGCTGACGAATTCCGCAGAGTCCTCGAGTCTTTTAGCGGCGTCGATGGCAGCAGATAACATGTTGATGGCTGTTTTCTTAGGTATCTTGATGGTTCTACCGTGCAAACCTCCTTCTCCTCTGGCAGTCGACGATGAGGAAGATCAGAGGACTATGAAAGTGAAAGGAATAACTGAGGTAACGCTAGGGACGATCGTTAGTCTCATGGTTGCAACAGGAACTCTGCTCCTTTCTTCACTCCTCGCCAGACTTGCTAGTCTCGGAAACTTCTCGCTCGCGATAACATGCATAATCGCCCCTTTACTAGGCGTTATTCTGAACTCGAAGTTGGATTTTTCTGGTCCCCCGCAGTTTATATCACGCAACATTATGTTGCTGTTTTTTGCGTGCATAGGTGCAGGTTGCAACATATTCACCGCTTCTGCCGTCGGGGTACTGCTCTTTGGTTTCATCGCGGTCCTCTTACTTGCGCAGCTTTTCTTCGCACTTCTTTTCGGCAAAGCTTTTCGCGTGCCTCTTTGGGCAACTTTGATTGGATTGAATGCTAGCGCTGGCGGGCCTGCAACTGCTTTTGCTATGGCAGCATCAAAAGGATGGAATCGAGCTCTGCAGCCTGCCGTGCTCGCCGGTACAATTGGATACGCAATCGGAACTTTGGTTGGATGTTTAATGAGTGAGTTTCTGCGTGTTTTTGCGCCATTGTAAAATGACCGAGAAATATCGGAGTAAGACTAGTG
>Ga0115004_10004944_pt1 | contig 10602 bp, 9 predicted proteins | sample ArcticOcean_MG_C_10_FD_88737 | JGI IMG/M metagenome (GOLD analysis project Ga0115004, IMG submission 88737) | Marine microbial communities from western Arctic Ocean - ArcticOcean_MG_CB11_90 | ecosystem: Environmental > Aquatic > Marine > Oceanic | place: Arctic Ocean: Canada Basin | collected... | reverse complement strand
GATAAAAATAATTTAAACAAAGAAAAAAAAAAAAAGTTAAAAATATTTAATCGTACTCCAGGGATTAGTAGCAGCTTATTAAGAATTAAAGCTTCCAACAATATAAAATTAAAAAAAAGAAAATTTGTTTCATGAGCTATATTTTGGTAACAGGCGGAGCTGGTTATATAGGAAGTGTTTTAGCTAATAAGCTTTGTAAAAATCATAGAGTAATTGTAATTGACAATTTATCAAACGGATCTGCAAATTTTTTAAATAAAAATATTATTTTTCACAAGATAGATATTTGCAACTATAAAAAATTAAAAAACATTTTTTCCAAATACAATATTGTATCTGTATTTCATTTTGCGGCATTAAAATCAGTTTCAGATTCTCAAAAATATTATAAAAAATATTTTAAAAACAATGTCTTAGGAACTGTAAATTTGCTAAAAAATATTGCCACTTTTAAAGTTGGGGAAATAATTTTTTCATCTTCTTGCTCAGTTTATGGAAATATTGATAAAAAAAAAGTACGCGAGATAGACCCGCGTAAGCCAATAAGCAATTATGCAAAAACAAAATTGCGGTCAGAAAAAGACATTGTGGCCTACGCTTTACAATTTCATTTTAAATACTCCATTCTGAGATATTTTAATGTAATGGGAGCTGATAAAAATTTAAAATCAGGCGAATTAAAAAGGGGTCCCTTATTTAAAAACATATCTAATAATATTGTTAATAATAATTTAAAAATTGAGGTTTATGGAAATAAGTTTCTAACCAAAGATTATACTGCAGTAAGGGATTATATTGATGTCAATGATCTTGTGAATCTGCATATTAGATCCCATTTGCTTTTGAAAAAAAACAAATCTTTCGTATTAAATTTAGGTTATGGTGAAGGATATTCCGTCAATGAAATTATTAATTTTTTTGAAAAGACATTAAAGTGTAAAATTAAGATATTATACAAAAATAAAAGAGATGGGGACGTCTCTCAAATTGTTGCTAACAATCACAAAATGAAGAAGCTTTTTCCCAGTTGGACAAGAAGTTTTTCGATTAGTCAAAGTATTAAAAATTCTATTTTGTGGGAAAAAAAACTGAAGAAATTAAATCTCGCCACTTAATGATTTACTAGTAGTATTTTTGCTAGCGTGCTTGTCTTTAAAATATTCATTGTAATAAGATCCATTTTTTTTAAGAGTGTATGTATAGTAAAGAGTCCTTCTGTTTTTGCTGGAGTTATTTTTTTTAGATCTGTGAGGACAAGTGTTGTTAAAAATTACAATATCGCCAATACCCAACACAATGCTTTCAAATTTTAAGCCAGACTCTATACTTGGTTTCAAATCCGGGCTTCCATCTTGCTTAGTATTCTGCAAGAGCTCAGCGAAAGTCATTTTGTGACTTTTTGCCAATTCCAGAGTCCCATTTTCTTCATTACAAGGGTCAATTGCAATAAGAACATTTATAAAAAAATTTGAATACTTGTACCACCCAGGTTGTTTTGAATTTTTTTCGTCAGTAAATTCAAATATACCATCATAATGACAAAAAAATCCTTCTCCACTAGGTGGTTTGGCATTAAACTTATCTTTAAATATTACAAAATCTTCTTTAAATATTCTTTTTAATATTTTTATAATTTCATCATTTAAAAAATTTAATTCAGTTCCCTTGTTATAAATTCTTTCAATGCGCCTGATCTGATCATTTTTATCATAATAAGTATCAACGTCTTTAGAATCTAGGATTTCTGCATAAGCCAAATCTAAATTTTTTTTATCAAGGACATTTTTAATGACCAAGTAGCCTTTCTCATCATATGCTTTTTTTAAATTGTTCATTAATTTTTGATATAAATTTTTATTCTAAAAAAACCACCAAATAAAGCTTTAGTTTTAACCTTGTTTAAGTATTTAGCTCAAAAGTACCAAAATTATGTAATTAATTTTAGTATTAATACATTGGTAATTTAATGGTATAATTTAAAATAAGTAATTTAATATAAATTTAAATATCAAAAAAATGAAAAAAAAAATTCCCTTAGTATATGTGGCCATGACAGCAGATCTTTTACATTCCGGACATATCAATATTTTAAAAGTCGCCAAAAAATTAGGAGAGGTGGTGGTTGGATTATATACTTATGATGCCTGTAGAGAGCTGAATGATTTACCTTACTTAAGTTTCGAAAAACGCGAAAATGTTTTAAATTCTATCACTTACATAAAAAAAGTGATTCCCCAATCGGAAGCAAGTTATAAAAAAAATTTATTGAAATTAAAACCTGCCTATGTTGTGCATGGAGACGACTGGAAGTATAATTTTCACAAAAAATATAGAGACGAAGTTGTTAATTTGTTAAAAAAATGGAACGGAAAATTGGTAGAAGTAAAGTATAGCAAGGATATTGATAATTTAAAAATAAAAGATGAAATACAAAAAAAAGGAATAGATTTTATTTCCAGACTATCAAGCTTGAGAAATCTTCTTCATGCAAAGAAGATATTAAAAATTATTGAAGTGCACAGCCCACTTTGCGGGCTGATAGCTGATAATGTTTTTTCGATGGTTAATAATAAAAAAGTAGAATTTGATGGCATGTGGTCTAGTTCATTGACCGATTCCACTGTGAAAGGAAAACCAGATACTGAAAGCGTCGATATTTCGACAAGGTTAGACGCTGTTAATCAAATATTTGAAGTAGCTAAAAAACCACTGCTTTTTGACGGTGATACAGGTGGGTCAATCGATCATTTTAAATTTACAATAAGATCTCTAGAAAGATTAGGAGTCAGTGCAATTGTCATTGAAGACAAGAAGGGCTTAAAAAGAAATTCACTTTTTGAAAATAGCGTCTATCAACAGCAAGAAACTATTAGCAATTTTTGTAAGAAAATATCTACAGGAAAATCTTCCCAAAGATCCAATGAATTTATGATTATAGCCAGGGTAGAAAGCTTGGTTCTTGGAAAAAGCGTGCAAGATGCGCTAAAGAGGTCGCTGGCATATATAAAGGCTGGGGCAGACGGAATTTTTATACATCCAAAATCAAATCAATTTAATCAGTTAAAAGAATTTATTAAAGGATTAAGATCAAAAGATAAGAAAACAATATTAATTATTGCACCATCGACTTACAACAGGGTAAAATTAGACGAATTTGAGAAATTGGATGTAAATATGGTCATATACGCCAATCACTTGCTTAGATCTTCATACCCAGCAATGGCAAAAGTTGCAAAAAGCATTTTAACCAATCAAAGATCTTTTGAGGCAGATAAGCATTGCATGTCCATCACTCAGATACTTGAGCTAATACCGGAAACCAAAAGTTAAAATGTTGCAGCCAGAAGAATTCTGCAAAGTTTTAAAGTCCTTAAAATATAATTTTTTTAGCGGTGTTCCTTGTAGTTTTTTAGGAGGGTTGACTAACTACATTATTAATAAAAATTTTTTCTTAATGTCAACAAACGAAGGAGAGGCAGTATCTATTTGTGCCGGTGCAGCCTTGTGTGAGAAAAAATCAGTACTATTGATACAAAATAGTGGACTAACTAATGCCATATCTCCATTAACATCATTGACGCATACTTTTAAAATTCCAATATTAGGATTTGTGGGTTTTCGTGGAGAAAAAAAAATAAACGATGAGCCTCAACATCGATTAGTTGGAAATATTACAATTAACTTATTAAAAATGATGCAGATCAAGTGGTCTTATTTGTCTAAAAATACTAAAATTGCAAAGAGGCAATTAATAAAAGCAAATACTTATATAAAAAAAAATAAATCCTTTTTTTTTATTGTAAGAAACAAAACTTTTGACAGCATTAAACTAAAAAAATTTATAGAGAATAAAAAAAATGTTTCTTTCATAAAAGAAGAAAAAAAATTATCAGAGAAGCCTTCTCTCAAAAGAGAAGATGTGTTGCGAAAAATAAATTCTCTCAAATGTAAAAAAACGGCCATCTTGTGCACAACTGGAAAAACAGGAAGAGAACTTCATGACATAGGTGACTCCCAAAATAATTTTTACATGGTTGGTAGCATGGGAAACATAAGCTCTCTTGGGCTTGGAATAGCCTTGAGTAATAATAAAAAAAAAATAATTGCAATTGATGGAGACGGAGCACTTTTGATGAAAATGGGAAACCTAGCTACCAATGGATACTATTCTCCATCAAATCTGTTCCATTTGTTACTAGACAATAACTGTCACGATTCCACAGGAGGACAATTTACCGTGTCTCATAATGTCAATTTTTCTAATGTGGCAATTCACTGCGGGTACAAAAAAAGTTTACAGATATCATCTTTAGAAAAGCTTGCTGAAGAGATAAACAAGTGGAAAAAAAACCCAACCTTAACTTTTGCATATATGAAAATTCTACCTGGGAGTCTTAAAAATTTAGGCAGGCCCTCTCTTGACCCCCCAGAAGTCAAGACCAGGTTTATGAAATTTTTAAAGAAATAAATTTTTTTATCATATGAAAAAAATAAAAAAAAATATTTTATTGAATCCAGGTCCTGTTACTACTTCATTATTAGTAAAAAAAGCTCAGATAGTCCCGGATATTTGCCCGAGAGAACCTGAATTTGGAAAAATTATCAAAACAATATGTTCAGATCTAACTTCGTTCGTTGCTTCACAAAAAAAATACTCAACAATTTTATTCCCAGGAAGCGGAACATCAGCAGTAGAGTCTATTATTACATCAGCAATACCCAGGAAAAAAACTATTTTAATTATCAATAATGGGGCTTATGGAAAAAGAATTGTCGAAATAGCAAAAAAATTTAATATTTCTTATCAGGAATTTAAAAGCTCAAGTATAGAGGAGATAAATTATAAGCTACTTGAGCAAAAAATTAAGCTAACCCGGAACGTTGACTATATTGCTTTGGTTCACAACGAAACAACAACTGGTTTGCTAAACAATTTAAATAAAGTTAAAAATTTAGCTCAAAAATATAAAAAAAATTTAATTGTTGATGCTATGAGCTCGTTCGGGGCTATCCCTATAAGTATGAAAAAGCATCGAATAGCTTTTTTGGCAGCTAGTTCGAATAAAAATATTGAAGGAATGCCGGGTATTTCTTTTGTAGTAGCGGATAATAATTTTTTAAAAAAAATATCGAAAATTAAATCAAAATCATATTATTTAGATCTTTACGAACAATATAGTTTTATAAAAAAGAATAATCAGATGAGATTTACACCTCCAGTACAGGTACTTTACGCATTAAAAAAAGCCATAGAATTGTTAAAAAAAGAAGGAGTAGCAAATAGGTATAAAAGATATTGCAAGATGTGGAGAGTATTAACTGGTGGCCTAAAAAAAATAGGACAAAAATATCTAGTATCTGACAAGTTTCATTCTAAAATTATTACCTCTATTATTTTAGATCCAAAAATTGATTTTAATAAAATGCACGATTATTTTTACAAAAAAAAAATTACAATATATCCTGCAAAACTAGACAAGCCGAATGCTTTTCGAATTGCAAATATCGGTCAAATAACCATAAGTGACATTAAGTATTTTTTGCAATTATTTAAAAAGTACTTAAAAACCCAAAAAGTATTATAAATTTTTTTAATGAACAAGCAAAAGTACAAAATATCTACAGCGACAGGATACGGGTGCACAGGATCTAGTGCGGTAAATGACTTGTTAAAAGAATTCAGCAATTTTTATGTGTGTGACGAAGACTCGTTATGGATTCTGCAGGACTTTGACGCAATATCCGATCTAGAATATTTTTTAATTGAAGGAAATCACCGATCCAAAACACATCTGGCAATTAAAAAATTTGAACTATTTATAAAAAAACACACATTAGTATTTGAGAGAATATTTGGAAAAAAATTTAAACTCACAACCAAAAAATATTTAGAAAGCATAACAGATACCAGATTTAAAAAACAAATTATGCGACAAGAAATAAGTAATTTTTTTCTACGATTTTGGATTTTTAAAGTATCCCCTCAAATACAAAGAGTTTTTTACTTTATTAAAAAAATTTTTTATTTACAAAAGGAAACAAAATTTGTTGCTAAATTTCCCTATGTAGAAAAAACATACACAATACCAAATAAAAAAAATTTTTATAAAAATACAAAAATATATACAAACGAACTATTCAAAAGCATTGGAAAAAATAAAAAAACTAAGCATTTGCACTTCGATCAATTGTTGCCAGCCATGAATTCTCAAAGGTACTTTAATTATTTAGATAATGTTAAAGTGATCATTGTAGATAGAGATCCCAGAGACCTTTACATTCTCAATGAGGAGGTGTGGAAGGGTGATTTTGCCATGTGTGACACATCAGATGTGCATCAGTTTATTAATTGGTATGGAAATATTAGGCAGCATAGAGTTTTTGAGAAAAGTAATAAAAATACAAAATATATAAATTTTGAGGATCTGATTTACAATTATGAACAAACTATTAATTCCATAACTAAATTTTTAGAGATTCCACGAAAATACCACAAGAAGAAAAATTTTTTTTTTATTCCTGAAAATTCAATATTAGAAACAAAAATGTGGCACAAATACCCCAAATATTCAAAAGAAATGAAGTTAATTGAAAAAAAGTTATCAAAGTTTTGTTATAAGTATTGATTTTATATTTATGATTATTAGTTCGTAATTCAGGCTATTAGCGAAAGCTCTATCGAACTTAAATAGTTATTTAATGTAACAAGTATTTTTAAAAAAAGAGAAATTAAAAAAATTAGATACTAAAAAATTTTTCTCAAAAATCTATGATATAGATACAAAAACCTTTTAGCAGACTTAGATTCAACTTTTGAATTTTTGTCATTTTTAACTTTTAAAATAAATTGATAAAATTTTTTGGCAAGGGCTTTGTAAGCAAATAGCTCTTTTAAATCATTGTTAATAAATATATTTTCGTTCAAAAAATCTTCGTAGAGATTTTGATTTATATCTATTTCTTTCATTTGATTTAAACTTTTATTGAAATCATATTTATTTTTTACATAAATTATTTTTCTTTTGTTAAAAATTTTAAAAACAGATTCTCCACCATGATATATTGGGATGGAGTTTACAATTAAAGGTTCCCATATTTTTTCGCTTATGTATTCATGATTGTAGGAATTTTCAAAGGCTATTGTGTATTTATATTGTGAAATATTATTTAATTTATTTTGTTCTTTGGTAAGTTTGGGATGTTCAATATTTTTTTTATTATTCATCCATAATCCAAGCGAATGAACTTTAATATTATTAAGATTCAAAAAATTAAAATATTGGTTGCGCAGATGACCATTGCGTGAGCTATACACAAAATTAATATACTCATTTTTATTATTATTTTGTAGTGCTGATAATTCTTTACTTGTTTTGTCTGTAACGTAGTCTTGAAAATAAGGATAATAAAATGAATTTAGAAAAAAAAAATTATTTTTTCTTCTTCTTCTAAATGACATCGTGTACTTAAAATCCCAATCATTAAAAGGTCTATTCTCTACGGTAAAAAGCAATCTTGGAATTGAATTTTTTTTTATTTTTTTATAGTCATCTCCATAAATAATTATTTCAGGGTTTGCTTTGTCGATTTGTATAAACTCATTGTCTAATAAATAGGAAAAAAAAGAAATATTTCTTGGAGTGAAACCATTCCAAAATCCTTCAAATGATATTTTTATCATAATTTTTGTTCTTATTCTGTAATATTTAAAATATGTTGAGTAAATATTAATTTTTTTATGATTATATTTTGTTTATTAGCAAGTAATTACCTTAATATAATTTAGAAAATTAATTTCCATTTTTTATAGACTTTATCTGGATAAAACTTTTTTGCAAAAGCTTTTGATTGCAGTGACATCTTAATTCTTTTTTCTGGATTATTGTAAAGTTCAGTAATATTTTTTGCTAATATCAGGTGGTCATGATTTTTGAGCAATAAGCCATTCTTGTTATGTCTGATCATGTATTTTGTTCCAACATTAGGTAGTCCAATCAATGGCAGACCGCACTCCATAGCCTCCAGAAGCACCATGGGCAAGCCCTCAACAAAAGATGAATTTATAAAAATAGCAGCTTTCTGATAAAAACTTTTAACATTTTTTTTTTCACTAACAATTTCTATCGATCTATCTAGCTTTAAATTAATTATTTTTTTTTTTAGAAAAGCACTTTCGCTGCCGTTCCCAACTATTACCAGTTTTAAAAATTTGTTTTTTTTATTAACTATTTTCCATGCATCGATTAAAATATCGTAGCCCTTAATTTTGTCCAATCTACCTATAGATAAAATAATATTGCTAGAATAAAGGTATTTATTTTTGGATTTGAAGGGAATAGGATTTGAAATAAAAAATAATTTATTTTTAAAATTATTCAAGTCAAAAGAAAAAAGTATATTTAGTAATTTTTGCTTAAATGAAATGTCTATCCGAAAATTATTTTGTTTAATATCGTCATGCAATGCTACAATAGAATCAAATGTATGAAAAATTATTTGTGATATAAAATTATTATAAGTTATTTTGAAATCGCTACTACCACCATGCACTAGGTAAATTAAATTAATAGAAGAGTGGATTATGTTAAATTTTTTTAATAAAAATATGTACGGTATATACATTGCCTTATTAAAAATACAAACTTGTTCTTTTCTTAAATAAAAAAATTTTTTTAAAGTAAAAAAAGTAAAAAAAATATTTTTTTGCTTAAATTTTTGGACATTCAATTTTGTCAACTTAATTCTGCCATCAAGTTCATAAAAAGGTTTTGTGATGACATTAGTAACTATTTCACATAAGTAATTTTTTTTTAACAAAAAGTGAGACCAAAAAGTTATAAGCGTGCCAGGACCACCAGCATCTAGTGATGAATTAAAAAAAACAATTTTCTTCATTCTATATAATTTTTTTAATTAAAAAATTAACAATACGCACAAATATTTGCAGTATGCCGCTCAATACCTTGGAAAAACTTTTTGTTATTTCGGTTTTCATGTCTGCAATTTGTAATTTATTTATCTTATTATACGTATGAAATCCTATATTTTTTTTTCTTAGAAAAATTTCTTCTTGTAAGGTTTCCTTATAATTGTTTATTGAAATTTTATTTATTTCTAAAATATTAATATTATGTCCATAATGTTTTTTGCAATTTTGTGAAATTCTGAATATTTTTTTATTTTTAAATATAAGATTTCCAGCATTTCTAGCATACTTTATGTCTGTAATTACGGGATTTTTATTATGAGCAACAAAAGTTTTTTTTAAAAAATTTTTCGAATGAAAAATTGATAGGTTTTTTGAATGCAAATCATTTGCTTCAATTCCTATATTCGTCAGAAGCCACCATATTTTATTTTTTCTAAATAGCACGCTATCAGCAGCATTAATATTCTTAATCAGAGTTCTTACTTTTTGTAATTTTTTTGGAAAATTAACAAATTTATATAAATCAACTTTTCTATTTTCGTGTGATTCTGGTATTAGGTAAATAATTTTTTTATATGTAAAAATAAACGGAAATGAAAGATGATATTTTTTTTTTAAAATAGTTGTTATATTATTTAATTTTTTATTTTTAATATCTAGCTCACCAATTTTAATGCACCCTTTGCGTTCATACACATCACACTCCTCGAAAATAATAAAAATTTTTTGATTGTGTTTTATAATAAATGGATCTGCCCTACTGATGTTTTTTGGCTGATTTAAAGTATACCATTTTTTATTAATACTAATTATAAGATTCCATCTTGTGATTTTAAATATATCATTAATTTTTTTTTTAAATTTTTTTAGCATAACTATTAATAGAACAATTTATAGAAGAAAAATTTATTAAATATAATATTATCAAATAATTAATATTTTCTTTATGTTTCAAAAATATTTAACAAAATCAGTATTAATATTATATGCCATATGCCAAGTATAAAAAAATCACCATATTTAGCTAGATTTTAACCTTAGTAACAAAATAATTCTAAATTACTTCAGAATAGTTTTGATAAATTCTTATACATTAATTTATTTTCTGAATATTACTTTTTATTTCTAGGCACTTGTTTTGTCACTTCCTATAGTTAATCTTTTAATATAAATCTTAATTCTATGCTGACAATCTCAAAAAAAATTGACAAATGCTTACTGTCTAAAAAAAAAGTTTCAAAAATTATTGATCTGGGAATACACCCATTCGCAGATACTTTTGTAAAAAAAAATCAGCTTCATAAAGCAGAACCAATTTTTCCTTTACAGTGCTACATGTGCAAACAATCTGGTCACGTCCAGCTCGGTAGAGCAACTTTGGAAGAAAAGCGTTACAACATGTATTCTTATTCTTATACTTCGTCCAATTCAAAATTTTCAAGAGAACATTGGAAAAATTTTCACAGCTCTGTGACCAAAAAATTTAATATAAATAATAATAAAATATTAGAAATCGGATCCAATGATGGATATTTGTTAGGTTTGTTTAAAAAAAATAATAATGTTTTGGGTATCGACGCATCAAAAGAGATGTCAAAAATTGCAACACAAAATTTTAATATCCCCACTTTAAATTATATCTTTTCAACCAAAATTGTTCCAAGCATTTTACG